>Ga0209780_1005455_pt1 | contig 10051 bp, 8 predicted proteins | sample WorMetexBAHAMAS2_FD_187384 | JGI IMG/M metagenome (GOLD analysis project Ga0209780, IMG submission 187384) | Marine gutless worms symbiont microbial communities from Max Planck institute for Marine Microbiology, Germany - Inanidrilus exumae... | ecosystem: Host-associated > Annelida > Digestive... | reverse complement strand
CCGACTGGTCTGGCCTCACGCTTTAGAGCACATCGAACTAGAAATGCGTGGCATAGCCCAACGTGTAGTCCGCCCGGCGAAAACGAATCTGCAAAAACTCACGGGTTACCGGACCAAAGTTCGCATAATTTTTACGAGACGTAGAGGGGTCATCGGCGGTGTTAACTCGCGCATCCACGTTGCGATCCTCCCATTCGTTGTGGAATGCCAGCGCACAGAGTGAAGATGGGGTATGCCAATTTTCGCCTATTTGCGCCAAAAATCGGTTATCATAGCAACGTCCCTTAAGCGATCGCGAAAAGAAGATCGGTTTGATCATGTTCACCCACATGCGTACCTATTCTGAAAATTCGATGAACACCGGTCTAGTACTTTTTGAGATAATTGGTCTCCAAGGGGTTTAACCATTGAAAAGAAAGTAACCTCGGCACGTTTGAGATTTTGTGCATGCCAGAAGCAGGCCGGACGGGCTAAGTAAGCGATTGAATGAGTAAGTAAGAAAATAAACAAGTACGTGAGTGGGGACTGACCTATATCCACACATGCCGACCTACGTCCACACGTCGCGCCATATTCCACGAACGGCGCGTCTCTAGCGTGACGTTTCTGGTGTGCCTTCCCTTATGAAACTCTCTACTTTGCGGTGGCTGGCCGATTCGTCAGATTTTGGGCTTCTGCGGGAGGAAAGTTCCCCAAAATGGGGTATCCCCTGCCCAGGAAGCCCCTGAACCGCCTTGCCAAATTCGACGCCGCTGGCTTTATCCTTGCCAGAGAATTCCGTAACCGTACAAACACACACAATGAATGACACAAAAACCAACAAATAACAAACAAACAAAAATAGTAAACGATATATCCAAACCTTGCCTATCGGCATGTGTGGACAATAAATATAAAGAAAATAGTAAAGCCCACCCACTTTGGTACTGGCTCAGTAGTTACGTGGTGGATGAAGGAAGTACGATGCTAAGCCGCTGGTTAGGGTTAGTGTTTTATATTCCCTTCAGTGCTTTGGCACTGAAGACTAGGCGGCAGAAAGGACACCCAGCCCGTAAAAATCCCCGTTCCACTAATTCCAGAAGTACTGTTCCAGATCAGGCGGAGGAGGAACTGGCTGAACCAAGTCGGGCTGAATAAACGAAATAGAGAAGAGTTGATTGCATTTTGGAAGTGATCTGTAACATATTCTGGATAGCACTCAGTCATGAGTGCCACTACACCGCAACTGATGGGACTTCGCGTAGAACGGCGCCACTATGGTCTGCGGCTGTACTGGTACAACGGCCGGCAAATACTACCCCATTTCACCTACACGCACGCGCCTGCTGCTCGCCGGTAACGACACTGTGCCGAGTCTGCAGTGTGACGTGGCGCGGGTGTGCCGACTATAGCTTGAACGTCATACTAGAAAAACTGCCCTCAATCAAGGATCGAGGTCGCACCGACCGCGTTGACCTTGACCTTTGAACTTGACCTTCAATTCAGGGCCAGCTGTGGTCATGACCGACACACACGAAAACTTCCAAGTTCAACGGTCAGTCGGTTGAAAAGATAGAGTGGAAACGAACGGACAGACAGACGGACAGACACGACTGACTGCATTACCTTTCCCGCTAACACAATGGCGTTTCTAGCACTCAAAAAGTGGGGGCGGACTATTTTGGGGCCAAATTAAATGCGGGGTTGCAAAGACGCGAGGTGTATGTAATGAGCAGTTTTACTGTAGTTAATTTACACGACTTGTGAAGCAACTACCCCGGTAGTATGTGTCACGTTATAGGACTAATGTATGAAAAGTGGGGGCTACCTGGGTGCAAGCCCAAATTTTGGGAGCATGGCTTACCATGCCGATTGCAGAAACGCCACTGAGTAAGTTAGGCTACTTTTTGGCTAGTTTTCGGAGGCCAGTGGGCGGGAATTTCCACGGCGACCTGGCAACCATGAAGCCATGACCGGAGGTCATCACCATTACTGGCAGTCGGTTGTCGCGAGGAACGGATATAAATGAGCACTTTGCGCCGGTTTCTCCACCGCAAATTAATCTCCCATCAACGTTGATGGGAGATTAATTTGCGGCGGAAAAATCGGGCCCTTAGTCAACATATCGACGCACCGTTGACGTGCGAGCTAACCAGAATAAATGGCGCGGCGTTGCGTTCTTCCTGGGTCAGTCAGCAAGTGAGTGGATGCCTCAGCATTAACACGTTCACGACGAGAGATTACGCTAAGTGCGCCTAACTAGATTGTCTTTACTCCAGGTTGCCGCCCCATGCCCCCTCGTAGAAACGCCACTGCTAGCACGGTCAAAAAGGTAAAGGTAAAGGTCGGATTCTTCTAATAACGCTACTTACGCGGCGATGCCGCGACCAGCCGCGCTGTACAATCGCAGGAAGTGGCAGTTGATTGGCAAGAGCTAATGGTGCGGGAGAGCAATGCTGCAGCTATTACACACACCACCGCTCCAATCAACCATACCAGGCCTTCACCTCGTAAGCATTCACCAGATGGCGCCGCCCGTGCGAGGATGCAAACATCCGATTACAGCTTTAGTTGCTACTCAGTTTACCGACCTCGAAAAGCTGAATGGCCTAGTTGGCTTAGTTGGCTGACCTGTAGCGGACGGTTTAGGCCCTACCTACATAAGTGGTCACCCATCAGCTGCAGGTCGAGCGCAGGGCAGGGAAAGTTCGCCGGCCAAAGACGAACGTTTTACCACTGTGCCGCGACACGAACAGTATGTATGCTGTTGGCTACGTGGGCAGGTATATGTTCGGTCGGACGCGGTTCCTGGATGGCTTCGAGGTCCACTTCCTCTGCGAGTATACCGGATACTGGCACATGACGGACGATGTCGGATTCTGGCTGGGTACGCCACCGCAGCTGCAGCGCGCCGCCACTTCCGGGTCCGCGGGCGCCTCGGCCGCTTCCGCGACGGGCAAGCGTAGCGCGTCGACGGCGGCGGGTCCCGGAGGAAGCAGCCAGGTGTCCGTGCTGCTGAACCTGGCCCTGTCTTTCGTCCAGGTGGTCCACGGAATCCCGGAGCACGCCAACAACTGTCGGCTCGTCGCACCTGTCGTGGCGACGCTACTCAAGTCATACGACTATCTGCGTGCCGTCGACTCGCACGCGCAACCGGATACGTAAGTTTCTTTCGGCAGTCCGCCACTGGCTTCGATCTGGCTGGGGCACACATGGGCGGACTCAGAAGGCTTGTTTGGGGGCGAGGAGAGAGGGATATGGGGAGGGAGGAGCTAGACCCCTTCCCTAGAAAAATATTTTTTTTAAATTTAAATGGCGTGTTTTGGTGAATTCGGAGCGGTATTTTTGTACGTGCCGTCACCAGGAAAATGTTGATTTTTCCGCCTAAAGTGGTGAGTTGGTGGACGTTAAAGATGTACTAGCATCGGGAACAATCTACCTGAGGACATCACATCTGCTGAAACTTCATATACATTCTGTCACCGACTGAAGACGCACTTGTTTCAGCGCTATTCTTGACATTTATTTGCTAGTCTAAAGTTGATGTTGCCTGCTCTTATAGTGGTCCTCGCAGTGGTTATTGACCACTTAGGCCACTTTGAATAGTTTATTTACATTACGTACATTAAATTTTGGGAAGTAGTGAATACGCTGTCAGAGTCGTGGGGTTGGTAAACTTTTATTTCCGGTTTAGTGGATGGCGACGGTTGTTCATAATAAAGCGAATGGGCGAGGATCAGAGACGACGCGTATATTTCGTTGAATTCACCAGGTGGCAGTACCGTGGGAGACGTCTGCCGTCTTCGACTGCATCTTGTTTCATTCTGTTTTACTGTTTGATTTTACGGTAATTTAATTTTTATTTTCTGGCCGTCTGTTAGTGCAGAACTTCTGCCGTGACGTCCAGTCAGATAAATGCAACTGATCTTGGCCGTTTTGCTGACTTCTGTTTATTTGTCTATGTGAAATAAAGTTGCGTTAAGAGTTGAGATGAGACCCCATCTGGCCGTATAACAACACAATAGCATTATTTTCCTCCTATGACATTGAACTTTAACCGATGACCTTGACCTATTAACCAAATTTTCTATTAATGTTACCTGTGACCGTGGCTAGGTCCTCCTCTGACAGCAGGACGATACTTTATGTACTTCCGGTTTTGTGGAATGAGGCGACATGTATGTTACGTCGTGTTCACCAGATGGCGCACCGGGGCGAATTCTGATCTGCATCTTGTTCAAGGTGTAGCCAGCAAAGTTGCTCCACATTTTATAAGTCGTGCAAGTAAATGAACTACAATAAACTGCTGCTTACCTCAAGTCTCGAGTTTTACCTCCAGTCTTTGCTCCTCATATTTATGCTGGCCCCAAAATAGCCCTCCGCCATTTTTTGTGTGCTAGAAACGCCGCTGCGGGCGAGCTGACAGGTACAGATGGGTGGGTGTGTTGTGTGCGCGTGGTAGGTACATGTGGCTGTCGAAAAACAAGGACCGCGTCGTGACGATGCTGACCAAGGTGCTGGCGGCGGCCAGCGACGGCGGAATGTCCGACCTGTATTTCCGCGTGAACAGTCCGCTCAACGCGTACTCCATCTTCCACGCCCCGTCGGCCGCCAACCGTCAGCACCTCGCCCGTCACCTGCGCGTCGACGCCAGCTCCGGCAGGTTCGCCGCGCTTCGTCCGATCTACGTCGAGCGGGAGATCCGCTGGGTTTGCGACGCCCATTACGAGGAGCTGCGGGGCGCGCCGACGTAGCCTTCGTCCTCGGTTCCCTTCGCCGATCTGTCCTGTTCAGACGTTTTACGGAGGTAGAGGCGGATCCAGGGGTTCTTTGGGTTCAGACGGAACCCCACTAGCTCTTCCCTTTACCGAATAAAACAGCCGTCTCGATGATGTCAAGTTACCAAAATACTGTTTCGCTTTATTTCAGATTACATCACTGTGGTAATATAATATCATTCACGAATCGTCAGCCGGTGGCGTATCCAGGATTTGGAAGTAGGGTTGGCATAGGGGGTTTAAGGGATCGAAGTCCCCCAGCGGGTCCAGAGGCAGAGCCCTGGTAGGGGTTTGGGGGGACGAGGTCTCCAGAAGTCGAAGCACTATCGGTAAATTACCGTGCATTTTTGACGTTTCACGGCATTAATGATCGAATACCCCCAGAAAAAAACTTCTCGAATTTCTGCAAATTCCAAGACCCGCGTTGGGTGAACATGTGCCCACCCGTGGCTTCTGGAAGTCTTCGTCTCTATACCCCATACCGGGACTTTGTCTATGCACCGCACTGCAGGGGAATTCCGTCCCCGACACTTTCTAACGAATCCCTATTACCACATCCTGGATTTTGCCCTGGTAAGGCTGCAGAAATTAACAATAAATTAATCAATCAATCGCTGAAAGTTTTTTTAACAATTCAAATGATTTTATTGATCAGTCACAAAACGTCATTTGCCTACTAACTTCACATCATAGAAAGTTATTTTGCGGTAAAAGAAGTAAACATCAGACGGAGACAGAATTACAAGCAATTGCTGTATGGAATTATTGCCTACTAAAAGGCCACTTTAGGCCGCTCAAGCGAATTTTTGTTTTACATGTCATTTTAATCATTGCCGTTTGAAAGCCAGAACTAATCGTCAACATTTACAAGACTTTCGAAAATCTAACCAAAATTAACTACTAATAATCGTTAATTTTTTTTAGAAAATTTAGCCATAAATCAAATTTAACCTCTACCAGCCCTGTTTCGGCCTATACGTACGGCTGAATTCAGTGTTCGCTGTATACTGACAGTATATCGACGGTACAGGGTGATAGATACTTAAGCCGTTATTTCGTCGATATAACAGTCGATATGATTTACCTCTTTATTAGACTTTGTCTAGAATTATGTTGGTGTGTTTGTATATTTTTCTTCTTATATAGGGGAATGATTTTCCCGTAAGGGTGAATGATGGTAAGCCTGGCTACAAATCAACGATATTTTGTTGTTTGAAATATCGACGACTTTAGCATACTGGGTGGGCCGAAAAAGCAAGGCACACCATTTGCTATTACACACTTGGCGTGTATTTTATTGAAGTTAATAAATTACTTCGCCAGCGGGGGCAGTTGCGAAGTATTGTAATGAGTACGTCTGTGTGTGTGTGTCTGTCTGTCTGAACGCGAGGATATCTCCGGAACCACACGCGCGATCTTTACCAAATATTTGTTGTAGATGTTGCCTATGGCCGTGGCTCGGTCCTCCTCCGGCAGGGTAACGAAATCCCAACGGGAAGGGGCAATGTTGTAGTTTTTCCCCATTTTTCATCATTGTACAGGAATGCATTTGGGACCCATATAAGAACGACTCAGCCGATCGAGATGACTTTTGGGGTGATGAGTGGGCTTTGCTACGTTTTTTTGCGTTTTTTTGCTACATTGCTTTGCGTGTTACGTGGGTTAACGATCCCCGAAGGGGAATGGGCAATTTGGGAAGAAAACACGTACCCGGCAAGCCTAACACCCCTAATAACTGCGAATTGGACTGGTCCATGCATCGGAACACGACAGGGGCAGACGCTTGACTGCAAGCGTTGGAAGAGTCTATTATTGGCCCCGAAGTGGGGGTGAGATTGAATACCGCGGGCGAAGTCTGATTTGTACGATTGCCGTGTTTATTCATTAGTTTAGTTTTGTTACTGTTATAGTATAATCTGTCTTGAATAGAGAGGTGCTGTTGCAGGATTTTAAACTGAGGGCTGACAGAGCAGGCGAGGTTAATGAATGAGTAAGAGATAGCTGTGTTTAAATAAGGGTATGCATTAAATCAAGCTTAAAGCAGTTATTTCCAAAAGAACTAGAAAAATGTCTCAGTCAACGCCATTAACGATATATTTTATCTTTTTCCTTGCAAGACTGGGTCCTAGACCTCCTAGGCCCCTAGCGCCAGACTTGAACATGGTCCAATTTCTTCAACCGAACCCAGAGGGTGGGTGGAACGCGATTGTCAAGAGTTTTTCACACACTGTGAGCATAAAACCGCCATTAATTTGTATCTTGACCGTACAAAAGAAAAAACGTTTAAATGTCCAACATTTTCTTTGGGTTTACCACCATGTAAAATATTGAGAGGGCGTCTCGCCTATCCCCTGAGTCGACGCCTATGACGTAGCCCTATTTTGAAGTAGTGGTGGTGTCAATGACGAAAGATATAGAGATATTGCGGCAAACCGTTGAGGTCTCGATAGCGAACAAACCCTTCGTGGGAACGCGAGAAGGAAACATTTGCCCCTGTCCGTGTGTAGGCGTCACCAACGACATTTTTTATGTTTAGCCACGATTTCTGCTTTTTGTCTTTCACTTTTTTGACACTTGCGGGGTTCACCGATATTTGTATTAGGCCTACTCCATGACTTTAGCAATATCACAAGCAATCGGTTCTTTTTACAAACAAGTCATATCGACTCTTTATGTCAACGCTGTTGACAAATTTGCGGCAATTTCGCCATGATTCGATAGCAAGATGATTCAGTCCAAGGAACCGTGTCTCAGTATAACATCTACGACATCGATGCAGCTAACAGAGAGATTATCCGAACATATCTGAACATCCACTGTGACGATTTAAACCAAGCAATTATTGCACATTCTGCACGTGGACCAGTGCACGTGTAATAGCTATTTTTATCCACTCTACAGAGTGGCCCAGAAGTTTTTTCGTGGCTAAGTAAATCACATGGAGTCACTGCGCCGCGCACCAATGTAGGAATAGGAAACACTGCAAACGGCTGATAGTTACACAAATTTTGTGTCGATAAGTGTGATAATCTGGTCGTACTTAGTGAGAAAACTAGAAGGCCCTCGCTCGAGGTCGCACCGACACCGATCACTTTAGGAGACAAAAACCCACTAGAACAACACAACACGGTACAGCGTATACCTCCGTCACGTTACTCTGAAATTGACACAGTGTCGTTACCATCTTCATTTTCCCGCAGTGCGCTGTGGCCGTTTTTTTTCAGTTAATCTAGTACATCTATAGCTGAAAAAAGGAAGATCTTAGCAACCACACGATTAGTTACTAGTAACATATTATTAAGAAACACATCAGATTGTTATAGTACGGACTGTATCATTTAATCATTTTTTCGCATAATTATACGTTGTTGATAATGTTATTAACGATTTTGTCATCCTATCTCGATAATAGATAATTTGACGTTTGTTTTATGGGTGTAAATTTTTGGCCACGCTATAGGTAGGCCTATGACATGTTGTTTTGAGTTGCTTAGTGCAATAGTACTTCCAAGGTTATTTTTAATAGGCCGTTTGATCTTGTTACTAACATACTGTCGTCGGCATACGGGTGAACAGTTCTTGTGAAGCGTAGTTATTTTAGTGATATATTGCTATTTTCTTTCGTGGTTTGAACTTTCAGCCGTTTTTCCGGTGACTGTTTGTTTATGTTGGAGCAAGTATTTCAGCGTCGATGTTGTGAAAAAGTGAAAGAGTTGTAACGACCTCGTTGTGCGTTACGTGGATTAACTGATGATGTATTGTTATTATTGTTATTATTATTAATATTATTATTGTTATTGTTAAATGATTTGATCGCTTGATGTACAGAATGTAGCCGTGTCGTCAAAAGCTTCTTTGGTACTGCCGCTAGTCTGCAGTGCGTTCAAGTAGGCCTACATCAAAACAATCGCAGATATTTTAACAGACAGCGCATACAATAAAATAATAAATAAATCTACAAGAAGCCAGCACTCACAAAATCGCCCTTATCCACGACGGCGATGCATTTACTTTGTGGCTCGTGACCTTCACCTGTGTGGCGATGTTTCTGGTGAGTGGCCATAGGAATGGACGTTCTGCACGTTCATCCCACTTTCCAGGAAAGGTGATCTTAAACAGTGTGTAAATTACAGAACGATAATTGCTCTTGTCTCACATGCAAGCAAGATCCTTCTTCGAATCACACCGGAAATGATCGGAGTGAGGACCGAAACAGAAATTGTAGACGAACAGGCGGAATTCCGACATGGAAGGGAACAAGAGACCAAATCACGAATCTCAGAATACTGATGCAGAATGCACGCGAGCACCAGCAAGCACTCTATATGTGCATAGTGGACTTCAAGAAGACATTCGACTCGATCTACCATGATAAGCTCTGGGTGACTATGATTGACATGGGATATTCTCTGCACTTGATTGACTTGCTGGCCAAACTGTACAGAAAACAGCTCGCTAAGGTCAAAGTAGTGGGAACACTATCAGAATGGTTTCGTGTTAAGAAATGAGTCCGAAAATGTTGTATCCTTTCTCCGTACTTGTTTAACATCCTAGCAGAGATGCATGAGGGAGACCTCGATAGATTTCAAGGTGGACTACAAATTGGAGGGTGAATATTTACGAATATTTAGATTTCGATAATCGATTTTTAGGTTTCTAAAATTGAACTGTTTATTACTGTTAACGGGGCTTTACTTGTTCCACAGTATTTTAATACAAATATTTTTTGAGGTAGCATTTAATTTCTTCTTCGCAAATGACACATAAGTAGCCTAACTCAAAACTAGAAATTTACCATATTTTTGCGTGGTCCTAGGATGCGTCCTGAGTTTTAACAGTGGTGTATAGAAAATACCAAATTCACAGAATGTCCATTGCCCGTTGCAGTTGGCACAATCAGAAAGGTACAGCGCAGCGAAGGATGCATTATCGCTCTGCGTCTTCAGGAGGACCAAGTGTGCAATATTTACCGGCTGTCGATAGCAACAGTTAAACCGTTTTGTTAGTGAATTATGACTGTACAGTAATAATTTATCTTTTGTACTATTATTGTATAAATGTTTTATCGTTGGATTTGTAAAATGTTACTGTATTAAAGTATTGCTAGTATTTATTTCGCGGTAACAGTCGCGCTACGCGCTCTGTTCCCTTTCTTCTCTTCCTTATTTCTTTTATTCACGTTTTCACTTTAGATTCACTCCTTATTTCCCCCACCTTTTGTTTTTTATATCCTCCCTCTTTCATCCTCTCTTTACCCCAGTTTCTCTTACCCCATTCCTGCCCCTATCCACTTG
>Ga0209780_1005454_pt1 | contig 10053 bp, 5 predicted proteins | sample WorMetexBAHAMAS2_FD_187384 | JGI IMG/M metagenome (GOLD analysis project Ga0209780, IMG submission 187384) | Marine gutless worms symbiont microbial communities from Max Planck institute for Marine Microbiology, Germany - Inanidrilus exumae... | ecosystem: Host-associated > Annelida > Digestive... | reverse complement strand
CAAAAATCCAAATATAGTTAAAATTAATCAGCGTTGACTTTACGTTCGGGTACCAACGAAATCGGAAATTCGAATTTTAGAGAGCTGCAAATTCCGATATTGTTTTTGGTTATATTCGTTATTGAGAGATTACATAAGCAATTCTTTACCTGCTATCAGAGAATTTATTCGTGCGTCTCGTAAATGTGATTGGCTAAACACCTATTGTTTCTGAGACAAACCAGATATCCGATTTCAAGGCTATAATAATGCCAATTTCGGCCGGTACGATGTTGCATTTGATAGACCCGAGTTCAACAGAAAACAATAGTGCTTGTTATATAGTCTGTCAAAATTGCATTTGACAGACAAATATGTGATAAAACAGTGGTTTTACTGATAGTTTAAGATAATTAAAAAGTAGTTTAAACGTTTTAACATTAAATATTCTATGGTACGGTAGCAGAAGCGGGGATGACTCATTGTCGTCGGCTACAATGTGTATAATGACTTTTCTTTAAATTCACGACTATTATGTTAAAAGATGTCATAAGTCCACTCCTACAGCAGTGCTTTACAACAAATTTCTTCAGCATTTTCTTAGCGCCCTTTTCTGTTCTCAAATTTGAAATTAGAATTTTGTTATCTTTCCTGATTGTACCTAGCATCAAGTATGATAACATGCGTACAATATTCAACCGATAGAATATTTAATAATAGTGTAAAATATTATGTGGTACACTCAAATCGGACAAAATAAGCTTTACTGGCACACACTATAATACAGTTTGTTGAGAAACAGTGTAGGTGTGCAGTATTTTCGCCCACCCTGTACAGTGTTACGCAAAACCCGGGCGACTGTTCGCAGTGAGTCTAAAAGGAGCCACAATAAATTTGCCAATAACGCTGACCAATTTTCTAGATTTTTTGCCGTCAGTCCTCTGACGGAAAATGTCAATGAGCATGCCAGCATACTTTAAAGGTATAGCTACACCACCTTGTCAAATACCAGGCGACTTTTTGGCTCACCGTAACCAGTGACTCTGGATTTTTTGTTCCACCCTGTACATGTCATGCAGGTATACATGTACATGCAACTACACAACCACGTCCTTTATCTACTTTCGTGAAATAAAACATCAAATTATTAAAAGTTAATAACTATTTTATTTATTCTTAAACAACACTATTTCGCATTATGATAGCGGTGAAGTTTACTATTAAACTTGCAGGGGCGTAAAGAGGCCTTTTTGTCTAGGGGTTCCATGAACACATCACGACGCCAGCACGAAACCACGTAAGTCTGGGCGGAAGTGACCACTACGTCAGAACTTTCTTGTCGGATTTGTGAAAATCCCATATAGATTACTCTTATCGTTGCTCGGGATCCGGATATATACGACGCCTGTAAACTTGTAATTTTAAACGTATCTCCAAAACTGTCCATGTACTGTGTGCGTCCTCCACTTTAGATAGGCAGCATGTGTACGATTTGAGTTGCGTTGTCGATTTTTGCCGCGCGACGCCAAGCTAGCGCGGTACATGCTGTCGACGTATGTAAATGTTGTGACATCTCGGAAACGTTGTCAGATAGAGTCGTTGTTAGCTACAGACCACTAATAGGAAGTGATATATGACCTATCGAATAGAGGCACTTTCGATGACCTCGAGTCACCTTTAAGGTCATTCCCTACTGCAAGCCTGTTAAATGTGATTTTTTGTGCAGCTGTGCACCAGTTGACAAGATTTCAAGTGACAGCGCGTCGCGCGGTCCCTCAGCGGTTGCGGAACTTCTTGTTGTCTCTATTTGAATCGTCTTCGGTGTACTGCTGCCGCCGAATATTCGAATGTTAAACCGGTATTCGAATGTTGTTCGGAGTATTCGAATACCTTGTTCCATATTTTTCATTTTTATTCGTATTAAACGCACTCTTACCCGTAGCGGTGAGGCTACGTTGTTGCTAACTACTACACACTGTTTACTTTATTTCAGTTTACACAGTGCAGTAAATAATAAGCCAGTAACTGTTGTAATCGCTTAAGTAGCAATTAGCGATTCAGCGATTCTGGATTTGATTGTGTTGCTATGCTGCACACCTATGCAATGACATTAATCTGTATCTGCTTTATGTCGTTTTTGACTTGTGTTTACGGTCGTTACTCACGCCGACGGGGTAACGTTTTCCGCACGATATCTCAAAAACCGATATATCTAGGATCACCAAACTTGAAATGTATTAGAAATAGAAATGTACCACGGTGAGTCCTGGTAACCCGTTACTTTTGGATTTAAAAGGTCAAAGGTCAAGGGCCCAAGTCACGAAAACATTGCTGGCGTGGGTCTTTGCACTCTTGTGAGTGCTTGATGCTTCTAAGTTCTTTCTATGCCTTGTGTATAGTGGTCCTAGCGGTGGCAACAGCTACTTATGCCACTATAAAAATTACTGACTGATTGATTGATTGATTGATTGCACGAATTCTATAATACCAATACAGCCGTGCAATTGACTATATTTGGCATTAAGACGCAAGCAGGAATCTGCTGCACCTCTATGCGCATGTATTGAACATTTCGCGCAAATGACTGGCCACAAAATTATTGTCAACATTGTGTGCGCAGGACAAAAACATCACTGCAGCGAATGAAACCGCCAACATTTGCGTTTGTTTTGCTATAGTTAACATGTTTTGCTGCAGTTAATACGCGCCGTTTTCGTGCATTGATGTCTGGCTATTGTGTTGCTGATCTTGACACTTGCTGTTACAATTATATAAATGTAATATATGTCAGTGACGTGCACTGCTTGTAGGCGTAGCCAGAGAGCTAAACACGGGAGCATCAAAGGTGGAAAATTGTCTCAAATTGCAATAACTGCAGTGTTGCAACGCATGAAACGCGAGGCCCAAAAGCGGGAAATATAGTCAACTAATATTATTAGTACACCAATTACAATCTAGTTCAGGTATAAGTTGGTGACAACAGTGTTGTACTAATGGTCTACGTTTGTTATATTTGTAACTTCTTGGGTTTTTTTCTAGTCCAGTTAAATCATGTATTAAAAACATAAGCATTTCATTACTTGCGTGATTTTAGCTATTTTTAGACTGTTGCATTTTCGACTGTTATCTCAGGATTCTGGGGCTTCGCCTGCGACCCCGCGATGGGCTCCGTTGGGCACTGTTGTCCCCAGAATCCCTTTTTGCTCCAATACCAGAATGTCAGCTACTACGCCCCTTGCTAAGTAGTTTACAACGATACTGATAACGACGGTTGCGCAACTGCTGTGGACACACGTCACTTCTTATAACAATAGATCTATCTACTGTTAAAAATTTACCGGACGCCGTCACGCTGGGCGGAGCTTTCGCAGTGGCGTTTCTAGCACTCAGAAAGTGACGGCTTTTTTGGGCCAACATAAATGTGGGGGCAAAGACTCAAGGTGTATGTAAGAAGCAGTTTTACTGTAGTTAATTTACACGACCTGTGAAGCAACTACCCCCGTAGTATATGGCACATTATAGGCCTAGTGTGTTAAAAGTGGGTGCAACCTCGGGGCAAACCCAAATTCTGGGGGACATGGCCTCCCCTTAAACCCATGCCCCCTGTAGAAACACCGCTGAGCTTTTGACAAAGGCATAGATCGACAGGATCACGCCATTTGTTGCAGTTGGCGGTAGTCTTGCAGCAGCAGCGGCGGCGGCATAGGCTATTGATGCTGAAGACAGAGGTCGCAGCATAATGTGCTCGGCTAGCGCTGGTCCAGGGTGTGTGTATGTGTGTTTAAATCGAAAACTGAAGGTGGCGGAAGGAAAGAGAAAGCGTCAGCGTGATGCCTCGTGCAGCTGGGGGTCTAGTTTAATTAATGTACAATGCAGTTCAGTTTCCTAAACCAATTGGCTGCAGGTTAACAGCTGGAAGAAGCCAGCAATCACAAGAGTGCAAAGACCCACGCCGGCAATGTTTTTGTTACTCGTGGCCTTGACCTTTGATCTTTGGTCAATACATAGGGCGACAGTGAAGTAGTTTCTTTATTCCTGTCTATGCCAGATGTCTATGCCGCCATGATATGGGGCAAGGAAAATGTAAACACTTGTAAGTCATGTTAGGTCTATTGCCTCGGCTCGTTTTAGAGCTATGGTGGTCGTTGGTATCACCTAATCACCGAAAAGGACCGAAATGGCCATCGGCGTGGGGCATACCGTTTCGCTGCCATCGGGGCGATACTGCTTGTTGGCTTTAGTTTACATAAAAAATTTACAGACGTTAGTGTTGTTAGATCGTGCCGCGTGCACAGCATAGATGCTGCCTATTGCGACAGATGTCATACGTAGTGTGGTCTGTGTGTCTGTGTGTTCGACATACGGGTGAGCTACTGCCCACTGTCCAAATTTTGTCCTCCACCTTGAAGAAATTTTCTTCGGCCGGGCGTCCGTGATGTCGGAGCAGTTAGAGTGGTAAATGTCAGTGGTATCTATCTGGAGACGATTGCGGTCGGTCGGACAAGCAGTTTGCTGGCTGCCGCCGCTCATTATGAGCGTACGTGTCGACGTGATGACTCACGTCCAGCGATCGTCCTTAGTGCGTTAGGGGATACCGCATGACTGCTGCGCTCGGCCGCTGGTCGCTCGTTTAATGGCGGTCGCCGGCTCGTCTGCAAAGGGTCCACTTGGTGCGAGTGGACTCAATGTGTCGAGAAACGCTGGCACCTTCCTTCGATTCGTAAACAGGGAAGACTTGGTACTTTAAGAGACGCAACCTCGAGGCGCCGCCACGGCATAAACGACCACAGATCCGTCGTTCTCGCCAAACTGCGTTACGCATCCAGTGCCTGGTGAGGCTTCACGACGACAGATGATCGAAGCTGTCGTCCGTCGTGGAGTCCGGGCCGGTCTATACGCGGCTGACGGGCCAGCGGCAGCTCAACTCGTCGAGGACTACGACAACACACTGTTCAGTGTTCATGAACTTCGAGCAACACGTGCTGCATTAACTTATCTCTGCCCAAAGTGATCACGACTATAATCTCCGGCCCCAACCACACAATCTCTCTCCTATGCCATGGACCACCGTAACTTCATTCCTAGACTAGCTTTTAAAGAATATTAACACCCAGTATCTTCCCATTATCTCCTAGATATATAATAATTATTTTTACCCACTACCCCGTTACCTGAACTTATACATACATCTATGCCTCAAAAGCCTTCCTATACTCAGTGACTGATCGGTGTATTTGTTAATTTTATATTTTCCAGTCTATGCATTTACTTTACTCTCGTTGTTCTTTGTAGCTGTTTGCTTTTTTGTGTTTTATTCCATTGTGAAGTTGCGTTCTGACAACTTTTTACATTAAATGAATACGAATGAATGAACCGTAAAAATAGACGGTTTGACCTAGCTTAGCTTCTCAAGCTGTACTGTATGATTTTATTATTATTTTTAAAAAATTTTTATTATTATTATTATTATCCACACTGACCACACATGCCGATAGGCTAGGTGTGGATATCGTTTACCGTTTGTTTGTTTGTTTTTGTGTGTGTTTGTACGGTTACGGATTTCTCCGCCGAGGATAAAGCTAGCGGAGTCAAATTTTGCACGGAGGTTCATCGGTGTCCTGCAGGGAATCCCCAGTTTGGGGAACTTTGCTCAACCAGAAGCCCAAAATCGGACGAATAGGAGCCTAGCCTAGCCTGCAAGCCAAGACTGACTGACGTCAGAGCGACGTTCTATTTATAGTTCAGTGAGCGCGCGGGCCAAACGCAGCGCTAGAAATGCGTCGTTCGTGAAATCGCGCGGCGTGTGGACGTAGGACGGTAGGATCGGCATGTGTGGCACTGGAATCAAATTTGTGCTTCTTAGTAAAACGCATCATTTCAGTTTTACCATATATGGTTGCTTACTTATATATGGTTACCAGATTTTGATCGAACGTCTGAACCACTAGCAACAAGATCTGCTACTGTACAGAAACGACTACTTCAGTCCCAGCTTCTAGACTCTCAATAGTAGCACCGCTCATGCCGATTAGTCGATGTACCGCAGTACTTCACCACTTCTTGCCTCCGAATTATAAGCCAAGTACCAAAGTATCACGCTCTACTACGGGTCTTGTGCGCCATATCGTTTCACGCTTGTGCTGAAAGCCACCGGCGAACGCAAATGGCCGCTGTGGTTGGTATAGAGCCGCGCGCAGCGGTATCGGGCGAACTTTCGCTGCCCGTTGGCTCTGAATCAGACACTGAACAGTGTCCACTATAGAATGGAGTGGACTGACCTGTTGTACGTGCGACCGATCTCTCTCTACCGTAGTCCGCAATCCGCATGCATGCGTTCTATACAAATTAGCTGATCGACCTGCGAAGTCGTTATGGGTTGGTGGTATTAAACAGTCCTAGTAATAGTAGATGAAGTTGCGTATCTCGATATAGTCGAGCGATCACACGAATTTCAGCTTCGAATGATTTCGGGTGAACAATGAGGAGTTTAAGCGGACGACGTGGTGGTGATCTGAACTTCGTCGTCGTTAGTTTGTTGGCGGCAATGTTTCTCGCGGCCCACAAGACCGACGGGTCCTCCTCGGAGCAGTCGGCGGCGGCGGCGGACATGGCGGCCGCCCGAAGATCCTTTGCGGGTCGACCAGGGGTCAAGCTGCCGACCTTCGAAGACACGACCGGCGACGAAGACGACGGGCACCTGTGGCCGGCAGGTGTCGCTAACGGCGGCAAGCGCTGCGAACCGATTACGATACCGATGTGCAAGGACATCCAGTACAACATGACGATTATTCCGAACCTTCTCAACCATGAGACACAAGATGACGCCGGTCTCGAAGTTCACCAGTTCTTTCCACTTGTCAAGGTACAGCTTATCTTCAAGAGATTACTGGATAGTGGACAACTCTCTCCCCGCGAAAGCGAGGGAGTATGTTTTACTGGCGTTGGTTTGTGTGTCTGTCTGTGTGCCTGTCTGTGACCACGATAACTAAAAAGATTATGGACGGATTTGTATTAAATTTTATGGGAAGGTTCCTAGGGGAAAGGGAAGACCAGGTTCGTTTTTCGCTACGATCGGTACAGGGATGTGGAAGTAACTGTTAAAAGTAAACTGTAAACCGGCGACTGTTTACATTGGCCGGGGGTAAACTGCGGATGTGCGGATGTTGTAACGGGTAATTTGCGGATCCAAAACTGCGACCCAAAACTGCGGATACTACACTGATCGAAGGTTTTGCTCAAGTTCAGCGTAAGGTTTTCTTCAGATGTTCCTAAGTCAGACCGTATCCTAAGTTTTTCGTAAGATTGTCCTAAGATTTTTTGTGGCAAGGACAGTTACATTTAAAGAAATGAACGGGCTTTTCGCGTCACTGATTAGACATGAGTATTTTGCGGATGTGCGGATGTTATACAGGGTAATTTGCGGATGTTTATCCGCAGCAACATCCGCAAATTACCCGTTAACAACATCCGCACATCCGCATATCCGCAGATCCGCATTTTACATTTTATACTTCTAATGGTAGGTGTGGCAAGTGTTGCCAAGTGTTGGCGACAAAACCCCCCAAATTTCGCTTTCGCGGGGAGTTGTACTCTCTCAGAGTACTTTCCATCTAGTTAAAAATGAAAATTTTATATGCAATTTTATATGCATTTTTTCAGTGTTATAAATTGAACTTCATAATACAGTACTCAACAGTTCATTATCGTAGGGAACCGTGAGATGAGCACTGCTCCAGTCTGCTTGTCACCCACGCGGAGGAGGGAGGCGTATCCACAGGGGGAACATGGGGGATGTGTCCCCACAGATTTCAGGCCGGGGACAATCATGCGGAAGTCTCCCTATTTTTGACACAAGTGCCTGGAAAAGCTGCCACCAGCACTGACATAACCGTTGACATTTGACACCCAACAGCGATAGATGAAAGCGACAAACGTCGGATAGATGATGTAGTCAGCATTACTAAGTGGGTTCACTTACTTACTTACGCGCTTGTTTAGGTTTTAGTGACGTCAATTTTCAGCAGATTTTGCAATAGCAGTTTTTACAAGCCAAATTCTAGGCTTACCGGTTTATGCGCGTAAGACAGGCAGTTCAACTGCAATAAAATTAGCTTACAGAATGCACCAAACGTGCCATTTTGAGCTCAAAAATCAATTTGCATTATTGTAGTTGTGACTAACTATATCGACTATCGACATTAGTCGCAAAATGAACTACAACAGGAATCGACAATTTGGACGATTGATCGGAAAGCACCATACCAGTGGAAAGGTGGCTGATACAGCACGGCGCGCGACCGCTTGTTTTAGTAGCGTATCGCAATGGTCTCGCGTTCGAATCCCACGGGTGCCGCAGAATTTTTACTTTATATTTTTTATTTCTAATAAATAATTTACATTAAGCATATTTACATTAAAATAAGCATAAATAAAATAACACAAACTGTACGCCGGTGAGAAACGCTCTTTTCGAGGCTATATTGCAGTGTGTCTCCATGTACACAGCAACCCGTCTAGTCTTACAGCTGAATATAGCTGCTGATTGCTGAAGTTGATCCGATCTGTCGAGTCGACTGCTGCAATAATACTTGTTGTAGCCGTAAACAGTAACATAATTTGGCTTCTCCACTGTGTGCTCCGCCTATTGTTACCGACCCAGTAGCGTGGTCTGTCAGTCTGTCAGTCCGTCTGTCACCTACTAAGCCCTGCAAAAATGGCTGAAGCGATCGATATGCCGTTTGCGTCGACGACTCTGGTGGGCCCAAGGAAACACCTGTTACATATAGCGGACCGCTTCGGGCGAATACTGTAGACCCATTGTGTTCATTCAACACAATACAGCCTTCTAGTTATAGACTAGATTTACAGTTTAATTATAGCTCCATGCTGTTTGTTCAATATGACCAAGTCCAGTTGAGCACCAGCTGCATGAAGCTGGTTCTAGAACGTCCTGTTATTCGTCAATGAGCTTACTGCAAGCCAACGAGGTATAAATATTCTATAACTGCAATGTGGAAATTCTGCAGCAGATCCATAAATTCAATACTTAATGCGCAGTGCTTGCCTAGCTATCGTCTAATTTGTTCAACGAAGCAGGTTCAATTTTTGATATTTTGGAGTAAGTGTGCGATGTCGTCGTAAAAGGTTCACGTTCGCTATCTATCTCCTGATGAGTTCTTGTCAAATCTAGGCTTAAAACTCATTTATTTCACCCGGCGCACACTGACTAACATGACCTACATATTTTAAATGATACTATCTAAACATACCATGGCCTACGAAATCGGCCCTGCTGAAGAGATTCTAAATAACTACTAATTAAACCCTATTCTACCGTATTACGGTTAGGGTCAGTAGGGTCAGAGATAGGTTTTGAGTTGGGGTTAGCAGTTATCACGTGCTGCCACCTCTTCTGCCGGTTTTTAGGCCAAACCTCTTAGTTTAAATATTGCCGTTCTTCGACTGTTGTACAGAACTATGCAGAATTCTGTGGCGTGGATCCGTTGCAGGTCCAGTGCAGTCCGTATCTGAAGTTCTTCCTATGCACGATCTACGTTCCGGTATGTACGGTGTTGAACGAAGCTGTTCCGCCGTGCCGGTCGCTCTGCCTGGAAGTGAAGAACGGCTGCGAAGGCCTGATGAATCGCTTCGGCTTCCAGTGGCCGGAGAGTCTCGACTGCGCGAAGTTCCCGACGCACGGTCTCTGCGTCGGAGGAAACAGGACGGCGGGCGACCGGGCGGCAGGAGGAAACCGGGGCGACGCGGCGGCGGATGGGCCGCCGCCGGAGCGGAGGAAGAGACCGCGGCCGGTCTGTCCGTCGCGCCTGGTCGTGCCCGCCGAGCTCGGGTACCGGCTGTACGTCGACGGAGAGACGCTGCACGACTGCGGTCTGCCGTGTTCTGGAGAAGGCGGCGGCGTCGACGCGTTTCTGGACGCGCGGCAGCGGGCCGTCGCGCGCGTCCTCGTCGGCGTGGCGGCCGCCGTCTGCGTCGCGTCGTCGCTCTTCACCGTCCTCACGTTCGTCATCGATCCGTCGCGCTTCCGCTATCCGGAGCGCTCCATCGTCTTCCTGT
>Ga0209780_1005453_pt1 | contig 10053 bp, 8 predicted proteins | sample WorMetexBAHAMAS2_FD_187384 | JGI IMG/M metagenome (GOLD analysis project Ga0209780, IMG submission 187384) | Marine gutless worms symbiont microbial communities from Max Planck institute for Marine Microbiology, Germany - Inanidrilus exumae... | ecosystem: Host-associated > Annelida > Digestive... | reverse complement strand
GGCACAGCCGTAGGGGTCGCCGACGTAATCACCTGTGACAAATTTTTTGGTGATCGGTTGAGGGGTGTCGATTCTGTGGGGGGTCGAAAATTGCCCTCTTCCATTGACAAAGCCAGTGGCTGTTAACACAGGGCTGGCGCTACCGCGCAGCCTGTGATGCACCTTTTGAGTCATCAAAGCTTGGAAATGGGGAAATGACATTCTGACATGAAGGACAGGGTGCATGGGGCGAAGTGTTTGGAACGACTGTCGTAAATCACGATGGATAACGCATATGCGCTATTGTATGAGAAGCTGGCAACGGAACGCCATGACGACGGAGCAGCGTCATCGTCATCAGTATTTGCTGCAGCGGCTGAGGTCGACCGTACAATACACAGCCGACCAGTATCTACGTGGTGTGCAAGTGCGGGGATAGCTTTGAATCCCGGAGGAGTACAGTGTCAACTAGTCAACGATAACGAAAGAAAGCGATTTAAATAGCATACCGAGATTACAACGAAAACGAGCAATGAAGAAGCGACTAAAATGTCGATGGGACTGATTTCGGATGGCGAAAATATGACTGCTGGGATGTGTCGATATGGGAATGAGCGTTCGCGTGGCCGAGGTGGACAGCGTTAACCAGATGACGTGCTGTATGCCGTCAATGTGATTCGCCGGCTAATAAAACACATTTATTGCTTATCGAAGTAAATTGGACTTAATTTATGCATTGTCTGGCGTTGCGTTTTTACCGATCGACACTTTAGTGGTCAGTGTGTAGTGATCGGTCCGTGCGTGTCTGTGTGTGCGGACGATAATTTTTGAACTAAGTGACCTTCGGACTGGACGTTGGGCATGCTGGTTTAGCTTGACACTGTCTGGGTCAAGTTCAAAGGTCAAGGTCATAGGTCAAAGCTAACTATTATAAGAAGTAAATGTTGCTAAAGTGGACTGTGCGACATCGAATGATGGCTTTCTAATTGTGATCGAACGTTTCTTTTTGATAGATTTCATTCACTGCATGCAATGAAGGTCAAAGCTTCATCAATATTACGACTCTATAGTCCCTAAGACATGCTAATACAGATAACTTCTTTACTTATTGACATATGGGTCTGCACGCATGGACTAATTATAATGCGAAATAGTTTAACTGCCATGGATGCAACAGAAATACTAAACATTAGGTTAGGTCTTCGTCTATACGCATATTGCAAGGCCACATGGTGAGCGTGTGTGTACATATTTGCATGCAGATGTGAATGTGAACTTGTATTGTATATTATTTGTGCCATGTATGTCCAGTGCTAACTGATATTTTAAACTAAATTAGAAAGGAACAGAAAACGTAAAAGTAAAAAAATGTTCGGTTGACCTTTATCAAAAACATCGGTAGCACTGTCGGCTTTGACCTTGGTAACATGACCTTGGCCTTGCGTATGTATGACCTTGGTTTTGGCTTAGTGGCCTCGGCCTTAACACTGCTGGCCTTGTTAATATCTCTGCTAAACATTACTGTTACTGTTACCTTAGCGTCACACTGCACGAGAGAGGCGTTTCCCACAACGTAGCGCGGTCGCCGGCTCTTCCTATTATAGCGGAACTTGGTGCATGCGGCGCTGGTGATAAACAAACGACGCGGATAATGAAGGACTTGCGAGTTAGCCAGCAAGCGAGCAAGCGAGCGAGCGAGCGAGCGAGCGAGCGACGACTCTCAGCCGGCGATAGATGGATGTGTGTCGGTATAAGCATCTCCGGCGCGCGCGACCACTGATGCTACTGCTGCTGCTACTGCGGCGGCAGCGACATATTTCACGGTTGACTAGATGCGCGCGGATGACGAGCCGGACATGGTCGCAGCCGGCGTGAGGGAGCAGCGGACAGAGAGGACGGACGGACGGACGGACGCGGTCAATCTTATTGCAGCGACGCCTCGGTCAGCGGCCGTACCAGACGCAGTTCAATCAGGCCGACTTCCCAGATGAACAACGTTCTCATCTGCATCGCAGTATACACTCGTCGTCGACTAATCCATTATTGAACAGCGACCAACAATATGAGCGACGTCGTTTCGCGGTACCAGTAGGCCCACATTTCAACTTCACTCGAACCGTTTCTGTAGAAAAAGAGAGAAACGTCGCAGATGATGATGAACGGTATGAAGATTAACGACCAGCTATGAAGACATGCCGTTGCCGCCGTACCCACGGGTGCTGTAAACGTTGTATAATTGTGCCGTGAACGAATGTCGGAAATCAGAAATTTTAAGCGACACTTGCATCGCTTTATGTTAAAAAGCAAAGGCGTAGATTTGTATAGCGCTTAATTACGAAACTCATCTCTAAAGCGCCCAGGATGGCGCGTGTTAAAGGGATCAGAGTTTTACCTGCCATCCACACGTTTATCCACGAATGGGAATAGCTATCCTGCTTTTACTCCCCAGCCGCAGAGCATCACCGCACTTTGGTCGGTACTCATTTCCCGTCCCAGACTCGCTTTTTAACCACGAACAGTCGAACACGTAATCGTTTTCCCCAACTTCACTTTCACTTTTCAATACCATAATCCGCTAAATTTGACCTATGACCGTGACCTTTGAATTTGACCTAGATAAATCCAGATGAACCGGAATGCCAAATGTTTAAGTCAGAGGTCGTTTCGTTTGACAGTTATTGTCCGGACACACACACACACACCCGACTGACTGCTTAACCTGAACCACTGGTCGGCAAAGCAGGCAATCATGACACAGCTGGCGTCTAACGTGGGGGAACGCAGTTCATTAGTCAACAAAAGGAGTAGAGCCTCCAAAAAACGTCAGCTGGGGGCAAGCCCAAATTCCGGAGAATGGCCATGCCCATTATATATAACCCCGGTAGAACTAGAAAAGCCGCTGGCTATAGTGCCTATCATTTGACGTGGTCGTCGTTGATACCGCCATGTCATCAGAAAGGAACGAAATGACCATCGGCGGGAGTTCATATCGTTTCGATGCCATCGGGGCGATACGCTTGATTTTTTTACGTTCATGTCACCAGTGGTTCGATGAAGTTGGATAACAGTGCCCCTTGGGTACACCGGGGCTCTTATTGGTTGCCGTTCCTGTACCCCTTAATTTACACTATATCCGCTGTGGATAACTCATCGTGGTGCCGGTGGTTGTGCTAGGCGGACTGTTTGACGACACTGAAGATGCGACGGTGGAGAATGCGTTCCGTTACGCACTGCTGCGCATCAACCAAGACCGAACGCTGCTTCCAGACACGAGGATTGTCTACGACATTCAACATCTACCTGCGCAAAATAGCTTCATCGCTGCCAAGAAAGGTGTGTGTCTTTGTTTTACTTCGAGTGACTTTGTAAACATGTAATTACCTTTGTGTGTACGTTTATACACGTATTATTACCCACGCTGACGGTATAATAGCGGGGGTACGGTTTTTAGCGGCGTTTGTCTGTGTGTGTGTGCGTCTGTGTGTCTCTATTGTTCCGCACGATAGCTCAAAGGCGCTTCTGCTATGATCGCCAAACTTGACATAGAAATGTTCCACGATATGTCCTTTATTTTGGGGTCAAAAGGTCAAAGATCAAGGTCACGAGTCACAAAAACACAGCGAGCGTTGGTCTTTGCACTCTTGTCATTGTAAGTGCTGCAGGCTTCTTCTAGTTATCCACACTTGCCGATAGACAAGGTGTGGATATATCGTTTACTGTTTGTGTGTTTTGTTTGTTTGTTTGTTTGTTTATACGGTTACGGATTTCTCCACCGAGGATAAAGCTAGCGTCGTCAAATTTTGCACGGCGGTTCCCATTTTGTGAACTTTGCTCCCAGAAGCCCAAAATCGGCCGGCGAATCGGCCAGCGCGTGCAGTGAACTATAAATAGAACTGAAAGAAGCCTAGCTGAGCCTGCAGGCCTAGGCTGACTGAAGTCAGAGCGACGCTCTATTTATAGTACCGTAGAGATGCGCCGAAGTAAACGTCACGCTACAGTTCGTGGAATATCGCGCGGCGTGTGGACGTAGGATCGGCATGTGTGGATAGAGGTCAGTCTTCACTGATGTACTTGTTTCAATCTGCTTCTAACAACCGTGAGCGGAAAACCCGGCATCTCTGATTCATTTGGATTTAAATGATTACGGTGCTTTTTAATGTTTTTACTACTTACTTACTTACTTAAAGGTTAGCCTACCGATGAAGCCAATTACTTACTGATGTCGGTGTTTGCGGGTCAGTATGTAACCAGGCGAGTCTCGGTGTGGCGGCGATCTTCGGTCCGCGAAGTCCCAGCATCGCCAGCTATATCAACTCGATGTGCAACACGCTCGAAGTCCCGCACGTCGAGGCGCGTTTGGACGCGCGCTCAGGCGCCGGCCATGTGTTCTCCCTCAACGTCTACCCGCATGCTGCCCAGCTGGGCCGCGTCTACCTCGACCTGCTGCAGCACTTCGGCTGGACCAAGTTCTGCGTCGTCTACGGCGAACACAGCGGTCAGTCGGTCCACAGATGGACACGGGTTAAACTACGCATGTGTTAGGCTCGGTTGGGTTCGGTTTGGTGCATCACACGCATAGCATAGATGCGGCCTATTGCGACAGTCATTACACGTAGCGCGGTCTGTGTGTCTGTGTGTTGGACACACAGGTGAGCTGTGCAAAAACGGGTGAACCGATCGAGATGCCGTCTAGATGAACTGGAAGGAGCCTAGCCGAGCCTGTGTCATGTGTTTCCACTGTCCAAGGAACCACGTATTAGATGAGAGTCCACATCAGACGAGTCCATTACTTTGAACATTTATTTCACTTTCTGGTGGGTTGGGTTGTGTTGTGTTTGACTTCTATGCTAAAAGCATGTGTGTTTGCTTCGTACTTAATCCATGTATTTCACGTGCATTCATGTGACAGGATTGTGCTTCACTAAGACGAATACATATAATGTATACGCTCGTGGGATATTAATCGAAAATAGCGCACGTCCGCGAAGTATTAAGCACAACTAATTAATACCTGCTTGTGTATGACAGCCATGTGCACCATTCAAATCCGAAATGTTCACCGACAATTCATTCGTTCAAGCCTACTTCTCATTCTGCTATGCCTTTGCGCTTTTTTGCAGCATATTATCATAATGAAAACTTTCTCTAGCGGCAATAGCGACGTTGGATATTTCCGAGCAATAAATTGTTACAATATTACCTATATGTGTTTTTCTGTGTTCGTATGACATGTCCCTTTGTCCGGGCTATATGTTCTACCGATGTTACTTTCTTTCATCTTTTTAACGGTCCTGTTGGAGACCAATTATCTCAGAATGTATTGGTCCGATCTTCACACCAAATTTTCAGGATGCGTAGAATGCACATAATTATGTGGGTGTTATACACAAAATTATGTGGGTGGACATGACCAGTCCGACCTTCATTTCGCCATCGCTCAAGGGACGTTGCTGTGGCAAAAATGACATCTTCATTCTGTTCACTGGCATTCCACAATGGATGGCAGGATCGCAACTTGGATGCACGCTTTAACACCACCGATGACCTCTCTGCAACTGACAAAATTTCGGTGAAGTTTTGGTCCATTAACCCCTGAGTTTTGCAGGCGAGTTTGCGCCGGCCGAGAGGGCTACACGCTGGGCTTTGCCACGCATTTCTAGTTTTAACTGATTCTATTGCGTAATAAACGCGTGGTGCCGGTGGTGGTGTATGTGTGAAAGATTTGCTGCTGCTACAAAGCGTGATCCGGACGCCGGCGAATACAGACGTTGACATCCTTGTCCGACAAGCGACGGTCGGCACGATGCGAGAAACTCTCAAGGAGATTGACAAGCGAGGATTCGCCAACATCTTTGTCCATCTATCCGCCCACGACACGTACCGGCTGCTGCGTGCCGTAAGTTCAGCCAGTAGCATCCTGTCTCAACAGTCACTGAACACTGGCGAAAACGTTAAATGTGAACAGTGACCCAGAGCAAGTTTAGTGGATGCATGTTGTAATATAATATATAATATATATAATAGGTAACAAACTACAACAAGATGCAGTCGCAGACGTCAGACTTTGTCCCCGGTGCCGCCACATCCCGTTCTCGACCAAACAATGTTTTCTGACGTCCGACTGGTGCCGCCACCTGGCGAACTGAACGAAACATACGCGTCATGTTTGATTGCCTATTTCCTCCACTGCATGAAAACGTGACGTCATCCACAAAACCGGAAGTACATAACATATCGCATTGCCGTCAGAGGATGTGTGATGGCTTGAGAGTGAAAAGGCGTTTTTTGTTGTTTTTGTTTCTTTATTCTTTGCTACCCAGTACGACAGCGGTTGTATTTTTCCTCACTTTGTATCGGTGAGGAAAATTGTGAATGGCTACTTTCCTCAGTATCGCAATGCCACTAAAGACTCAACAATGGTTCGGATTTCCGATGATCATAGGTTTTGTTTTTCGTTATTTTTCGTTAATTATTCCTTGCAATAGACTAAAGCGTTCGTTCGGACACAGCGCGCACGTTTGTCGACCCTGTGTAGCGATGCCTATTTGCACTGGCTAACCACGTTGCTCGGTTGCTCGATGAGAGTTGTAGCGAAAAACTCGGAGACGACCTTAATCGTACTTATGTTCCGACGAGAAAACACAAGCACTGAACTGACTGATAGAGACGTATGACGGCTTTCACTGTCTAGACCCTTAACGAAAGCCAAAGTAACAAGTATGGAAATGTACGCTTGCCGCGTCGCGTGCTGCCCCCTAGTGAGTCACGTTGAGTACGCGCCGTGCGTCCTATTAAAGTTAGAAAAAGACGGGACAGTCAGACAGACGGAAGGAAGGACGTACACCAGACCGCTTCATTACGCTTACCGCTGCACGAGGCTAGCATAAAAACACGCAACACACAAGTCTGTGGAGATTGCTAAGAGAGCTACACGTGTGTTGTGTTGAACGTCTATGGACTACAGTTTTACAAGCGTTTACTCAGTTTACTTTTACATATTATGTTTACCGGAGAATGCGAAAGTGAATCGTAACGCGGTGACTGACAAAATATTTACAAGAGTGACTAAAATCCTGCTTATAATATGTTAAGTATACGCTATTGAGTCGTTTAGGTTAAATGATCTGGTTGTATAGGCGCTGCAAGTAGGTATGATTGATCCACGACATCAATACGTCATCACCAATCTAGTAAGTGCTGTCATTTTAATTGTTCCACATTGTAACTTTTAAACATTTCTGTTTAACTAGTCCGATTCGTTCTTATGCAATTAATTTTATTTTATTTTAATACTCAACTATTATTATTACATAACATTTTCGCTACATAACGCTAATAGATAAAATGGTATTGATTTTGACAATTAATGGATAATAACTGTATTTAATTGACTATTTGAAAAGCTAGTCAGCTGTACATATATAAAATGTTCTTTTGTGAGAAATATTCTAGTTATTACCAACGCCGGCATAGCCGCCGGCGTGGACATAGCGTTCAGTCAATCAGTCACGTCTGTCTGTTTGTCTGTTTGTCTGCCTGTCCGCGCTCTAACACGAAAACGGCTCGAGCTATCAACACCAAACTTTGTACACGTATACTCTGTAGCAGTCGCTCGGAATGCATTGACCCACGGGTCAAAAGGTCAAAGATCAAGTTCACACAGTTACGAAAACCGTCACGGTCGCACGGTTGCTAGTGACCATGGCCCGTATTCCGTAACACAATACGACGCTGTGCTACCCGCGGCCGTTGCCGGCGTGGGTCTGCATGTCGATACGACTGCCTATGTTTTCTAGTTCTGCAATGCATTCATTGATAAACGTGGAATTTATCATTACTGTATATGTGCGATAAAATGTACTATTAGTCTATTAGTCAATAAAATTCATCCAAAATATGCCGTGCAAAAGCTTAATATCTCTAGAATGGTTTAATGAATGGCCATGGTGTCGTCTTCGGGATCTTCTTCTGGTAGAGTGCGCTATTGTATTGAACTAAACCGAGCACGGCGAAGCTGGTCTTGTGACCTCATCTCGCGCATCAATGCGTCCTCCGTATCAAGTTGTCTCTTGCACAGCATTAATCACACGAAACTTGAAAAGAACGTTACGTATCTCGGCGGAATGACTGGCCAACTATGTGCGCACATTGTGTTTTAGATCGATTTCTGTTTCGTCGATAACTTGGTCGGTCACTGCGGTGCTCGCTGGCTCTCGTTCGCTGGCTGAGGCGACGAGTAGTACGCGATAAAGAACCTGCAAATTCTATCATTTTCTCCACTCGACGACTACGTATAATAAAACTCAATTTGTAATGAGACTAAAAGTAATTAACAATTAGTTTTAAAATGGAATTTAAACACATTACTAACAGTAAACTGGATAACCAGGCGACGAGGCGGTTGACTGGTTGCTGAGACGAAATGGCGAGTTAAAAAGCCGACTCGAAATCGTATAGGAGGTTATGCTGCGAACGAAGTAGTGCGCAGTACAGTATAGTTTGCGTCATCTGGCTTGAATTCGCAATGTGACGTGGTAGACAGTAGTCTCACGTTTCAACGTGGGCAACATTACGGTCGTTTTGCAGGACTTTTCGACTCTGGACTTGGAAGATTTCCGTCACAATTTCGTCAACATCACCGGCCTGCGACTAGTCGATCACGAAGACCCGGTGATCAGAGACACTCTGCAGCAGATGCGGTTGCATCAGCACCACACCGGCACGAAGTTGCTGAACAACAGCAAACAGCTCATCATCAAGGTGTGTTTTACCTTTAGTTTCTTTATCACATTACATTTACAACGTATTGCATAAGATGCGTCCTATTGCAACAGATGCCGCACGTAGCAGGGTTTGCGTGTCTGTGTGCCTGTGTGTTGTTAACTTGTCACACTGATGTACTGTGCAAAAAACGGCTGAACCGATCCAGATGCCGTTTAGGGCACTGACTCATGTGGCCCCAAAAAACTATGTATTAGATGGAAAGTCTGTGAGGGAAAATGTAACGGAACATGTACGGAGATGGTGTCAGTCAGCGACGACGCCATCCACGAAGTGAGGCCGGGCTTACGGCCAACCTCAGCAACCCCGCACGTCGGGTGCAGCGAGGCAAATAGTGGATGCAAGAGGAGATGGAGAAGAGGAAGAGAGGTGATAAAACGCTAACGGAGAGACTTGGTGTATATACGTTGTATATCATGTAAAATAAATGTATATAGAACGACAAGTGTTGTGAAACGCTCGTGCTATACCACGCTACCGATAACAAGTTACAAGTATAAGTAAGTGATCGGAGACGGAGACGGAGAAGTGGGGGATGCGACATATATCGAGATCTTCCCACGGAAAGGAGGAAATTGGGGGTTTGTCTGGCCCATTAAAAAGCATTGGGAGTCACTGCTGCGGTGTATGCAGCATAAGGGATAATCCAGTCCTCAATAACGGCACAAAGGCTTTTCCTCCTAATTCTTTGACCACTCGTTTATTATCTCTTCTGGTCTGTCTGTGTTTTTGTGCAATGTGTATGTTGTTGGTTCATGTTTGATGCGTCTTGCTGCCTGATTTAAACAAATAATTAATTGATTGTGTGACTGATTGGTTACGAGTTATCGGAGCTGTTGTTCGTGTGACTGCTGTCGACGTAGACGGAGGCGGCGCTGGTCTACGACGCAGTACACGTCCTTGCACACGCTCTGGAACGCGTCCAACCGAGCTTCTCGCGTATGCGGCTCGTCAACCTCAGCTGCGATGGCGATCAGGCCTGGGCTTTCGGCAGCAGTCTCTACAGCTTCCTCAATCTGGTAATCGATTCCCCTGTCTTTCTATCTCTGTCGGCTTGACCATACTTTCTTCACCATCACGATAGATGTACAATAAAATTAAAGTGCAGAAAAAACTCTTAACCAAGCAACGTCATTTTAACATTATTATAAAGGTTACAAAGTTCAACAGGATGCAGTCGGAAACAGCAGACTTCGCCCCAGGTGATGCCACCTGGCGAACTGGACGAAACATACGCGTCGTCTTTGATTTTGGAATACATTCACTCTATTGAGTGAAAACATGATGTCATCC
>Ga0209780_1005452_pt1 | contig 10053 bp, 4 predicted proteins | sample WorMetexBAHAMAS2_FD_187384 | JGI IMG/M metagenome (GOLD analysis project Ga0209780, IMG submission 187384) | Marine gutless worms symbiont microbial communities from Max Planck institute for Marine Microbiology, Germany - Inanidrilus exumae... | ecosystem: Host-associated > Annelida > Digestive... | reverse complement strand
CCACTCCAAACCTCCTTCCGCCGCCTATGCCCCAAAATAAATGAGTTTCCAGAACTCACCGCGGAACATTTCTATGTCAAGTTTTGTGATATATCTGTTTTTGAGATATCGTATATATACAGGCAGACAAACGGTTTTGAAAACGCTACCCCGCGATTGCTGTCGTCGGCGAAAGTAACACTACTTTTCCACGACTACGCACGGTCGAGTTTTGTGGTTTGCATGGGGATTTTGTCCCTTCTTTACGATTTTTAATTTAAACCCGATCCCGCTGGCGCAAGACTGATGTTGACTTTATTGCCAGTGTCGTCTCAGTTGACGGCTACGCTACGCGTCTTTAACCGACTGAGCCAAACAAACTGCAAAACATAGTTAACTTACACACAAAATGTGCCATTTCTTCCGGCGCTGCAGACTGTATCACTGCCAGTGCCAGTGTGGTCTTGATAGCCGATTAGTTACACAGTGAGACGGTTGATACTAAACGGGTGATACAACTCCGTACCAAGCGGATTCGACGATAGCAGTTTTGTTGATCGACACTAATGCGTTGTCACTACGCCACTTGTGTACAGACACTATACGATTCCAATAAATCATCCAAAGTCTTGACATATCATCCTTTTTGTGCATATTTTAAGCATCATATTGCCTACTTTGCGAAGAAAGTACTACTGCATATGTCGATAAGACGGCCATTTCCGTTTATTACGGAATGCTTACTTTCTGTAACATATCGCTGCAGGACACGTGCATTCGTTTCTACACACACGAGTTTACACATCCTCGAAAGCGATAATAGAAATACAACATGTAGCTTAGCCTATTTTAATTAGTTCATTAATTACGATTTATCTTCGTGAGAAATGATAATCACAAACATTGTACCCCGACATTCGACTTTCCAAGCACGCCTAAACAGGTACAAATCTTGTCATAAAATTAGACGTCTGATGCTAACACCTGCTACATGAATAGAGAACAACTTCAGCCATGACGGCTACGGACATTCAGAGTTGATGTGACAAACGCTGATCGCCACGCCGTGCGATTACTCCGGGAATTTCCCGGAGTCAGCTAGCTCGTCGGCGCCGTGTCGGCGTCGCTCGCCGGTTGGCTGTCGCTTCGTGTCCAGCGCACGTCGGTCACGCTGGCCGGATATCCGCCGTCGCCGCGGCGCCATCGATCGCCAGATCCGGCCAATGCGGTAACGAGCGCCGCGCCGCCCGCGCCTCCGAATCTCGACTTTTCTGGTGTCGCATCTCGCTAGAAGAGGATCGACGGAACAGAATAAGTCGGAAGTTAATCAAGTGTCGTTTGTTTCCGTCGCGCGCTAAACGTCGGTATCTGTTCCGTTTCGTTCCTGGCAATGACGAGGCTTTTCGCTTTAGTTAAAGGCGCCGGCAAGAAAACGTGAATCTATCGTCGTTGCGACAGTCGAAAACGAACACAGCAATTCTTCGTTACAGATGCTAACAGCAGCTCTTGACTTTTCTGTCTGCTTACCGTCCGATATACGTGCAGGTACGGTAAATTCGTAAAGAGTGAATAGGAGTACACAGAGTCTACGTATGATATAGTCGACGGCGTGAAATAGAGATGTGAAACACTGTGCTCGTCGCTCGTCGTTTGCTTGAGTGGATACACTGCGGGACGACGCCGACGACGCTGACTTCGACTTGTACGCAATGCAGGCGTGGAAGCGCCACCAAGACTACCTCGGACCGTGCGCTCTGGCTGCTGCTGCTGGTCTCTCTAGCATGATGCTTGTCGCGCCTCCCACCGGCCTCGGATTCGCCTCATGTACGCATCTGCATCTTTTACACGGGCGTTTAGCTTATCTCCAAGTTTAACCCACTGTTATCCTGGTGCCCGATTCACAAAAAAATCTTAGGAAAATCCTAAGTTTATTAAGTTTTTCCTAAGTTTATCTTAAGTTTATCCTAAGTTATAAAATTATTTTCATAAAATTTTACATGTAATTTATTAAAGCAATTTTATAACTTACTAAGTTCTTCCTATATATATGCAGACAATTCTGTAAAGAAATGTTAAGTAATTTCTGAGAAATTGCATTTTTTTATTACGGTGATCTTAAGTTTTTTTTTAAGTTCATCCTAAGTTTATCTTAAGATTTTCCTAAGTCACACTTTATCCTAAGTTTTTCTTAAGTTTGTCGTAAGATTTTTTTGTGAATCGGGCCCCAGAGTTCCAAATGGGGACCGTGGCTAAGGGATTCGATGCCAGGCTGGCTAACCGACCATTTTTCGTTTTGACTTTCCGGCGCTCTGGCGCTCAGCTGTTGAGCGCCAGAGTGCCGGAAAGACTAAACTGTCACAACTAAAAATAGTCGGTTAGCCAGCCTGGCGTTGAATCCATGAATTACTGTAGTTATTTGGGGAACACCGAGCTAAAATGGGTTAAGTAAGTCGATAGTAATAGCTTGTCGAAATCCTTCAGGGTTTTCTCGGCTATGAACTGATCGTATGACAGGATACAATACTGAAAACGACTCAGCTATACTTATCGATCAACAGAGTATTTAGAAATTACAAAGGGATCCTCCCCTGTAAAATCCGTATGTCATAATTCATAAATCATACCAAGAATTCTGGAAAATTTGGAAAGCCAAGTTCCCTAATGCTTCTGCTGACATTGCTCAGGTTGATGGCATTGATGACAGCGATACTATCGACACTAATTCCACTAGACATTTTCAATCAACATGTAAATCATCTAGTAGAAATTCCAATAAGGCTCTTAAAGCCCAATACAAAGCGTATAGAGCAAAGTATTTTGGCTTTCCACTAACAGATCAACAGACTTTTGATGTTGAATTTCTGAGTAGACGAATTAATAGTCTCAAGCGTGGAAAAGCTGCCGCTTTAGACAATCTGACTAATGAGCACTTACAGTTCAGTCATCTTATTGTATCTATTCTTGTAAAATTATTTAATTTATTCATCTTTACCTATCACATTCCAAACAGTTTCGGAGCCAGTTATACCGTGCGCATTCCTGAATGTGATGGCCGCACAAGTTTTGTCTGCTGATGACTTTAGGGGTATCTCAATTTGCCCTGTTATTTGTAAATTATTTGAAGTGGCTGCGTGTTTCGTACTACAACTAAGACAAGACAACACTCAAGATAAAACGATTTGTACTAGCCTAGTACAAATCGCTTTATTATCCACAATAGGCAAGGTGTGGATATATCGTTTACTGTTTGTTTTTGTGTGCGTGTTTGTTTGTACGGTTACGAATTTCTCCGCCAAGGATAAAACTAGCGGCGTCAAATTTTGCACGGCGGTTCATCGGCGTCCAAGGCAGAGAATCTTTCATTTTTGTAAACTTTGCTTCCTCAGAAGCCCAGAATCGGACGTATCGGCCAAGCGTTCGGGCCACGGCAACCGGGATGTAAACATTACCGTAAAGATGCCCTGACGTAAACGGCACGCTAGAGATGCGCCGTTCGTGAAATCGCGCGGCGTGTGGACGTAGGATCGGCATGTGTAGATATACGTCAGTCCCCTTGTCTTGAGCGTTGTCGTCTTAGTTGTAGGACGTGACGTCATTGCTAGCTTAGCTACTAGCAACTGACAATAACTTCGCACACATAAAGGGTTATTATAACAAATAAAAACTAGAAATGTCGCAACTTTGATAGTTGCAACGTAATGGCCGCCGAAAAAACTAAAGTAAGTGTATAGCAGTTTGCAGAAACTCTGCGACACCGCTACGGGAAACTCACATGCCATATGGGATCACACAGTGTTACCTGCCACCCGACAGAGGTGAGAATCCCGCCTTTACCCCCAGACGAAGCAGGCACTCGATTTAGCGTCCACAGAGGGATTCAAGGCTGAGTTGACCTAGGGTGGGTCAAACTAAGAAAACGGATCTCAGCTGTTTCTGGGTCAAAGGTCGCTGAAAATAGGTCATTTTTAGGGGACACATTGTAGATTGACACTAGCATTTTTATTTGTCGATGCGACTTTTCGTTCCGGAGATATGCGGTGTCGAGTACGGAATTCGCGGAAAAAGGTGGTCAAAGATATTTTTGCACCACAAATTTGGGGGCAGGGCCCCCTTTTTTTTGGGGGGGGGGGCATTTGTAAATCGACACCACTTTCGACCTACTGGCCAAGGTTGGTTGAGATCCCATAGCTGGCCTTTCATCTATGCTGACGAAATAAAAAAGAAAAAATAAATTACAGCGGTATAATATAATGGCCTTGCCTTCGGCGGCCGTAATAACAGGATTTAATGCTGTGCCATTTTATTTCTGGGTAACAGCCAGGGTGAGATTATTCAATAGAAGAGTCATTATCTTTGTGCCGAAACTATCATAAAATTCATTTATGTCATTATAAATATAGCACGTGTGCGTCCCGATACATAATCTGCATTCTATAGACACCTGTGGTTGATAAAACTGTTTATAATTGATTAGCCTTTATTACTTTTATTTTCGGTGTTTGTCAGTGTGATGTGCACTAAGCGATGAGTGAATGTGGCTTCAGTTGATACTACTACTAATAATAATAATAATAATAATAATAATCATAATGCTTTTATTTTTCTTTTAATCCCCAGATCGTTTTTACTATTGGGTGAAAACTAATAGCAATAAAGCAAATGATCTGTCAAACAAATAAATCTCAGTGTTTTAGAAATGTTAATTGCTACGTGCATAGCATGTGCTTTACTGTTGAACATAATTATTATACACGATCATGTAGATACAGTCAAGAGTTATTGCCAGTACGAACTGACCTCTCCAGTACTATTGCATGTGTTCTTGTAGACCCGACTTACAGTGCGTCAACATGCTGGATGTCGCGCCCAACAACCGACTATACATCAGGTAAAAATACTAAACAAGGTGTCGCCTTAACGGGACGTAACACTACTGGCCCGCCGTGCAGTGTTACCGTAGAGCTATAATTACACTAGAAACGGCATGACGTCATCGCCTGGCCTGCGCGGATGAAGCCGCCTGCAGGCCCGCCGTGGAATGTTACAGACGACGACAGACGACGACAGACGACAGACGACGACAGTTGACGACAGGCTACGACAGACGCCAGAGAGCAAAACACTAATGCCCCATACACTATGTGTAGGCGGGCCAGTAATAATGTGCATGCGGTATGTAATTATTATCAGAGAAAGCCTTGATTTACTGCAAAAAGTTGACGAACTGTGACGCGTGCAGCTAAGTCACCATCAGTACAGTATGATGTTATGTAGAAAGAGATACTGTTCAATATCTAGTAATTCAATATGAATTCCAGAGAGCACTTAAAGCGGTAGGCTATGGCTTGTTTGGCATTGGTCTAATTGAAGCTAAGGAATGATGTTGTCAGCCTGCTGCTGCAGCTACTGGTTCTAACAGAGGAAGATGGAGCGATCGGTTAGCGACAATGGTTTCTGTCAGTGTGTGGAGCTTCCCGTAGGATTTCCTGTCATTCGCTGCTGGCACTGACATGCGGAGCAATACCGATCAGTGACACATGCTTGAAAATGTCGTCGTGGACAAAAGATCACTTAAAATATGACAGGCCCATTATTGTATGATGAATACAGTGCATATATCACGGACCGCGCTGATGATGCAGATATTAACTGTTTTCCACAATCAAAAATCGAATTCGCAGAGTCACAATTACATCTAATAATATTGATCGACGACAAAATATTAATAAATTAACCCCGTACAAGACTGACGGTCGACTCTTTACAACTGACGTTTCATATTTTGCGACACTGAAGCACATTATTATATACTAATTTTCGTGCACACGACGGTTTTATGTTTATTTTCTTTATGCAAAAATAATAGGTCAAATGCATGACTGAATAAAAAACCGTCGTTCCTAACTTGCTGTTGTTTTTAAGATTAATTAATTTTTATCATAAAATAGTTATTAACTACTTCATTTAAGCGCCTATTTAAATTGTTTCAGTGGGTTATGGTTTCTTGTGCAGCGCTCGCATCATCTTCTCTACATGCGCTGAGCAAGTCGGCTCTGGAGCCACCCCCGTCTTCGCCATGGAGATCTCAGCGCCCCACTGTCGGTATGTGACGTGCAATATTGTCATTGCTTTAATCGCTGTTCGTCGGCAACAATGAGTTGCAACAAAACCTAATTTAGCGACAAACTAGAAGAAGCCAGCACTCACAAGTGTGCAAAGACCCTCGCCGGCAATGTTTTTGTGACTCGTGACCTTGACCTTTGACCGTTTGACCCCAAAATAAATGGGCTTTTAGGTGCAACATTTCTACGTCAAGCTTGGCGATCTTAGCTCCATCGGTTTTTGAGATGTCGTGCGGAAAAACAGACAGACACACAGACAAACGGATGTAAAAACCTTACCCCCGTTACTGCCGTCAATGTGAGTAAATATGCTTTTATCTGTTACATCAGAGGTGAGTTCAACGGTGTTGTGATCAGTACTAGATGGTGATGGCGACATTTGAACTTATCTTCCACGTGAAATAAGTTAAGGATATGAAAACGTATCTTTTACAATAAAGTAGCTTTCAACATTTATGAGATGCTTTTATTAATCTCAATTTGTTATTATGTCAATATGTGCACGTATTGTATCTCTTGTAGCTATTTTTAATGTGTTTAGTACTTAGCCTAATATGCTTCGCCTGTGTTCTTACACCGTATTTGTAATTTAAGATACGGCGCATCGGAAAGCGCCGTATGTCAAACACTCTCTAAATTGAGGTAGTTGCGAATGTATGATATTCTACTTTATTGTGTTCATAGTTAATACTGTAACGTGTTCTGTGTGACGCTCTATATGTTGTCTAGCTTTATTCATAGTTAAGTTAATTAATCAATTTATTATGTTTCGTTTTTTTGCTACCGGATATTTTATTCTGGTGAAATAAAGATATGGATAAATGCTTTATGATGATGGATGATAATGATAAAACAATGCAACGATGAGCATTATCCCAACATTAGAACTCATGTTCAACGAAACTAATTCATTTAAACTTAAATGATTAAGGCCTTTTATAAATGTTTTAGTTACTTACTTACATTACATGTGGTTTGCTAAAATAACAAATGACATGTCATACGCAAATTACACTTGGCTTGAGCAACTTTCACGTCAATTTTCTTTTTTTTCTTTTTCTTTTTTTTATTAACTGCATAAACAGTAAACAGGGTTCAGAAAGGATTTTTTGCTTCTTTTTGAAATGCTGCTAATAAAAGATAACTTTTTGTAGGTTTTATCTCTAAAACGCAATTTTAGTTTATATTATGCCTCAGTTTCTATCCATCATTCCTGAAGAGTTAAGAGGGTTTATCTCACGCAGGCACGAAAATGGATTTTAGGATGTCGAAGAGAAATTTATGTTGAGCGTCTTATTCGAAATTTTTCTGAAGCACAGTAGCCTAACGTCAAAATTTCGTATACTTTGCTATTCTTTGCAGAGTTGCAGTTTTGACTGTTATGACACAGCCTATATTTAATGTTTTATTACTCTGAATGTCTGTGACTCGTGCTGTTAGCTGTTACGGACGATCTGACAACAACATAAACACTCACTCGAGGTCGCACCGACCACATTAGTGACATTTTATCCAACCGAAAAATTACACGGCTACTACTACTCATTTATCGTTTTAAATTTTTAAGTTCAGGTCTGCTTTTTAGGTCGACTCTTTGACAGAGTCGACCTAATAAAGCCGGTCTCAAATGTCCGCCCGTCCGTCCGTGCGTACGTACGTCCGTCCACAAAAAGTTCTTCGATTTCAATGAAATTTGGCATGTAGATAGAGGTCGATGAGTGATGCACGACGGTATGCAGTATGACCCGATCCAAAATCAGGGTCAAGGTCACGACCCCTTCAAAGTTGGAAATCCGGTCTTTTTCAACCGCTATCTCCTCCGCCATTTACAATAGGAGCTGGTAACTGACCACGGATTCTTAAACTAAGGCACGTTATCTAAATTTGGTCGAGCCGGATTTTTGATATTCGGCCTAGTTTTTGTGTGTCATATGACTTTGAAGTTGGCAGAAACGTCAGTTGCGAAGAGTCGAGCGTCAGTCCCCGTACGGGGCTAATTATCTGTACTATTTGTTTCCGGCTATCGCTACAAGTAGTAAAAATACAGCTGCTACTCCACGGTCGTTCATGTCAACAGTTGCTGAGTCTTGTTTCGATCTGTGACCTCGATCTTCGCATTTGAGTAGGCCTAATCGTAGTTATAAATTCTGAATTCATGTCTATTGTCTACGGACTACGGTAAGATTTATCCACCATTTTTGTGGTTCCTGCGGTGTCAGTAACCAGAACGGAGTGCCAGTGTTTACAGCTGTCGACAACCATTCATAATTCAGGTGATATTTTGTTCATCTGAAGCGACAACTGACATACACAAAGAAAGGGTGCAAAGTATACGTTTATTTGTATAACGCATCGTCGTTCGTAACTATATGTAATGCGCTCAGACATGGATCACACAGTTTTGCCTGCAAATTACACCATGCCTGCCTTTACTCCCCAGCCGCAGAGTCTGCAAAGTCATAAGAACGAGTTGAAAAAAACTGTTGTGTATATGAGGACTATGCGTCACAATGCGTATACACGTAAGTTACGAGTGCTTATAGGAAAAAGCGTTGTCGTCGACAGAACGATCGAATTGTGTCGACGGTGGCTGATGTCTTAGCACCGCATACAAGAGTATGCGCTGCTAAGCCGCCACGCAAACGTCGTTGACCCGCGCAATTGTGCGTCGTTTTGCGCTCATTTTCTCCTCGTTTGCGGTTCAAGTAGCGTGCCGCCGGGAACCGCCGAACTGCTTGTCGCTAATCCGATGACGACGACGCGGCCAGGTCACTAGCGCCAGCCGGTCTCGACCGCGTCTGACCGGATCTAACGAGCGAGCGGTCGCCGGACGGCCGTGGAAATATTGACCGCCGCCAACGACGTTACACAATTCCATTTGTCCGCCGCGAGACCGGGTCAGTCTGGTCACCGACCGGTCAATCGAATTGTCTGTCGGTCGTCGTGACCGACCGGTAAATTAGAAATCACGGTGAGAGGCGGTCGTTCCAGATCGAGCGAGAACGAGTGACTGACGGAAGGACGAACAAGCGGAAGGACGGAAGGAAGGAAGGAAAATCGACAGCGTGGGTTGAAGTGTCGATCAACACTAAGCCATTTTACGGCGTGACGCGTATATGCAACGCATATGTAGCTTGGCACGGTATGTGTGCTATTGCCTGATGTATGTCCGTCTGACACGTGTCATCATCTGTACTACACTGAGTTACAAGAACGCCCCACTGTTTGGCTTGCCGTCAGTGGCTGTGATTGGCTCAAATTTGCGTATAGTTCATGCAACGGTTGTTAAGTCCTGATTACACGGTGTAATCGTCTCCGCGATCTACGCAACAACTAATGCGGGTACGATCGAACGGTGTATTCACCGCATTAAAACAGCAGAAACATGTATCAGCATTGTAGCGACTGCAGGACGCATACAATGTAAGCTGTAACAGTAGCCAAAAGTATGCATGTAGAGGAAGTGAGGCACATTGAAGCTAGAAATGCCTTCAGTGGAGGTGGCACTGACCACTTTGGTGACATTATTCCTCCTTGAGCTTCGATCAATGACCCCCTTGACCGTCGAACTTGACTGAGGTAATGTCGAAATGAAGTAGCTTGTCAAATATCTCGATCAAACGTCGTCTTGTACAAAATTTAGTGTTCAGACACACAGACACACACGGAACACCGGACCGACTGTTCTACCTCGACCACTAAAGAGGTCGGTAATAATGACCCCAAAGTTATTATTATTATTATTATAATAATAATAATAATTATTATTATTATTATTATTATTATTAAACCCTCGGTAACTATGATCCCGAGGGGGTTTAAAAAAATTACTGGAAAAATACGAAAATAGGTACAAAAAATCAATCGGTGCAGTCGTAAGCAGGTAAACTGTCGTGGAGCAGTATGGCATTAAAACGTTGCACGAGCACCGAGCATCTTTGGAACAGAAAGC
>Ga0209780_1005451_pt1 | contig 10053 bp, 9 predicted proteins | sample WorMetexBAHAMAS2_FD_187384 | JGI IMG/M metagenome (GOLD analysis project Ga0209780, IMG submission 187384) | Marine gutless worms symbiont microbial communities from Max Planck institute for Marine Microbiology, Germany - Inanidrilus exumae... | ecosystem: Host-associated > Annelida > Digestive... | reverse complement strand
AAGTTCAAACCAGCAATTATGGTTAATTTTATACTACAAATAATTATTGTATGTCAAGCTTTAATTTTTTGATTGGCTTTAATTTGGTGGTTTTTGTGTTTAATGCTGACTGTCATAACCCCAAAGATCATAACCCCAAAGTTATCTTCAAAGACTCCACTAAAAAGCAGACGCGCAACAATACCATATACAATTCCGGCGCCAATACTGATTATGACAATAAAACGTTTTTTGGGCTTCATAAATATAATTAAAAAATGGTAATAATAAAATTATGATTCATAATACTGACAACTGAGGGGGTATTGGGTTGTTTAAACAATCAACCCCACCACAGCCGCCGTAAAACACGTCGCCAAAACACCAGCAAAAACCGATTTCACTCCCAAAGAAATAATCTCATCCCTTTTTTCCGGCGACATAGCCGTCATTCCAGCTATCATAATACCAAGGCTGCCGATATTGGCAAAACCACACATGGCATAAGTCATAATGATTTTACTCCGATCTTGTAAAGCGTCTGCGGGTAAATTTAATAAATCTATATAAGCAATCAACTCATTTAAAACAACCTTTGTACCCATCAATGAGCCAGTTGTCAAAATTTCGGAATAGGGAATCCCGATGAAAAACGTCAGCGGCGCCATTATCACACCCAAAATACCTTGCAAAGTAATAGGCTGATTATTAAATTCAGGTAACAAATGCAAACCCTGATTGATTAAACTCACCAATGCAACCAACACGATCAGCATGGCAATAATATTAATCAATAACTTAACGCCATCACTCGTCCCTTTTACAATGGCATCCATCGCACTATCAGCCATTTTGGGTAATACTATTTTTTCGGATTGCAAATCATTTTGATGAGGAATCATCAACATGGAGATGATTAAAGTCGAGATAACATTTAAAACCGAAGCGGTTAAAATATACCCCATCGCGTCAGGCACTTTGCTGGATAAAATGTTGGCATATAAAATCATTACGCTGCCGGCAATGGTTGACATGCCTGCCACCATGACGGAGAAAATCTCGCCCCGCGTCATATTTTTGATATAAGGTCTTATTAATAAAGGAGATTCTACCATACCGATAAAGGCATTGGCTGCCACACTTAATCCTACTGAGCCACTGACATTTAAAGTTTTTTGCAGTAAATAGGAAAAAGATTTGACGATTGCGGGTAAAATGCGATAATAATAAAGAAGATACGATAGGGCACTCATAACTAAAACGAGAGGCAGGGCTTTAAAGGCGAGGAGAAACATCTGTCCCTCTTTTCCCGTTTCGATTTCAAAAGGCGCCTCGCCGCCGCCTAAGTAGCCAAAGACAAAAGTCGTGCCGGTGGTGGTAGCCGTTTCTAACGCCCGTACCAGTTCATTGAGCAATAGAAAAAACTCTTTAAAAACTGGTAATTTTAGAAAAATAATGGCGAGTGTCACATGAATGAAAATGGCTATGATAAGGGGTTTAAATAAAATAGCTTTTCTTGCCTCACTAAAAGCGTAGGCTATCAAAAGTATGGCAAATATTCCAAAAACTCCTTGTATTATTATCATATTGATTTATTTGGCGTGGGTTTAATGGAGAGTACGAGCGTCGAGGAATGCATTCCCACGCAGAGCGTGGGAACGAGAAAAGACTGGAAGTTGGGAACGATAAAAACAATGGTAAATTCAGGAGTGCAAGGCGTACCTTGCACACTCCTTAAAACGCCATCGAGTTTAAACTTCAACTATCAACGGTTTCAGGGAAAAACAACAGTGTGTTACCTATACGAAAGCCTAAGTAGATACTCACTCCTCCCATCAAGGGATTTCCATTGACAGTCATTTCCCCATTTAATATCTCGAACGTTTGAGTTGATGCCAAAGTAATCTCTTTTAAAGCCGTTAAGCTATTGACATCCCCATTCCAAGGCACGAGTTGACCGCTGGTATTTGACACCATATATAAAAGATTATCTGATGAAACGACAACCGCCATCATTTTGACATTTTGACCAATCAATTTACCAACACCCGGTATATTGCTATCACTAATAGTGAGAGTGCCCTTAACTTCTAAGCCAGGAGAATTGTGTATGACGCTTGGTTCAAATCCGGCATAGTTGCCCCGTGCCACTTCGTTCCCAGTTTGCATGTTAATGGCAACGATTTCCTCAAGGCTGGGGCGGAAAGCAACAGCATCAAAATACCACTCATGGCCTTCAATCGGTTTGAAATATCGGTTGAGTAAACGCCACCCTTCATTTTCGCCAGCAGCATCGAACAGTTCGGGAATAAACTTCATGTAAGTATGTTTTGCCACATCATAAATGCCGTGCCACCACGCATAATCAGGGCCACTCATGGCTGCCCCAGTACGAGCACGACGACCTTCATGATGCCAAATTTCCCACCAAGTCCACTCAATCGGATCATCAAAGGCAGTCTTACTGATTATGCCGTTCCCTGTCAGTTCACCCATAATAGCAGAAATGGGTTTAGCGAATTTATCATTATATAAAACCACCAGATCATCTAAGTTTCTATAATGCCCCGCCACATAGCTGGGAGAATGACAAGCTTGGCACACATTGCCCATCTTGGCACGTCGATCTTCCCAAGTCAGGACTTCTATGACAGTGCCCCCTTGGGCTTTGGGATCATCAGGCTTATCACCTATATTAGGCAAGGGTTGGCCTTCGGTGACATCATATTGGACATCATTATCCAGTCGTACCAGATTCTTTTTAGTAGAAATTTTTGCGCGTAAATTCCAAGACAGACGTTCGCCCACATCATGGGTTTTCTTTTGATCCGGCGTGGCTCCCATGTGACAAGTCGTACAAGTGGGGGCAACAGTATAATCAACACCAACAACCCACTCATCTGAGTCGAGATTCATTTCATCAACCTTAGCGTGGTAAATGATGCCGTGTTTAGATTCATCGTAAACCTCAATTTGAGGATGATCTGGTCCAAGGTGGCATTTACCACAGGTTTGTGGGGTGCGGGCTTGAGCAGCCGAAAAGCCGTGACGAGCATGACAGGCAGTACAGGAACCCCGCGAACCGTCAGGGTTGATGCGACCAATACCAGTATTAGGCCAACCTTGAGTCGGTTTACCGTCTGCATCAAATTCAACTTTGGAGCCATGACATTGCTCGCATCCGACTGTGACGGCTGCGGGACCTCCGAGAGTGGCACCTAGCACATTGTCCAAAGAGGCTAAGATGTCACCCCCTCTAGAATGATGAGAACGCTTAAATTCTTTGGCCTCTTTTTCATGACAGTTGGCACAATCATTTGGCGTGACAATCACAGAAATGGTGTTACCACCAAAATGAGTAAAGGCATCTTTGTCATCCGCGTTCGCTCGGTGACAATCAACACAACCAACACCATTTTGTCCATGTTTGCTTTTCTCCCATTCTGTGTAAAGCCCGGGTGTTGTTTGATTGACATTGTGGCAATTTGCATTGGTACAAGATGTCGCACCAAAGGCTGCCCCCGGTAGTAAAAATAGGCTTGCTAAGGCAGTACCAGCCGCATAAGTAAAGATTGATTTTTTCATGACCTTGTGATTCTCATATAAAAGTTAATAGTATTTACAAATGATAAATATAACAAAAAATAATTGTTAATATCTAACTTTTAAGCATTTTCTTTAAGGAAAATCATTTTTAATTTTTTTTAAATCAAATCTTTATAACAAGAAAAATTTTTATTTTATTTTTTCTGATATATAACATAAGATTTTTTATACAATTATAGATTCAAGGTTCAAGTTACAATGGCAGCCGTTTAAAAACGTCAAAAAAATCCTATTTCTTATCGATCTAGGATTTTGATCAGTTGTTTCGGGAATGAGGTGTCCCGTAGGGATCTTCCCGAAACTAAAAACGTCAAAAAAATTCTATTTATTATCGTTCTAGGATTTTTAAATTAATTATCAATACCTTCTACCCGGCGAGCTGTCGCCCCTCTTTTCGTAATTCGGGAAATGGTGCCGACTGGCAGTAAAATCAACGGTGAAATTTTTTGAGAGGGAAAGGAGGACATCACTAAGGCGGATTGTGATTGGCGTATTTGAACTCCCCGCAGTGCGTGATTTTGTGGATTAACGTTTCAGCTCTAAAACATTACGGACGGGGTTGGCTACGCCGCAAACCCTGTCCCGCAAAAAGCCGGACCTTGTCCCGCAGGACAAGGACAGCGCACACAGGACGGCCAGAGTCTAAAAGCGTGTGACTCTGGGGTAAAGTCGTCACGGCCATTATGACTCTATTTGCCCCGTCGCACACATTATTTTGCTATTATCACTATTATCACTATTATCACTATTGCAACGCACATCCACACTGGGGCTGGCTGTCCGTTTATAGTACAATCAAGGGCTTTTTGGTTGGAACCAGCGTTAATCTCTAGCTGGTCAAGAATATTTTCCAGACGAGGGTGTCCGCTATTAACGAACAAATTTGCAAACCGTTGATCGTAATGAATCTCGTTTTGAATACTCTTGACGAATTCGCTGATGAAATCCGGCTCCACTGATTTCATCCACGAATCTACTTTGGAAAGACTCCTCTGGAGTTCAATAGTTGAAAATGCACCAGGTTCAAATTTTTCTAAAGAAGACAAATAGCCACCAACCAAAGCATCACTGAGTGCTAGCGGCAAACCGAGTAGCCCTTCTGAATCCTGCCCAAAATCTTCAAGCTTGATGTTAGCGAGAAACTCAGACACTGATGAGTAAATTTTCGCGGCGTTATCATCCTTTTCAATCAAACTTTGCAGATTGTTAAGCGATTGAAGAAACGCTAAATCAGCCTTTGTCGAGAAAGTTGCTGTCCGTATTTTCTTCATTACATCTTGGACATGTTTCCGTGTATTCATAGAATACATTCTAGCAAACACCGGGTCGCTGGTTGCTAGGGCGGGCAAAATAGCACCAATTCCTAGTGCTCCTGCACTTGCTTGCTTTAAAAAAGCTCTTCTCCCTTTACTATTCTTGAATTTTTCATTCATAACTGTTCTGTTTTTCCTTTAGTTAAGTCCGAACTGGAAGTCGATTTCTAAATTGTCATAAATCCTTTGCGTGCGGCTCTTTTGAAGCCACACCCTTGGTAAATACAGACACTCTGCCAGACAATACCTGCCCTAAGTTCTTGTGATAAATAAGACGTTAATTTAAAAGAGCCGCACACAAATCCTTTGACAGTTTTTTGGAATATATATTGATTTCCCCCGGCAAAGGAAACGGAACCGATGGACAGAGTGGCGGCAACTACTGTTGTCAGCGCCAGACAATTTTTATCGCTCAGTCAACTAGTGCAATGGGGCGGAAATTCCCATCCCATCCATATAGTACAACGGATTCGGGGATAGGATTGTTCATCGATGTTTATCCTATCCCCAAATCCGTTATACTAGAGGATGGTCTGAAAACTTCCGCCCTCCTGCGCTGGGTGTTGTCCATCATCTCGCGGGGCAACGTGCCATATTTTGAGTGGCAGGGCAGGCATTATAGGCGACAAAATCACTCAAGAAAACTAACGAAGTATTAGGGATTTGGTTAGTATCGTTAGTCAGTTTTCAGAGAAAATCCCGATAATAGAGTCAGCCATGAAACAAATTTCATGGCTAAAAGCTCAAGTGCCCTAAAGGGCACTAAATTTTTTTAAGGGCATTTTTGAGCCGTAGCCATGAAATTTATTTTTTGTGCATTTTAGATTTGTTTGAGTGCCCTTCAGAATCATGTAGGGTGGGTAGAGCGAAAGCGAAACCCACCATTGTTATAAATTTCAAAGGTTTGGTGGGTTTCGCTCCGCTCTACCCACCCTACAAATATCTAAATTTTTTTAAGGGCATTTTTTAGCCGTAGCCATGAAATTTATTTTTTATTTTTTTTAGGTTTGAGTGCCCTTTAGGGTACTTGAGCTTTCAGCCATGAGCTTTAGCTCATGGCTTAATTAGACTATATTACACGCCTATTTTCTATAGATAATCCAAAAAACAATAATGACGAATACTGAAGAACGGTTTGCCGAAGCTGAAAATTCTTGGGATTTACCACGCTTGTACACAGACTTGGGTAAGACTAAAGGAAAATCTCTCACTGCAAAAGAAAAATTCTATTTGCGCGGCTTGTTGTGTGGTTATGGTCCCGCTGAAATAGCTAAAAAGTGCCATAAAAGTGCTGGCGGACTTAAAGTGAACTTGAGTAAAACCCTGTATCAATATGTTAAGATTCTCGTAAACAAGGAAAATGAAAAGTTAGAAAACTGGACAAATATCCGCGAATGGCTTGAGGAAATCGGCTATAAGCGATCTGCTATGCAATCTCAACCATCAAATCAATGCTTATCAATATATGCCCCCAATGCTACAAACATAAGTGTTAAAAATAATAGAATAGATATAAGTTTTGAAAATGGTGGGGAGATTGGAATCCTAGATATTGGTTTCCAATTAACCATCCCAGATTCTTCAAAAGAAGACTAGAATTTTATGGCGTTGTTGTTGAGCTGCTTGCAGATGATTATCTTGGGCATGTTGACGAATTGCGTTTTCTAATTGCTTAAGCTGGTTATCGGTATTCATCAGTTATCAAAATTTCTTAGTGCAACCACAATCCACTAACTATTCCTTGTGTTTTTTTAATTAGTGATAAATCTAACGCGCCTGATGTTAAACTAATCCGGCAATCCATAAATAAAAATATCATTAAATTAGATGAAATTAACTTGTATTATAGATGCTTGTAGTTATATTTATCTTGAAGAATCTGATTTTAGTGTCATGATAGGTGGCAATAATTATTCACTTTTAAAATTGCTTGATGAACTCGTCACTATTAAATACAGTCCGGAAGTTAGTAGAGAAATTACTCGACATCTATCATCAACCAGTGCCAATGTTTTGTCGCGAAACAACAAAATTCATTCTTTTAGTAAATTAACAGAAACTGAATACGAGCAAAAATTAGTGGCAAAAGTTTTACCTTCTCCATCGCCTGATAAAGGTGAAATAGACAATTTTGCGGTGGCTATTGATTTATTTATGATGGGTAAAACCGCTCTGGTTTTTTTAACCGATGATGAAAATGCTTTACGAGGTTGTTTGAAGGAATTAATTCCAGCGTTTCCAATTTGTGAAATATGGTCATCACTTGATGCAGTATTATTTATTTACTTAAAGTTGTACAATAGTAAAAAATTAAAGTTTACTCATAATATGGCTAAAAACGCCATACAAGATTTATTAGCCTATAAGTTTAAACAAGCTAGAAAAGAACTTGAAAAATTAAGAAGTAATTTTTATCCCGATGAGTACGCTCAGAAAGTACAAAAGTTAAACAACGAAGTTAAGGATAAACAAGTTAAATACTTTCGCCATTTATACAATATTTATAACTTATTAGAGGTAAAACGACTATGACTTTTAAAGAATTCAACCTAAGCCAAAATCCGTTTGAATTAATTGGTCGTTCGCTAACGAGTGAAGTACCAGTATTTTGGGCTGGCATGAAAACTCAAAGGGAACAAATTGAAAATATTTATATCAACGCTAATAAGCCTCGTAATTTAATACTTAATTGGGGGCCTTTTGGTACCGGTAAAACTCATGCCGCCTTTTATTTTAAAAATCAATCTATTCATGTAAAACAAAATGTTGAATTTATAACGCTTTATGTTAAAACACCGTTAGAAGGTAGCAACGGAATAAAGCAACTTCTTAAAGATATCATAGATGATATTTCTTTCACTAAACTAAAAGAAATTATCAAGGCTCGCATTGCCGAATTAGGAGAATCTAAGTTATTTAATCTCATTAATTCAACTATCAAAAGCGATGTTTATGCTTCAGCTCTCATCAAGTTAGGTGATTGTGAACCGAAACTGACCGAATTCATGTATAGATATGTCTATGGCAACGTTACTCGGACGGAGTTGAAACAATTCCACTTACCTCGTGCTTTAAATACTGAAGTTGATTATTTGAAATTTTTGGCGGGGCTAATTGTTTGTTTAACATCTGGAAATAATATCTTAACGAAAGTGGTTTTGTGGATAGATGAACTGGAAAATTTGCTGTATTACACTTCTAAGCAATTCAAAAGATTGACGCAAGGCATAATAACGTTGGTTGATACCAATGAGAATTTGTTGGTTTTTATGAATTATACTTTAAACGACGATATCGATACGCTAAAAATATTAATTGGAGATAGGTTGTGGTCTCGGATAAATCAAAAAATAGAGTTTACCGAACTTTCAATGGAAAAAGGTTTAGAATACTGCCATGATTTAATAACCCATTACCAATTTGAGCCGTCAACCGACTATTTTCCCTTTGAAAAGGATTCGTTAAAAGTTATTTTGAATACCTTACATACACCTTATGATATCAATAAAACCTGTTCTGACATTCTCTATTATTCGCTAGAGAATCAAGTGAAAAAAATCACTAAAGAGAAGGTGGTTTCGTTTTTAAATCCTTCTTTAAATCACTCTTTCCGTTAACGTTATTGTTTTCCTCGTTCCCACGCGCCGGCGTGGGAATGCAACAGGGATTTACGCGCCAGCTGCGGCCTGAATACTGGACGCTTGCGCCCATACGGGTATCCACGCCGGCGCGTCTCCACCAGAAAAAAGCGTTACCACATTAAATTGACAATGTCCAATTGACCTCAGATTGAGGTCACACTCGAAAGGACTTGACAAGTTGATTTGGAGGTTTAAAAAGAATACTCTATGAGTCATTCTATGGAGGATCTATCATGCGAGTTGCAACCGAGGGCCTCGTGCTAAAACCAGAGGCTTTCCATTATTATCCAAAAGGAATTCTTCCCTCATCCCCACCAAAAATTCTTAAACCGGAGTCGATTGAGTACCCAGAGACGGATGGCAAACCGATGGCAGATAGTGATTTTCAACGTAATCCCTTAATGTATCTCTTAGAAGGGTTGAAAGCCTACTATGAAGAAAACAAGAATATTTACGTCTCAGGCGATTTACTGATTTACTATGAAAAAGACAATCCCCAAGCCAGTGTTGCGCCAGATGTGTTTGTCGCGTTTGGGGTTAATAAACATGATCGCCGAATTTACAAAACTTGGGAAGAAGGTCAATTTCCGCAGGTGGTTTTTGAAATCGCTTCAAAAACCACCTATAAAAAAGACGACCGGATTAAAGCCGGACTTTATCAACGTTTAGGGGTACAAGAATATTTTCAGTATGATCCCGTTGGCGATTGTTTTCAGCCAAGGTTACGAGGGCAATTTTTGGATCAAAACGGTCAATATCAACCCATGGAAACGGGTAACACCTTGACACTCATCAGTCGTTGTTTGGGCCTTGAACTGCGTTTAGAAGGAAACCAACTGAGAGTTTTTGACCCCAAAACCAAACAATACCTGTTGACTTATTCTCAAGAGCTCAAACTTCGCAAACAAGCTCAAAAGCAAGCCGAGCAAGAACGTCAACGAGCCGACCAAGAACGTCAACAAAAAGAATTGGCGTTACAACAAACGGAGCAAGAACGTCAACGAGCTGAGCAAGAACGTCAACAAAAAGAATTGGCACAACAAAAGTCCGAAAAAATGGCTCAGCGGTTACGAGCACTTGGCTTCGATCCTGACGATATGATCTAGTGCTAAGTACTAAAGCACAAATTTTTTCCTTTTTCCTCGTTCCCACACGGAGCAAAGGAATGCCTGTTTGCACTGCGGTGCGGTTTGCTCCGCAAACCTGAATGCATTGCGAAGTGGGAAAAAAAGTGGTACAGTTTTGTAGGACGCGGAGCGTCCAGTCAGGCATTCCTTTGCCCCGCGTGGGAACGATAAAATAACAATTCTCAATGTCAAAAAATTGACAATTGGTATGTTAATTCTCCTCCAACTGGACAGACAGAACTTCAACATAAATTAGAAAAGGCACAGTTAATAATTGAACAGCGAGACAAAGAAATTGATTATTTAAAACAAGAAATTGATCATTTAAAACAACAGGTGAATGATTTTAGAGATATAATAAACATATTGAAAAAATCCTAAAGTCAA
>Ga0209780_1005450_pt1 | contig 10054 bp, 7 predicted proteins | sample WorMetexBAHAMAS2_FD_187384 | JGI IMG/M metagenome (GOLD analysis project Ga0209780, IMG submission 187384) | Marine gutless worms symbiont microbial communities from Max Planck institute for Marine Microbiology, Germany - Inanidrilus exumae... | ecosystem: Host-associated > Annelida > Digestive... | reverse complement strand
GTAAATGTTTAGTTAGTTCACCAGAAAATATTTCGCTGCATATTGAAATTTGTTGCTACTTATTTTACCGTCCCATGGAGGGTAGAAGGCTGAGTGAAATGTTTCACATTTTTTGACTTATGCTAGCCAAAGGCTCTGTTTTTCTGCTGATCTGTATAGTATGATGTAAGATATGTGTGACATACGTATGTATAAGAATTTACTTCAAGGAGTCAATAAATTATTGTGTCAGTTCCTTACCATAGCCTGTATTATACTTGTATTATTTTAATATGCTGTTTGCTGTGAAATTGTAGCTTCTTGTATTTTATAGTTGTTTTTGTAAAAATTCGTATCCAGTTATCTTTTGTTATCTTTTAAGAAACAGTCAACCCTGTCTGTATTGCAGCCAGCTTTAATTTTCCTCCAGCCATTTATATCACCGTTTTGTCTTTCTTACAATTATTATGAACATATTTTGTCAACTCAATTGACTGTTGAAAGCAGCTTTCCTCGCTTGTCTGCAAACTGTTCTGTTTTTAGGTCGACTTCCAAAGTTTGGAAGTCGACTTAATACTATTGGTGTCAAATTTCAGTCCGTCCGTGTGTCCGTACATCTGTCCGTCTACAAAAAGTTTCTTCGATTTCGATGAAATCTGGTACACAGGTAGTACTCGATGAGAGATGAAAAAGGTAATGACCATGCCCGGATCCAAGGTCAAGGTCAAGGTCAGGAGCCCATGAAAGTCGGAAATTTGACCATTTTGGACCATTTTCAAACTATCTCCTCCCCCATTTATAATGGGGGCTGACAAATGACCACGTATTCTTAAATTAGGGGGCAATATCTAAAATTTAAGCGGTCAGATTTTTGTAATTCGTCCTCGTTTTCCGTCACATGACCTCTGAACTTTGGTCCTAACCACGTCTGACGGCCATAATCTGCCCTAGCGGAAGTCGACCTTCAGTCTCCGTACGGGACTAATTTTTTCTTATTAGTGTTTTTGTGCATATGTTTATTAATATTCTTGAATAGACTTGACTTATGATGTGTTTTTGTTTTTTTCATGTAGAGTCCGTCCACTTACAGTGAGTTTCGAGTTAAGGCATTGCTACACACGATAGAACGGTTCGTTTGGCAGCTTTGTTTGTAAACTAGTTCAAAATTTGTTTTGAAATTAATTCAACAGCATTTCTGCTTTTTCATCCATATAGCCACTTCGTTTTCTGCACATATTACAAGCCATAAATTGTTGTACTTATGATAACTCTGTCAAAATGCTTGCAAGTTACAACTGTAAGGAGCAAGATGCAGTCGGAGACGGCAGACTTCGCCCCCAGTGCCGTCACTTTTTGTCAGTGATTGCCTTTTACAGAAACTGATGTCGCTGCATGTACTTAGTTTTTAGGTCGTTTTTGAAACAAGATGCACTGAAGGCAAATGGCGTGTGATTGTTAAAGAATACGTTTAAAAAGATTGCTGAAGTTTGCTGTTCATTGGTGATTTTGCTGAATGTCTCTGTACACATGCATTCTTTATTATACTCTTCTTTGTATATCTGTTATTTTTGCAGTTTGAATTGTAGGACAGCAAGTACTACTGTAAATCTTACTGCTGTTAACCTACTGATTGTGGTGTCTGATATTTTATGTGTAATGTTGGTAATATTGTATTGAAGCATGGAAGTACATGACTATTTGCATGTTAATTGCAAATTTTATGTTTAGTAAATTACTATCATAATTGCACTTAATTCTTGCTGTAATTTTGCCAGGTTTGAGACGGACTCGTACGATAAAGTTCCTTTCTTTATGTTCGGCGACTTTAACTTTCGGTTGGACACGAACCAGCTAGTCAAGGTATTTGCTGCGTGTCTGGTCTTGTTAATCTGAAACTCTGTTGTGAGCTGTTTAATGTGTCTCTTCTGAGTGCATCTGAACATTTCTTGATGCAATGCCAGCCTCCCTTTTTTACCGACTACAGACTGACCCACATTGTTGTCAGACACTTCTCTGCTGTTTTAGCTAGTTGCTAGAACAGACTTTGTCAAACATGGCTTTTGTCACTGAACGTGTATTATGTGAGATAATTCACTGGATTCTGATGTTGATTGTTGCCTCGTAGAAACTGACGTCACAAGCTGTCGAACAGCGAGTCTTTAACAAGAAGAATGACGTATCGAAAGTCATCTTCAAGGAGCAAGACAACGACAAGGTCAGCAGTGTGTCTACCATACTGCATATTCGTATTTACTGTACCCTTTCTGGGGTATTATCAGTTACTTCCCAAAATTTGAAGAGGTTATATGATCCTGACTCACCCCATTAGGGAGTAATCTATCAAGCATATGCTAATGCTCAACACGATCAACCTGCACACCGAATTTGAAATGCCCAGCTACTTCTGTTCCAGAGATATGGTAGGGAACCCAGATTTTTTAAATGGGTTATTTCACCCCGACCGGAGATGATTTGTTATTCCAAAGCAAATGCTTGCTGTGGCCCACCTGTGTGCTAAATTTGAAGACTCCAGCTTTGCCCATGCCAAAGATATGAAGGAAGACCAAAACAAAGAATAGGCTGATGTGGGGTGTTAGGGTCTTACTCAAGGTTATCAGCAATGTCACTGTCTAATACGGTGCATATGACTTCCTATTCATGTTTCATAGAAACCGCGTCTGTCTTGTACTGCTTCAAGATGTAGCGAGTTATTTGTTGAAAGTCATATACTACCCAGTATGTATTTGCGCCCACGTTGGGATAACTCCACTGGAATTTCTTTGGCCTCAGACAAGCAGAGTCCGTATGCTACTGTGTGACACCGTTTGCATGGTGATAAGTTTAGCCGTTTGATTGAACACTGGCTTGCAATGAACAGACAGACAGACACACGCAGGACCATGGCATCAAAAGTGTGATTTAAGTCGTGTGCATTGCGTTGTTGGTGTTAATGCTAGGTAATACTTACAGCTTGATGTTAATGCTAGGTAATCCAGACAGTTTGGTGTTAATTCCAGGCATTGTTAATGCTAGGTAGTCCAGACAGTTTGATGTTAATGTCAGGTTATACTGACAGTTGGAAAGAAAGATTTCCATCATCACGAACACAACGAGCTCTTTAGTCGGAGTAACGCCATGACGGTGAGTATTAGTGTGTTATGATTGTTTGTTAAAATGAACCCATCAGAGTTTTGTCTTTGAAGCAAAGCATTATTCCCATCTGTGCTGTAACTCCATTGGTTGTTTTACATTTGACTTTTCTGAAAGATGGGGTGGAGGGGCAGGTCTGATACTGTGCATGGAAGATCCCTCTGATGTTGCTTTTGGGTTTTACCTAAGAGAAGCATTTCAAAGCCAGACCAACACAGAAAAGGTATTAATATTATACAACAAGAGTCGTTAGGAACTGATATGTTATAGGAACTGAAGAACAACAAGACATCACATTTCACTGATAAATAGGTCTTGTGGTGGTTGGTTAGTTTCCACCCTGTTGTAGATGTTAGTGTAATAAATTAAGTGAGCCTCCACTATCCTTTCCCATTTTGGGTCATCGCTGAACAAATAGGTAATGAGGTCGAAAGGTTACTGTATCATTGGCCATCCTTAACCTGGCGGAACTAAATCTCCAGCCAAGACCTTGTCCCCGATATAGCCTATTTTTGTGCTGAAGCTGAAATGGGATGGTAATATTCCAACCAACCGACCGACTTGGAAAAAACTCCAAAAGGTTGTTCCATTTTGGAGTGAAAAACTAAGCCGGAACCTACACTGTCATAAAAGCAAAGAGAATGGACTGGTTTGATGGAAATAGACTGAAGGTTAGTTGCATTCTAGCTATTTATTGCTTATGTGCTGATCGGTGTTAGTTACATGACTGCTGAAAATTCATATGCTACTCTCACAATTACGATGTGGATTAAATCCAGGCTGTTGGCACTGGTGCTTGTGAAACATGTACTGTAGTATGTGCATGAGTTGACAGTTCAGTACTGATAGAGCCACTGTGTTGAGGCCACACTTGCAATTCTAGAACAGATTTTGCTACAAAAACAAACTGGTTTACAGCCTGCATTCTAAAACAGCTTAGCTGAGCTGGTAATGTATATGTTGAAGAAATCAGTTGTTCTGGGACTGCCATGTCTGTTTACCAACGTTTTATTAGTTGTTTCCGATGATTATAGCTTATATATTCCAGCGTGGCTTTTACAAGTCTAGCAAGTATTTTAGCAACACGTGGTTAATGGAGACATATAGTGGTTATGGTTTGAAACAGCTACAAGTGTATGACAAAGAACCAGAGAGTTGTCGGTCAAAGATGTTTGAATATCAAGTGACGTTTCCACCAAGGTATGTGTTGTCATTCACGTAATAATAACAAATAACAAGGTGTTGCCCTGATAGAATGTAACACTACTGGCCTGCCATCACGTGCTACCCCCTGGTGAGTTACATTGCATATGCGAGTATTACAGACGATGATGACAGTCGCCAGCGACCGTTACAAGTCTGGCCCTCCTACACTATGTGGAGATGGGCCAGTAATAATAATTATACTCTGACAGTGTTTATGGTGCTTTTATCATGGAAAGGCATTGCGAGAGTTCACCCGGTTTATTGGTGAATGCAGACTTAGCGCCAAGTGGCCGCCAACTCTCAGACCAAGCCAACCGACTTGGGCTGTGAGTCTGTCGGTAGGCTGCTACCATCCACATCACCATCGCCATTTATTATAACTACACAGGTCATAAGCTGATATTCACTTTACCATCCCACGTAGGTAGAAGGCCGAGTCAACCGAGGCACTGCAGTAAGGGTGTGCTGCTTGTGCCCCAGGCTGTATATCACAGTGGCTGTCGTGACAAACACAACTGCTCATGGTGAGATTCGAACCTGGGTCCTCTCACACCACAGTCAGGCACATTACCATTAGACCACTGTGACCTGCATTCATGTTATCTTTTTCATGACATCTTATGATTTGAGAGAATAATGCAAAGAGCTTCATGAAGAAGCTTGCTTCCTGAGCCTTGCATAATTTGTGACTATAGTAACAACTGGTATATCATAAATTTTACAGCTAAAAGTGGCCAGAGTGCTCTATATTGCACACAAAAATGTAGATCTCTGTATTGTGAGGGTGACTTCGACACAGTTCTCTCCTCAGCTTATCAAAACCTTCCTAAACAATCTGGCTGTTGGCTTAAAGAAAGGTACCAACTCTCTCGTATAGATTTTTCAGGCATGGAGTAGTCATGTGTTGTTGGTTTATATATATTGCTTTTAAGATCGGTGCATCTGCTGTCTGTTGCCAATATTGCAGTTATCCATTCAGTGAAGATGCGGAAGATGGGGTATCATACATGCCGACGAGATGTCCAGGCTGGTGTGACCGGATCATGATGTCGCTGGATGCTCCGAGTCTTTTTCACACGGTACGTCAGTTGAGGATTTAAACTTCAAGTGTGACGTGGTTGAGTAATGGTTAGTGCATCGGACGTGTGACTTGCGGTTGTGTGTTTATGCTCAAGTACTTTACACATGTGCCTTTGGCACCAAGCAGCATAATTTGTTATGAGTCAAAATGTGGTGATAATCTGTGGCTCATTCCACTAGTGTATTAAACGTGTGGGTGACAGGTAAAGTTGTGGTCTCTCATTAACATGTGCTGTACCTGATCACCTTAGAGATGAAGTATCGTATATTAAACACTGTACAAATCAACATACTTTACTTGTTTATTATTGCTGTAGGCATAATGTATTGGGGTGTTAGGGATGCATTTTCACCACTTTTCTGGCTACCACAGCCAAATTCTTGTTAGACATTTTATGCTGTCACATGAAGTATTTGAGGTTGTGGCTGTGCCATTAATGGCTTCCAGTTTGGCTCATAGTTACTTACCTGTGTGCTATAGATTACTGTTTATTGTCTATAATTAATTACTTTTGTATAATTAATTGCATTGATGCACACAGTGTTGAAACCATGGACAGCCATTGGTCTGCTTTTGTGACCTGTTTGCATTCTTTGTAAAGCACATGACTTATTTCTACTAATTTTTGATAGCGTCAACGACTGTTTATACGTATAACATTACATTATGTGCTTCTATACAAGATGAGTGTGCTTGCTATCATTTGTTGCAGGATAATGGCTTTATTTCTGAATACAAAATGATCGGTATGCAAATATGCATGGGTGACCACAAAGTGAGTTTGTTTATCATATTCGAGACACTTTTCATAAATAGCATAAGAATTTTGCCAGTGAGTCTTGTCTTTTTTGGAGCAAGTTGAGGAAGTTAACTAAGAGGGCAACCAGATAATTTAGATTGGCAACCAGGTAGTTTAGATTCGTAATTGTGATCCAGGACATAATTATGATACTGTTGGACAGACATGAATACATACGTCATGGCCTTGTGCGGGCTGTGGGGCTGTAATGCACCCCGATTTGTTTGTTGATTCCAGCACTATATGAATTGTTTTCTTACTTACTTACTTCCTTACTTATTTACTTTCTGAAGAATGAGCTTTTTCCGTTTCCAGGCCAGAGGTTGTGAGAGGTGACCAAACCTGCTTTAGCTTTTTGTGTTTATTTTGTGTTATAGTATATTTTATTACAGATGCATGTTTGCTTTTGTTGTGTTAGATTTAGTTTTCAGTGCTAAGCCAAGAGATTGGCTGGGAAGAACGTCTACAAAATGACCTATTTTGTTTGTGTGGGTCGTAAAACAAAAACTCAAACTGAAACATACATTTTGTGCTCATGATCAGGCACGAAAGCCTCAATCTAATGGAATTTTATGCTGTTTTTGTGGTGTGCTTTGGAGATTCGTCATAAAAGTTACATCTGTATGATTGTGTTGTTAATTGCAAAATGGCATGATATGTCTTGTGTGCATTTGACAGCCGATTTACCTCAACCTGCAGCTGCGAACTAGTGTGTCAGGTAACGAGCCTGCAGGCAGCGTCGTGTCTGTCACCGTGACTGCAGACAGAGACGATGACGACGGACCAATCACGGACTTGACGACTAACAGACACGCCCGCCTCCGCCAGGTCATCTCTGTCAATGGCCAAGAGGAATTCGTCGAGGACATCAATATTCATGACTTTACAACCTTTGAGCAGGAGGAGCTGATTGGCTCCAAGTTCGTTCGCAAGCTCAAGCGCAAGTCGGCGCCTGCCAGTGTCGGCGCCGACGTCAACAGCAGCTTGCATCATCTGTCGTCGTTCAAGAGTGCTGTCCGTGTCGTGCTGACGACTGAGACAATCCTCGAAGCTATGAAACACTACAACCATCGCAGTGACACTGAAACAGAGGACGACGATGACGTCACTGAAAGTCCTCAGTTTGATGCCAGAAGCGATTCGCAAAACCCTCCCATGCACAATGGTATATCCGAAAGTGCTGATTTGCCAGTTTTTTCGAAATTTGCTGCACACACTGCGCAAACGCCGGAGTGTGACAGTTGTCAAGGTAAAACTAGTGAACCCGACACAGCTGTAGATACCACCTGTAGTCCTTCCATTCCTTTGTCCATAGAGAAGCCTGATGAACCAAGGTCTCCGACGTTGGATAGCTCTGTTGGGCTGGAAGCATCCGCAGCACAGCTGAATGATACGGAGGCTGTGTCACGCAGTGATACACAGTCTCTGTCACGCGGTGATGCCAGTAGCGTGGATGCAGTATTGTCAAGCCCTGCAGTTTTGGTTGTTGATAATGTCGCATCGTGTGAAGACGTCGTAGTGTTTAGTGTGCCAGCATCAGAAGCTGATGACATGAGAGGAACACAGGCAGGTGATGGTAACGAGAGTCAGGCCCTGTTGAAGAACACTGATTTGCCACAGCCTCGTGAAGTTGACACCAGCGAGGATAAGGTGCTGTTGAAAGAAGTGGATTTATCGCGACATGATGAAGTAGTTGTCTCTGCTGCCGCCAACGACGCTGACGATAACGATACAGCAAAACTAACGGACGGACAGCGGACTGCTGCCACCGACCAAGACACTTGCTGCCGATGTTGTAGTGTGCAGTGAATACCGTCCTGCATGCTGATTGGTGAATATTGATTTCTGTTTTTCTCTCATTTCTTGCATGCAGTTGTGTAGTTATGTTTTAAAAATCAAATGCGGATTCATTTGTCGATGGCCAAGCGGGCCGTTTTACCGATCAAATTGTCAAGGTTTCATTTTTGAGAAAGGTGATGTTGTCAGTTTTCAGATAGTAGCATGAGGTCATCAGCTGGGTCGTTCACTACATATTTGTATGGTCCAAATTTTGTTGCTTAGTTAATATGTGCATCATGCATTTTATGCAGTCATTTTTTACGTTTCCAGCAAATGAAGTGTACATCACTCAAGATTGCATTGACCACTGAGTGTGCAAGTTAGTGGGCCATCCAGTATTTATGAAAGTAGATTGTTATTAGTTTGTACTGTTAAAAAAACTTCACTGATGCTGTTGGGTTGCTATCAAGGGTGTCCCACATGTAAAAATAATCTTCAGTGTCCAAACGTTTCGTTGAAGAACTTTTGGAGACTCAGCCATGAGTATGTTAACTTAGAGAATAGACTGGTTGAACCGAAGGCATGAACGATTTTTTATTTTGCAAAACCGACTGACAAATGATTCTGCTCAATTAGAGCGATAGTTGTGATTAATAGTGTGTTTTTTGATTTTTAACACCTTTCATCTTGTGTTGTGTAGTTTTGTGTTTTATAGTTGTATTTTTTGGTTTTAGTAGAATGTGATAACCATAGTATATGTTTTTGCTTTATTTAATTAAGTTTTATTGTCAGTCATTTCTGTTTATTAATTAAACAATTGCATACATGAAGAAAAATAAAAATAGCATTGATTAAAAAAACGTTCAGCACATTTAAAATGACAGGCATAACTTAATGTATTTTGAAATACTAGATCTGCTAAGTTAAGTTTGGGGCAAGTTTAGGCAATGCAGCAATGCTATCGTTGAGTGGAAGTAACGATGCTTATTTTAAATATACGTTTTTGTTTAAATATAGACAAATAGCACACTGCACTTGGCTTCTGGTATGTTTCTAGCACCGTACAACCTATTCTACACAGTTTCTTGTGCACAATTTCCTCGAGTGTTCAAGTCGTCATTGTTTGATCTTAAAATATCGTTCAGATCAGTGGTTTTCAAGCTTTTTCATGCCACAGCCAGACGTTGAATTGAGCAGTTCAAACGACTTTTAAAGACATTTCTCTTTGACGAGGCTGCAGCGCCACAGTGACTTTTTGTTTTTAATGCGCTGTGTATAAATTGATTTACTCACTCACTCACAGACTGCTAGATTCGGTACTTATCAGGGCCCAAAATTACAATCAGTAATCATGCATACAGCAGTTCAGTCAGTTAATGTTGACTATAATACTACTTCAATACAGATTTGCGGATGAAAAACGCACCTAATGTAGGCGGAGTCTGGTTGACCGTTTACCACAGTGTCTCATCATCCTGGTTGATGATAAACAAGGAGCTCAGATGCAGAGAGCTTTCCCATTGATGCTGTAACGTGGTTGTCATATAGGAAGGACAGGCGATTTGTAAAGATCCTGCTCTGATTATCCTCAAATCTCTATTTAGTTTGCCAGCATGCCCTGAAATACGTTGGGGGAAAAGGAGGCTGATTAATGAACAGTGAGAGAAAAGGAGAGAAATGTCCTGCCAACAGTGGAATACCTTTTTCTTGTCATACAGTGAAGTAGTGATTTATCTGACAACACCTGGACACTATCAGAAATGCTACTTGATTTTGTAAGCTGGATTACGTGAAATTTTTTATTGTATGTTAAACGTCAAAATAACACTATTTTTGCACTTCTGTCTGATAGGATAACACACCATTAAGGAGATGTGACGTGATGTGGCATCTTCTCCATAATCCGAATCCTCTAGTTGCCATGAGCAACGGCGTTTGGGCAAGACAAAATCTCGTAGTTCTTAACTTAACGGACATGAATAAATTGTTTGTTACCTGTTATATATCGTCTTGACACACACTAATATGATGCTGTTGTATTCAACACCATAACTAGGATT
>Ga0209780_1005449_pt1 | contig 10056 bp, 3 predicted proteins | sample WorMetexBAHAMAS2_FD_187384 | JGI IMG/M metagenome (GOLD analysis project Ga0209780, IMG submission 187384) | Marine gutless worms symbiont microbial communities from Max Planck institute for Marine Microbiology, Germany - Inanidrilus exumae... | ecosystem: Host-associated > Annelida > Digestive... | reverse complement strand
GTATTGTGATGAGCGTGTGTCTGTCTGTCTGTCTGTCTGTCTGTCCACGGGGGTATCTCCGGAACCACACGCGCGATCTTTAACAAAATCTTTATGCATGTTGCCTATGGCCATGGCTCGGTCTTCCTTCCAGGGTGACGAAATCCCAAGGGGAAGGGGCAATTTTGGGGAAAGCATGTGCCCGACAAGCCTAACACCCTAATAATTGCGAATTAAACTGGTCCATGCAGCGGCACACGACACGCACGGGCAGACGCTCACTGAACTATTAATATTGCAAGCGTTGAACGAGTCTATTATCGGCCGCGAAGTGGGGATGGGATTGCACACCGCGGGCGAAGTCTGATATCTTCGATTGCTTTGTTGTTTTGCGGCAATCAATCAGCGTGTCAACCGTGCAGCGACGCCGAATTACTGGAAACAGCCTGCATGTCCGACTTCAGTAAGTCTCTCTCTCCCTATGTACCTCTTTATGTTTGTTTTTCTGCTTGCTTGTGTGTGTGTGTGTGTGTGTCATTGTCGCGCCGCTTCCATGTCTGTCACAGTTAACTCTTTTCAGTCCATTGCCACAGTGAATACTTATAATATTGTAGCATAAATTTACATATCGACACATCTTGGATATAGACAAGGAGCGTCGCGCGGTGCCTCTATGACAGACAGTTTAATCTCTTGTGATTGCACGTGAGCGGCGCTGTGCCGAGTGCGTCACTGCAGTAGGCTTTTTATCTGTCCGTCTGTCTGTCGGTCACACACTGTCTGCAGGAGGACCTCTCTAGTTTTTACCGCGCGACGCTATGCTAACACTGTATATGCTATAGCCGTGTGTCTGTCCGTCCGTCTGTCACAAGTCGATGTTCTATTAAAATGGCTAAACATAGGAACATGTAAACAATTAAACGACGATGTACGAGATAGCGAAGTGACGTCAAAGACCAATGAGTTAAGTTTATCGTAGAATAGTGCCAGTGAGTCCAGCTATTATAAGTGCACATACCAAGTGGGCCTATACAAGGCTAGTGATATCATAGCTGTCGAGTGTTCTTGCTGACAAATTTTGAATAGCGTCCCTTCTAGAATTAAAACATCATTGTTCATTCATGTCTGCAGTGCAGTCCAGCAGATTTGACTTTTGAGTCTAAATTCACCGGTTTCTCAGTTAATAATTGTTCAGCACTTTTAAAGCGGCCCTAAATATGTCACTGTGTCCGCTACACAGTACGCAGAAAGACCGAGACCTACTCAACAAGGTGTCGCCCTAACGGGACGTAACTGTACTGGCCCGCCGTGCAGTGTCGGCTGCCCGACCGCCGACACGGCCGGCCCGGCGGCCGACCGCCCACGCGCCCGCCGGCAGCGCTAAAGACGCCGACAAACGACGACAGACGACAGACACCAGCGAGCAAAACCATACTAGCCCATTGGCATTGCGCGGGCCAGTAATAATGTCTGTGTGTGTCTGCAGCTATTGAAGGTCGGATGTTAAGCGTCGTGACCAGCAATAACTCTAACTGGACGACGATCAACGTGCCGCTGGTCAACGTTATTCACGAGACGACTCATTTCGTTGACCTCTTGACCTCTACACCACGTGACCCAGCTGTCCAGTCCCGCGGCGTGGAGGGGTCGAGAACGCGCGAACTGATCGTGCCGCTGAGGACGCCTTCAGTCTGCCAAGTCCGTCGTGGTGATGGAGTCTTTGTCTTCGTTGGAAGAATTCGTCTCAAGAGAATTCTTCATATTCAGTGCGCACCGCGTCTGGACGAGTTTCGACGAAGCTGGTTCTCGGCCGTACAACACCAGAGACAACCGTGTCATCTCGACGTCACATAGGCCTAGGCCTAGTCCGAACCAAATGTACTCAATAAAAAGTCTTTCTCATTAAATACATGTGGCCGAACGTCAATAACTGCGTGCTTTCTATACCAGTACAGTCTGCTGCGGTGGCTTTTTCTACCGGCATATTTTCTGACACGTAGTCACAGAATTTTGACAAAAGGCCGCATCGACGTCTTGTAAACCTCCCGGCGGCTAATGGATTCACCCGACCTTGACCCCATTTAATACACAGTTCCTTAGGCCTACTCGAATCAGTTCCAAACGGCATCTCAGTCGGTTTGCAGGGCTCACGAATGTGACCAACGGACGGACGAACAGACACACAGGTAGGCAGACCACGCTGCAATGTCTGCAACAATAGGCCGCATTTTATGGTTACAATTTTTGTTTGTTTGCGGCCTAATAATTGTCTGTGGAACCAACCTGTACGACGAGGTGGCGCTTCGCCTGCAGCCAAGAAGAAGAAAGTGAAACCAGTTCAGACATTGTGTTGAGACGAAGTGAGGAGGGCATTAAACGAGCAATGCCGTGGCACGTACCACAAGACCATGCAGGAAGAGAGATGTAAAGAAACAAGTGTGGACAACGGGATGAAAATGCAGGCGCAGTTCATGATGAAGAAGAAGTGTTGTCCGTGAACTTTAGTCTTCTGAGATCGACGACGCTTAACTAAATAAGTAGGTCATCAGCGAGTACTTCGTATTCCCCTAAAGCCTTGTCTGTCGTCTTTGAGGACTCAGTTCTGGAACGACGTGTTTTTTACATTTTAGTCAGGTCTGTATATACCGTAAAGTAGTCGATTCTTCGTCGTCCGGGTGATTCTTCTCTGTGTGTCTTATTGTTAAGCTGTTTTCACACGCGTCTTTGGTCACCCCTAACCGCCTCACATTAAGTCATTTACTGACGTCGCTAGTGTATACTATACGTCTTACTGAATGCTCACATATACTATAGTGTGTCACTTTGACGATGCGTTAATTGTTAACACGGTGAGCGTATTGTGGAGGCACAACAGTTGGAATGTTTGTGGCCTATACCGTAAAGTTACACCATTGTGTGGCGCTTGGCTCTAATACATTCCCGCGTTATATATTTGGCATTTACTCCATTCATACTCCGTTTCCAATCAGGGACAGTTTCCCCTAAATGTACGTCAGCAGTATGGACTGTTATTGTTGATTTGTGGTTACAATTTTTGTTTGTTTGCTACCGTTATCGCCGGTCGAATGAAGACATGTAGGCTACATACGCAAATAGGAATTATTGGCCCAAAACAAACTCGCTTATCACTTGAACTTATCAGCAGATACTGAATGTGGAATTATAAACAGGAAACTGTCTGTAGCATGATTACAACTCGTCGTTGCTTTGCCGCCGGGAAGACGATCAGCGTAGATCTATCTGTATTCTGTATGTATGTATGTCTGTTCGCTGCATGACATATCTCAAAAACCACGCGTCCAAACTTCACGAAATTGTTCGTACGTGTTACCTTATGGCCGTGGCTCGCTCCACGCAAGGACGTTCGAGAACCAGCTTCATCATATTACGCGATGCAGCTGGTGCTCGAGTGGCCTTGACGTCAATACGTTATATCTCTATGGTTTCGTGGATGATTGACGCATTGAGATAGGACTATTAATATAATCCTATCTCAATGGATTGACGTCACTCTTCTTTTCACAAAATGGAGCATGCCGGTATAGATTTGGCTGTGGATGAATAATGTCAACAGTGCGCAGTAACATTATAATAATACGTGATGGTGCCTTGAGATTCCGACTTTCTAGCAGTTTTAGGGACTGTTCACACCGTATGCGTTGAATTGCGGTGCGGTGCAAGACGCCGTGCCGCAGCGCGTCCGCTGTGAACGAAACTTTGCTTCAGTCGAATTATTCAGCCACTCAGTGTCATACGTTAGTGAGAGGCTATACTGGCTGTGAAAAGACACCACAGAGTCTATAGACTTTATGGTGTCAATGACAAGCACCACGCTGGGATGAGGAGTTTCGCAGGTCCAGTCATCTGGAACAGTTTATCAGCCGCCCTATACGATCCGCAACTCTCTGCCCATTGACGTTCACTCGACATCTGAAAGCCCACCTGTTCAGCTGATCGACAGCGCGTCTGAGAACCATTTATGACGCGCTCTACAAATCTACTCATCATCATCATGTATATAAAATGTGTTGAAATTTGGACGTGTGTTTCTGAGGTATGCGATGAACAAATGAACAGAAAACAGTCGAACATCAGACGCGCTCATCACAACACTTCGCAACCCTATACCGGGTGTGCGAAGTAGTCAGATGAAGTAGCCTATAGACAGCTCTTCCGTTGGCATGATGACGTCATGTTTTCATATAATGGAGGGAATAGGCCAGAATCAAAGACGTCGCGTATGTTTCGTCCAGTTCGCCAGATGGCGGCACCAGTCGGACATCAGATAACATTGTTTGGTGGTTGAGATCGCTAGGTGGCGACACCATGGGCAAAGTCTGCCGTTTCTGACGGCATCTTGTTTTCTGCTGCGTTTTCACTCATGTATTATCAGTGACCCTATAGAATTTTGAATAACGCTCGGCTGATGGCTGTACCAGTGGACCAGTGTTGCTGATACACTGTGTAACGGGCCAAATGCAGCGTCAGTTTAGTGAGAGTCTACATATGCGCTAGCGAGAGTTAATTTTATTGTAAACTTTAATGTTTATTCGGACATTTCAGATGCAGAGACTTTGGACAACACTAGATTTTTGCAGCAATCAATGCAGTCAAATGTTTAGTCAGAGATATAGTGTTCATTTTCGAGTGTCTGGAGTGGAATATCGGGTCGCAACTCGCTGTACACAGACAACGTTGATCGACTGCTGTCGTAAACGCGCTCACTCGCGACGGCCTCCGTTCAGTGAACAAACAAGACAAGACGTAAATGAAAATGTGTTTGTAACAGTTGTCCATCTGCGGTTGTCCGCTCTAAAAGGAAAACAGCTTGAGCCATCAGCACCAAAGTCGGTAGTCCATGGCAGGACCTCGGAATGCACTGACGATGAGGTCAAAGGTCAAATCCTAACCCTAAACCTCGAGAACTTACATTTGCCTGGTGTGGGTCTGCATGTCGATACGACTACACATCTCTCTATTTTTCATCGCTATGGTGTTGATTTGCTGAACACTGTCGTTCATTGTTCCAACGCAGTGGCGTGTTCGCCGGATACGTGATGATTCTGTTCGCGTGAAACTCCGGGAAATTCATTGACGCTTGGGTTGTTACGGCTTGGGGAAGTGCAAACAAATCACATACAGCAGTTGCAATGCGATGCACAAGACGTTTTCGCCAAGGACTTTGCGCGTTACATTGCAGTTTCTTCAATACGATAAGACATGGACGTGAAAATGCAAGACATGAAAATGCGAGAAATACAAAATATGGAAAGCCAAGACTGTATAAACACGTGACAATGTACGTGGTTTATAGCTTGGTGTTAATTTGCAATCGACTGCGCCAACATTAAAGAAGGTCAAGGTTGTCCCGTTTGCCGTACCCCTTTAGCATGGTGCTACGTCTTCTGATATGACTCATAAATTAATCTGTTGTTGACGTTTATTATGCAGTTTAACCGATTGATACCAAACGTATAATGACTTTTGGAGGAACCAACCAAACTGTGGTGTTTATGTCTCCAGAGCCCTTAACCTGTGGTTGGTTTTGCTGCCGCTTTATGCCAAATTGAAATAATGACTGACGGACGGACAAAGCAGTCAGTCCCCTGTAGGCCTAGTCACGATGTACATGGAACACTATAGCGCGGTGTCGACAGTTATCGCCGACAGCAGCAGCAGCAGTAGCATCGGTTGCTGTAACTGCACGTGACTCTGATGACGATCGTTAAACTCTAACGTTGTACGCCTCCAGCGATCACGCACCTCCCCCGCCGTTCACACACACACACACACTTCTCAGCGTTAGAACCCGATCATTATGAGCCAGGCCGGGTGAGACTGTTTTATCTTTTTGACGGCGATGCGCAGTGAAATACAATACAGCGATGAAGAATAGACTCCCGTCGACAACGTGGGTCGTGGCGTGCATGTGGACGATCGTGGTGACGTCATCGATGTCACGTGATCTCACGCCATCGCAAGTGGACACCGTCTACATTGAAGGCTAGCATGCAGATAGATAATTGGTTGAGACGTCGTTGTACAGTTTCTGTACTGTAACTTCGGTTTACAATGTCGTTTAGCTGATTGCAGTGTGCTCAGCATCGCGTTAGGACCGCTGTGAGTTGTACTGTTTACATATTGCACTTTCTGTTGTCGCTGTATATGTATAGGCCTACTTTTATGAACACATAGATATAAATGATGATAATTTACGAAGTAAGTAAGCAAGTCAGCTGGATGCAGATCACGACAATCCGGGCTACATTCCTCTGTCTCCGTGCTGTGACTAATGTACCATCGCCCAACAAGGATCGATCTACCAAACGTATACCTTTGTTAGCCAGTTAAATGATTATTTGTCGGTGAAATATCGACGTAAATTAGACGGAATGTTCTCGCCTTTCGTTCAAATGGTGATATGAAAAGATTAGTATAATATTTACAATTTAAGAATGGGAGCATCTCCTCCAATCCTCCATTTCAAAATTCAAACGTTGTAGTTTACTTATTATTTCTGTGACTTTGGACTTTTGAGTATGAACTTATCCATTTTACTGTTAGGCATAATACTTTTGTACCCGGGCGTGGCACAATCATCCACTAAATGCGCCAGTAGCGGTAAACTGCGAGTTGACAATCTGACATGCGACGTTGCCTGCGATGCGTGCAGAATGCAGGGTCGGGAAATATTTCTGGAAGGAGGCGGATCCAACGGACTTCTACGCATGTGTGGAGCCGACGACTGGAGTGAATCCACAACTTCCTGACTACGTCGTCAACGCAGTCAAGATGCGCTGTTCTCCGGGGACGTACATGTGCACACGTTACAATGACGTCAGTGGTTTCTGCTGCCACATTTGCGCGCCGTATTCAGGACCAGTTCTGTTTAGTTACATAGCTCCTAGAAATATTAACCAATCGGAATGCATGCTTCAGTAAATATGGCTGAAAGAACAGTGATTTTAACGACTGAAAATAGAATAATTCGTGTGTTATGAAATGATGCTTGACAGCAGCGATGATGCTGCCTTGAGTGGTTCCGGTTCAGCAGTGAGATCGGCCATAGACACATCGTTAACAGTTCAGTAAGTAACATTCCAACAGTCTCGTCTAGCGCACACGACGTTACGGTAATCCACATTTTCGTTCGGTGGATTTTGTATCGTTAATTGGCTGTTTTTCATTTGGAGTCGCTTGGTTTTTTGAGTCCTGGAGTGCAAGGCGTTTGTTCGTTAAACCGACTGAGCCTTTGTTGATTCGCCGCCAGGAGTATCAACGTAAGAATGACGTCAGTAGTCGTTAAATTTACCGGGCGATTAAACGGTTGTAAGAGAATAAAAAGGGCGGAGCAAAGAGCATGCTTAAAATGTTTCATGGCAGAAGAGAGGTGGTGGACGGCGAAAGACAGTGATTAGGAACTGTCAGATGATTATTAACTCAAATACTGCGAACGCGCTAAAGAACAGACTTGATTGTATCAGACGAACGAAGATGAGCTTTGCTACTGATCTACTGCCGCACATGTGGATTGTGTAGCAGGTGCGACGACACATGGTAAGACTTGACTGTCAATCACAGAGAGCAGCGTGTTGTGCAATGCAGGGTCAGTTTGAGCCGTGTGCTTGTCAACAATCATCGCTGCGTCCACGACTGGCTCGTCTGAAGGCCAACAAACGACTCTCGTCACGTGGTCGGCTGAGGACGGCCGCCAAGCGAGGACCTGCACGACCGCTGTTCCGTGACAGTCCCGCCTCGCCGCCGCCATCTCGCCGCCACAAGGTCAAGGCCGTCTGGGACGGGTCGTTCGGCTCTTCAACCCTGCCTTCCGCCGACAAGAAACGTGCAAACAGGGCCCGGGGTGGAAAGAGAAGACCGCTGAGGAAGTTCTCGAAACAACTGAAAGCTGTCAGTGTCAGTGTACGCAGTGACCAGTCACTCCCGGCTAACGGTTAGTTCGACTTGTCCATCTACCGCGAATGCAGTTCGTAATGAAATAAGTACGTTTAAAAGTCTCGACTTGTTAAACGTACAGTCTGTGCTTACAATGATAGCATGCGTACAATAACACAATTATTAAAATACAAACATTATCAGCACAGCAGCGAGAAGAAAGCAAAATGGGAAGTTAACAGGCGTATATTATTAGGCGTATCATTGTGACTGTTATCGTTATAATATTGTTGTTATTATTATTGCTGTCCTGTATCTACTGTAGGCAAAAGTCATGGGCAGATGGGGGGGGGCGGTCGATCCTCCTGGCCTAAATTTACCTCAAAATTGCTGATATTGTCATGAATGTTTAATGCTCACATGACATGCATAATAGAAACGGATCACAGAACGTTACATGATACTGTTTTTTTCCGGAAGGTAACCGTAAATTCTTCTGTTGGTTTGTTGCTAATTTTCGTTGCGCCTGTGTACCAAAAGAGCATGGATACAAAATGAATGCACTGCATTATGGAGTGGGAAGGGCCGAATAAACTGATCGTTCTTTTTCTTCTCCAAACGGAGTACTGGAGAATTTTGGTTCAGTATCCCTATTTGGGACAATGATTCGTCGGTTAAGTATGAAATGTAAAGGACAGAATGTGTGAGCGCAACTAGCGGTCTGTATTCACTGACGCAGGTTGTCCAGACCTGTACCGACGCTACATCGATCGTCACATGTTCCAGGGCGTCCTCAAGCCGCTGACGTCACTGGTAGAGTGTCAGCGGTCGTGCCTGGAAGAGCGCAACTGTCTCGGAGTGGACTGGATCAAGGTGACGACGACCAGCACGGCGGACTCGCAGCGCTGTTACTTCATCTACCCTGAGTCGACGAGGTTCGGCGTCGAACCTGCCAGTGACTTGTGCTGTGATCATTACCGCCGGACGTACTGTCTGTCAACGGCCGTACCACGACACGCATTCATTCGTGCTAACACGACCACCGCCATTCCACCACAGCCTGCTGCGCCACAACGTATGTATCTCTAATAGGATCTGTAATAATAATAATAATAATAATAATAACAAGTGGTCAAAGAATATGGACGACAGGCCGCATCACAAGGGCCGTACGAGATAGAGTTATTACAGACTACTAATAAGAAGTCATACCGGACGTAATCGGTCGTAGCATTTCCAGTAAGCTCAAGTGATTTCATAGACAATGACTCAGTCCTGATATTCCATGGTAAATAGTCGATTGTTATTTGTTAGTTTTTCGTATATATTCTGTTTATTTATTTATTAATATGTATAAAGTAATCACGTTAAGCGCATAAATTAAACTGGCTGTCGGACAGCCTACACGTACGCTATGGTTGACTGTTGTAACGTTGACGATGTGATGGTTCGTTGTCAGCCAATGAAGACACTATAACTGCTGCGGCTGCTGCTGCTGCTGCTTCACATCTGAACCGAGGAGGCGACTTCAGAAACCTCTTCGACTACTTTCGTGAATCGAAATCCGCCAGCATTCCAGACAGTGGTCAGCTTACAGATGTTACTGGTTCAAAGTAAAGTGACATTATTTCGCTAGGCTCCGGAATCCATTGAGTTATATACAGTTCAGCTAGAGAACAGTAGGCGTGATGTCACATCGTCACTGGAAATGGCCGGTGACGAGGGTTCATCTCTCAACATGGCACCATATGGGCAGTGCTGTGGACAAAATACGGCTTACGTCATTACTGGCCCGCCTACACTCAGTGTAGGGGAAAGTATTGTTTTGTTCTCTGGCGTCTGTCGTTATCTGTCGACGTCTGTAACACCCCACGGCGGGCCTGCAGGTGGCTTTACCCGCGCAGGCCAGGCGATGACGTCGTGCCGCCTCCAGTCTCCACGGTAATACTGCATGGCGGGCCAGTAGTGTTACGTCCCTTTAGGGCGACACCTTGTTTATGAATGTTTGTACAGTGAGGTATTCATAATGTTATTCGTCGCTATTCAGTTGCTTTGGTCCTGCGCTATTATCTTATTTATTTATCTATTTATTTCAAACGTCTTACAGTATTTTATCTGTGGGTGTCGATTCTTTGTTGATGTCCGTGGCGCGCTAGACACGTA
>Ga0209780_1005448_pt1 | contig 10056 bp, 9 predicted proteins | sample WorMetexBAHAMAS2_FD_187384 | JGI IMG/M metagenome (GOLD analysis project Ga0209780, IMG submission 187384) | Marine gutless worms symbiont microbial communities from Max Planck institute for Marine Microbiology, Germany - Inanidrilus exumae... | ecosystem: Host-associated > Annelida > Digestive... | reverse complement strand
GGGGGAAGAAGTGAAACTAAGGGGGGATAGGATTTGTGTGTGTCTGTCTGTGACCACGATAACTAAAAAGATTGTGGACGGATTTGTACCAAATTTTATGGGAAGGTTCCTAGGGGGGAAGGGAAGACCAAGTTCGTGTTTCGTTACGATCGGTAGAGGGATGTGGAAGTAACGGTCAAAAAACTCCGTAAACCGGCGATAGTTTACAAAATTGCTTCGTCGGGAAATTCGGAACTAGCGGGCCGCAAAATAGTAGTTGTAGCAAGTGTTGCCAAGTGTTGGCGACAAAAACGCTTTCGCGGGGATTTATACTGTCTCAGAGTACTTTCCATCTAGTTTATTTATTTATTTGAAAACTTTGGAGAACATAGATAATACCATGTAAAAAGTAAAATAAAAATTGTATAATACACCATCACAGGGCATAAAAACGCCGTTAGCATGACGCCGCAGCATAAACACATACAGAAAAAAACATAGAAGGAATCAAAGTTAAAATCTGTACTGCAAGTAATTCGTTAGGTCTACTCTTGCCAGTGCATTTATAAATTGTTTCAAAGAAGTGGCATTGGTAACAGCAGATGGCAAATTATTTCAACGTGAAACGCAACGATGAAAAAATTATGATGATAGGTTACAGTACGAAGACATTTGGCTTGTAAAAACCTACACCACTTATCACCCATATATTCGGAACAATTGGCGAAAATACTCGAGAGGGAACCAGATAACCCAAGTCCATCGAGAAAAAACGGCCATTTTGTGAAGAACTGCGGGCTAAATATCCGTGAAGCTGTACAGCAAGACGTTGGCTGAACGTGACCTGAGAGTTGTACAGAAAGTCGTGTCTTCACGTGTTGTAGTGGTGTTTTCGGACCCGCCGAGCGAAGGAGAGGAGCCGGTCGGCGAAGTATCCATTCAGGTTGATCTTTTTACACATCCCGGGTCAGGCGAGCACAAGGTCACCGTTAAAGGTAACCTACAGCCACTTTCTTGATTCAATAAATCTTGCTTCTCGGTAAACTATACTCAACCTCCTGTATTCGTTACATTCAGTCGACTAAGTCAATGGATTCTGTCGGACTGAGTAATAGTAATAAATGTCGATGCTTGATGCGGACGTGACAGCGAAAATCTGTTGGTTTAATCTGAGAATCGACCGCCGTCGACTCAAGCAGTGGCTTTGCCATGGGGGATTTTGATGCCATCACCATAACAAGGCAATCGGAGATATCAGACTTCGCATCCGGTGCTGCCACTTGGCGAAACTGATGAAACATAACGTCGTGTTTGATTTTTATGACTATTATTTGGTATATTACCCTCATTACATTAAAACATGACGTAATGCACAAAACCGGAAGTACATAACGTATTTCACTGTTGTCAAAGGAGGACCAATTCACGGGCATAGGTAACGTGTGCTGAAAACCGGGTGAAAGTCGGACATGTGGTTTTTGGTGGTTTTGAAATATGCGAGCAGACAGACAGACAAACAGGCAGTCAGACATAACAGACACGCTCATTTAAATTGTGTGGCGGCGTGGCGTAGTGGTAACTACTACAACTATTAATATTGTCATTATTAGGCCACATCACAGCGATAGCTAGCGATAGCGGCCTGTTGCTACAGACGGAGTAGCGTGGTCGTTCTGTATGTATGTCTGTTGGTCACGATCGTCAGCCCTGCAAAAACGGCTGAACCGATCGAGATGCCGTTTTGGGGTCTGAGTCGGGTGGGCCCAAGGAACCATATATTAGATGGGGCGCAGGTCCCAAATGGGGAAGGGGCTATTTTAGGGTTTTTTTCGCTCCATCGAAAAGCATTGTGAGCCTTTGCTATGGTGTACACAAAAACGGCTGAACCGATCAAGATACCGTTGGGAACTGACTCACGTTGGCGCAAAGAACCGTTTATAATAAGGGGTCAAGGTCGGACGAATCCATTCGCCACCGCGAGGGGTGACAAGTCGGCGATTTTGGCACAAGGGTGAGTTGTGCAAAAACGGGCGAACCGATCGAGATGCCGTTTGGGCTTACTCATGTGGGCCCAAGGAACCGTGTATTATATGGGGTCAAGGTCGGACGAATCCGTCGCGAGGGGTGACACGGCGGCGATGGGGCCTTTTGTCAAAATTCTTTGATTACTTTTATTACTGGCTCGCCTACACATGGCGTAGGGGCCAGTATCGTTTTGCTCTCTGGCGTCTGTCGTCTGTCGTCGTCTGTAACACTCCACTGCGGGCCTGCAGGCGGCTTCACCCGCACAGGCCAGGCGATGACGTCATGCCGCCTCCTTTCTAATTATAGCTGCACGGTAACACTGCACGGCGGGCCAGTAGTGTTACGTCCCGTTGTTTGCTGCAGTGGTGGCGGCGAGTGAGCTCAAGTGGCCTACGAGCAGTGTGTTTCGTCCGTTCGTTGAACTCAACGTGGTCGGTCCACATCTCAGCGGTCGAAAGCGACGACAATCAACCAAGTCGAAAAGCAACACGTCCTCGCCCATCTTCAACGAGTCCTTCCAGTTGTGAGTAGCAATACTTCACTGAAATGTGGTCACCTGCTCGCTACTGGACTGTCCCGGTGGCTCGGTAGTCGAGTGGTTAGGGCGTCGGACTTTCGACTCAATGGTCGGTCGGCTGAGTACTGTGATGGATGACTGTCCACGGGCTGGCATACCACCTCGGTATATAACCAGCCACCCAGGCCAACTCAGCCTCCTACCCTCTGTGGAACGGGAAATGGGTACCGGCCAAAATGCGGTGATGCTCTGCGGCTGGGAGTAAAGGCCGGATGGCTCATTCCATTCGTGGATAAACGTGTGGGTGGCAGGTAAAACTGTGTGATCCCTCATTAACACGTGCCATACCTGAGCGCTTTAGAGATGTGTTTCACAATTAAGCGCAGCAATACAAAAGTTATAAGTTATTTTACTTCTTCATTTGTTCATTGTGTATTGCTTGTATTATTACTACCATTATTGGTGAATAAAGATATATAAATCTACGCCTTTATCTTTACCGCCAGCTGCAATTCATCGCGCCGAAGCGCTCTCTCCTTCCCTTCCGGCACCTAGCGTTTTCGGTTGAGACACACTCATACCCTGGATCGGCGTTATAGCTATCTCAGCACATAATGCTGCCACTTCTGCCTTTAGCTCGAATAGCCTACACCGCCGACGCTGCTGCAAGCATACAACCAACTGTAACGAATCACGTGATCCCATCGATCTACTGCAGACGCTCTGTCTCCAGTGGCGTAACTTTGATCTGGAAAGTGATGGACCACGCAAAATTTCTCACTTGGTGTACATATAAAGTGGGGGTCCGTCCTCCCACCCCAAAAAGTGGGGGTCCGCACCCCCGTCCCCCTCCTAAAATTACGCCTATGTCTGTCACCGTCGTTAGCTCCGCCCAGCGTCAGCTCCGCCCAGCGTACTGTGCCTACAGATTAATATCGTAGATTAAATGCTAGATCCGTGTCCTGCCGAGCTAGGTCGGTCAGACATTTTGAAAAGTGCGTGATCGCTGGCGGTGACAGGTAATTAACTTACGTGTACGTACATCTGGCATTTACAATGTGCTAAGTGCTGATGAACAGTTTGCTGGGGGGGGGGTTAATCTCCCCAAACCCAGACAGATTGGACCCCGTCCGTTGTTCCGCTTTAGTCGTCTGCGCTGACACTGTTAGTTGGGCGAACGGACGAGCATCCGAAAGGTAAAAATACAGCTCAAATTATCGCCCACGTTTTTAAATGCTTTCGCCGTTTGACATTGTCGGCGAAGGCATTATGTTTTCGTTCTGTCCGTCCTCCGCGTTCGTCCGTTCGTTCGTTCGGACTGATCTTGTTTCCACGAAGTCTGATGAACGGCTTGAACAATTTTGACGAAAAAATGATAATAATATAATAATAACAGTAAAAATACAACATTTGTATAGCGTGTTAAAGTCCGAGGACGCAGAGGAGCAGGATGCGAATATTGACTAGTCCCTACTGATGACCTGGCTAGATTCTGGAGGTCAGAGGTCAAAGGTCAAGGTCACAGCAGGCCGTCGGGGTCAAATGTTGTGAACACTAATCTCATGAACTACTTGAGCAATCTAGATGAAACTGACAGCGAATAAACAATAGCCGCTACTAATGACCTGGTTAGATTTTGGAGATCAGAGGTTAAAGGTCAAGGTCACAGCAGGCCATGGGGAAGGCATCCACGTCGACGAAGTTCATCTTCTTGTTTCTTCTTGGACCAACCTCAAGTGACTCCAGAAATGAAGGTCGATTCACGACAAACTGAATGCATGCTCGTTGATGTGTAGTATACTCGGCAACGAAGAACCAAATCTCGAGTGTTACGAGCTGCACATCTGCGCCAAAGACTACTGCTTCGCGCGCGACGACAGCCTCATCGGAATGGCCGTTCTCCAGCTGCGCGACGTCATGGAAACCGGAGGATGCGCACTCTGGTGTCAGCTGGGACGTCGTCTGCATCTCGACGACACTGGGTGGACAGTTCTGCGGATTCTCTCGCAGCGAGCCAGCAGCGAAGAGGTACTGTTATTGGTTGACGGCTTGACGAAGAAGTAAAAGTAAAGTAAGTAAACAGTGTATAGCAGTTTAGCATCAACTTAGCTATTCGCCGCTACGGGAAACTCGCGTGCCATATGGGATCACACAGTGTTACCTGCCACCCGACAGAGGTGAGAATACCGCCTTTACCTCCAGCCGAAGCAGGTACTCGATTTAGCGACCCCGGAGGGATGCAAGGCTGAGTTAACCTATGTTTTTACGTGAAAGCCACCGGCCGGGAATTGAACCCGCGCCCTGTAAATCGCAAGTCCAAGGCCCTACCGCTGAGCCGCCACGCAACACCAAAGAAGAAGAAGATTTCGCATAGACAGCTAGGTCCGAATAGCAGGCTACATTTTGCCGGTTCTAGCAGCTGCTGATGCTAGAACGCGTCGATTTATTGATGCATTCTACGGCATCACTCATTATAGACATACATATAGTATATAGCCTAAGTAAGCAAGCAAGCTGAAACAAATGGGAGATGATAACATCATAAGGGCAATGATGATTTATGCAAACTGTAACAAAAGATCGATGTGCAGCGAAGAGGTACTGGTAAATTACCAGTACCTCTTCGCTTCTTCTTCTTCAATCCATCAACCATTACCAGTGGTAATGGTTGATGGATTGAAGACGAAGAAGTGTAGGGGGCAGTATTATTTTGCTCTCTGGCGTCTGTAGTCGTCTGTCGTCGTCGTCTGTCGCCTGCCTTCGTCTGTAACACTCGCATATGCAATGTAACTCACCAGGGGGCAGCACGCAACGGCGGGCCAGTAGTGTTACGTCCCGTTAGGGCGACACCTAGTTTGGTCCAGCCTGCTTGTAGGATGGCTCGATGATGACAGTGTTGTCGTGTCATTCGACAGGTGGCGCGCGAATTCACGCGGCTAAAATCCGAATGTCGAGACGAAGAAGTCGACGAGTGACCAAGCAGTGCGTCATCCATTCGCAGTGTGGCGCCACCGTCAACATCTGGACCTCCAACCGTCTTCCTCGTGCCACGAGTGCACCGTGCAAACGGTTCGGCGAACGTTTACTCCAACAGATCGGTGGCGTTTTCGTGCGATGTGAATTCTCAGGATTGAACAACGTATACGTCGAGCTGGATAGCGGAAGCAGATAGACGGCAGTGTGTCAGTGGCGTAACTAAAAGGGGGCGGAGGGGCGATGTAAGGCCCCGTCCACACCAGCAACAATGTCGAAGCAACATTCGACTTTGTTGCCACAAACGGCAACAATGTCGAATGATTCTGTTGTGAAATTTCGTCCTTTCGACAATGTCGAATGTTGCTTGGACATTGTTGCTAGTGTGGACGGGGCTTAAGTAAGCCAGCTGCTAAACAATCGAGAGATATGGCGACATGATAACGGTAATGATGGTTTATGCAGACTGTAACAGAAGATCGATCCGCTGTGTCCACAAGCTGTTGCCTTCGTCACCAGTATTAATAACATTCTTGCTGATCGGAACGGTCAGATGATAGTACAGCCAGTTATTGTTGGTGCGGGTCGACTGCATTGTCGCTCACCCAACAAAAGTGTTCGTTGGGTCATAGCCGGTTGCCCGTCCGTCCCATGCAAGCCCATTAATCTTTCAGTCGACACGAAATGACACTAAAATGGCCAATTTCGACAAGCCCAAAAGAACTAGCCCCTGTGGTTATTTTAACTTATTTCTTTAACAGTTAAGTTAACAGAGACCTTTTTAGACTGAAAACACATACCGGGTGGGCCAAAAAAGTGATACCTCTCGTACAATGTAATACATGTACGAGAGGTATCACTTTTTTGGCCCACCCTGTAAAATGTGTTTTCGGCGGGCGCTGCACCCAAACCCGGCTGGGGCTTGTAGCGCTCCCAGGCCACTTGGATAGATCTGAGGGCTTGGCAGCAGGGGAGGGTCATGGAAGGGGAGGAACAAAGAGAAGGGATGGGAGGGACTTGGACCCAGAGAAAAATGACAGTTTAATGCCTATGAATTTGCACATTGATCGTTGATTGATGGGCTGTTACATTTCGTACAGTAAATGCGTGGGCGTGCAGACCGTGGGCACCCAAACCGCTCCTCGGTCCACCAATATATTTGTTAGCAATTCTGTTGTTGTGTGCTTCGACGTATTTATTTCATGTTTGCAGCTGATTTTTAATCGTAAAAACAATGCTATTTATTCACTTCAGACTATGTTTACTTTCTGCTGCAGTTCACGGATAATTTACTTGCATTTTATTTTTTAGGTCGACTCCGAGTTGACGTAATAAAGTGGGTCTCAAATGTTTGTACGTCCATACGTCCGTCCGTCCGTCCGTCCGTCCGTCCACAAAAGGTTTTTTTCGATTTCAATGAAATTTGGCACGTAGGTAGAGGTCGACGAATGATGCATGACGGAATGCAGTATAACCCGATGCAAGGTCAAGGTCATGGTCACGAGCCCCTTAAAGTCGGAAATTGGGCCATTTTCAACGGCTATCTCCTCCCCCATTTATAATGGGGGCTGGCAAGTGACCACGGATTCTTAAATTACGGGGCATTACCTACAGCTTGTCGAGGCCGGATTTTTGATTTTTGTCCTACTTTTTGTGTCACGTGACTGTGACGTTCGCAGAAACGACAGTTGTGATTCTCGACAAAAATTTTTCTTTCGATCTCAATGAAATTTGGTATGTAGGTAGAGGTTGATGAGTGATGCATGATGGTATGCAGTATGACCCGATCCAAGGTCAAGGTCACCAGCCCTTGAAAGTCGGAAATTCGACCATTTTCGAAGGATATCTCCTCCCCATTTATAAGGGGGGGGGCTGGCAAATGACCACATATTCTTACATTATGTGCACAATACCTAAAGCTTGTCAGGGCCGGATTTTTGATTTTTATGCTAGTTTTTGTGTCACGAGACTTTGAAGTTGGCAGTAAGTAGGAGTCGACCGTCAGTCCCGTATGGGGCTAATTTTTACTGATATTATTTCTGCTTCTCAAAAATGTCATTGCAGAGAAAGTTACGAATGATATCATTAATCTCATAACGTACATGCTCAAGTTTCATGATTCCTTTTTTCGATTTCTTTTTTTGGAGTAAATAATTTCAGTGTCTAATAAATAATTTCAGTTCTAATAATTTTCCAAAAACATTATCTGTTTTGGGTTTTAGTAACAGTTAGATCGTTATACGTTAGCTGGATCGTTATATGTTATATGTTTTGCCTGGACCGTTTCCTCTGAGCTACTCGGTTTTTATTTTTATTTTTCCTTATTTTTTCGTTTTCGGGCCGTGCGCTAGATTAAGCTGGCCATCCCGTCCGCTTTTGAGCGTACGTTAATCTACCGTATCGTATCGTATTGTGTCGTGTCTTGTATGTTAGTTGGACCATTCATTTCTTTCAAGTTTCCTTGTCGCTACTAAACGATGATGTAAATAACTGTGTACTCGTATGGTTGTGAAGGCGATGATATACTTCCGTGTTAAAACTTGTGATAAACAGCTCCGCGACCATCGCGTGCGTGCGTTATCGTGGACCGTTGCTACTTCGTTTGCACAACATTACAGAGATTTACTCTGTAATTTCACTGAAATGTGATCGCTACACGTGGTTGATTTTATTTTCGTATTTTCTGCAGGCAGAATGTAACAATAACATAATATATATCTATGGTGCGCGGCTGCTCTATGTCGACTTTTACCTCTGATGTACATTTAAATGAAGACGAAGTGTATTTTTTGCTATTTTTGTGTGATTAAAATGCTATACTGTTGTGTGACGTAACTAGTATCTTAGTTATAGGACGGTTGGAGACAAAAGGGGGTAAGCCTCACACTTCGTGGGTGGGCGATAGCTTGGATGGGGAGTCAGATCTATGCCTTGTTCTTTGATAGTGGGGTCAATAATGGCGTGAGGACGGTGTCAGAAAATTTAGGATTTTCATCTATCGAAAATGCTCCTTACAAGTTCAAAGTGCGTATAATAGCAGCGTTCAAAAGTCGTTTTATAATTGTGAAAATCGGAGATACAGCTGACATGCGTACTTCCTTGCTTCTAGCTAACGGCAAAAAATTATGGGCTTAGGCCTACCTTCATTTGTGGCTAAATTTTACGTTTGTGGGTTTCTTTTTCGAAGCCCACGCCTAGCTACGACAAGCGTGCTGTAAATCGTTTACGCCCATAATTCCGTGTAGAGAAAGAAAAATGCTCAAATGTTGGCTAATGTTGTATAAACCATAGGTGTAAAACAGCACAAATGACACAACAAATGTCCAGGATAGGTAAACATATGGGTGCGTATGATCAATCCGACCTTCTTTTCGCGATCATTCAAGGGACGTTGCTATGGTAACCGATTCTTGGCGCAAATCGTCGAAGATTGGCATACCGACGTTTCATGTTCTGTGCGCTGGCATTCCACAACGGATGGGAAGATCGCAAAGTGACTGCGCGCTGCCGATAATCCATCTGTTAAAAGTATGGTAAACCCCGAGTTTTGCAATATAGACGGAATTGTAAGTGGCAGAGGTAGACTCCGACCTTCTTTTCGCGAAGATTCAAGGGCCATTGCTATGGTAACTGATTTTTGGCGCCGTGAAATAGGTAGACTCCTTGTCGCCAGATTAATTTATTCACTGTATGTCCGACTTCAATGAAGAAAAGGCTAGTACTGTGTTCCACAGCCACCGAATGTCACGTTCTGTTCAGCGGTTTGACAGAGGGGAGAAAAAGGCCGAGGGTTCAGCAAAATTAATCATTGACCCTAACAACAGCTACAGTAACAATAACAACAGGTTCGACATGGTGTCGCCCTAACGGGACGTAACACTACTGGCCCGCCGTGCAGACGTGGAGCTATATTTAGACTGGAGGCGGCATGACGTTATCGCTTGGCCTGCACGGGTGCAGCCGCCTGCAGGCCCGCCGTGGAGTGTTACAGACGACAACAACAGACGCCCGCGACCGTTACTAGTCTACCCCCCACCCCACATTATGTGTAGGCGGGCCAGTAATAAACGAGAACTTCTGACTTGCAGAGGGCCTAACACCCAAGGACCATGCCACGCCGCAGAAACAATAATAGGCCTATGGGCTAACCGAATTAAATTCGCTGAACAACAAAATACCTGAATACTAGACGGTTATAATGTCAATTCAGACCATTATGCCTCTGACTGACAATGATGATGTATCATAGGGCCCCATACTTAAATCTGGGGCCCTCTATCACTGCCGACTCGGTTCCAGCACTCACATTTCACGACGTCAAAACGTACTTCATTCACTAGGTTCTAAAATTAAGATTAACATTAAGACAGGAAGACATTATTTTGTACAGCGCCTTGTCTCATGAGCACATTCATCTCTAAAGCCCGGTCCACACTAGCAACAATGTCGAAGCAACATTCGACATTGTAGCATTCGACAATGTTGCTTCGACATTGTTGCTGGTGTGGACCGGGCTTAAAGCGCTCAAAATTACACGTGTTAAACGAGGGATCACACAGTTT
>Ga0209780_1005447_pt1 | contig 10058 bp, 4 predicted proteins | sample WorMetexBAHAMAS2_FD_187384 | JGI IMG/M metagenome (GOLD analysis project Ga0209780, IMG submission 187384) | Marine gutless worms symbiont microbial communities from Max Planck institute for Marine Microbiology, Germany - Inanidrilus exumae... | ecosystem: Host-associated > Annelida > Digestive... | reverse complement strand
TCAACTGACATGCAAAATGATGCACATAACTTTCTAAGCTTCAGAGCTTTTGTACGCGTTCAGCGTTCTGTTGAAATATTAGACGAACGTCGAATTACTTGTAATAAAATATAACTATGAATCAATTATGATTTTGTTTCTTCACCAAAGACTCCAACCGGAGGTGAGCGTGTTTTTGTTGTGACGTCGGAAATGATGAAAATGCAGACTGCAGCCATTTCTTTAGTTTTTAGCGAACGTGAACTCACGCCGTTCCGTCTGTCGTCTGTCTGTGACGTTGGTGCACCCTACTCAGCCGGTTGAAATTTTGGCAATTTTTCTTCGCCATTTGGTACCTTGGCAATCCATTGACATCCACGGAAAATTTTACGGAGATCGTCCCAGGGAAACCCCTCCATCGTGGGGTTTAAATGTAAGGGGGTAGCCAAATATAGCGATTTTTCACCTTTGGAATGCTGTATCTCCGAAACGGTGCAAGATAGGAGGTAAGTTAGTATTAATCACTAATAGGAAGTCGTATATGAGCTATCGATTGGTACAAAAATCGGTGACATTGAATGACCTTGAACGGCCAAATGGCCCTTATTTTGCGTAATTTTTTATCGAATTTGGTAGTTTCCGGGGCCAATTGCACAAAAGTGGTTGATAAAGCCAAATCTATGGACAATATACGATTAGCATGTCTCGTAATAAACGTCTGCAGAGGAACCGCGCGACACCCACGGTATAAATTCCTAGCAGATGTATAATCAAGACACAGTACTTGCCTAGCTATCGTCTTGATAGGTTGATATACTTGAACTTTCTGCGACAGAAATGTAGCCGAAAGCATTTAGTTTTTTAGCGAACGTGAACGAGTTCAAGTTGGCTATATGCTATCGCCCGTCCGTCTGTCGTTTGTAACGTTGGTGCACCCTACTCAGCCTGTTGAATTTTCGGCAATTTTTTCACCATACGATAGCCCAGGGAGTCTAGTTTTCTAATGCAAATAATCGTTGGTGGGGACGCCCCTTTCCCCCTAAAATTTGCGATGAAAGTGACCCACCCACCTTTCGAGCACAACGATTTCGACCAATATCGGCTCATAGCGCCTCAACCGTGATAGCTAGCGAAAAAAGTTCAATTAGCACTTATAGGACGTCGAGCACGCGCTTTCCAACGAGCAATAGATGAACCGTGTACGTTACCCCTAAGTCCCCCAAAGGGTAGCACAAAAAATCGCTGTTTGTGCCAGTAAAATTCAACTTCTCTCGAAAAACGTCTGCTACAAAGTTTCTTTGTGTGGAAACTTCCAGCTGCAAAGTTGTATATGTGTCTGCAGCAGGTCCACTCCAGAAAATTTGGCTATATATCTGTGGTCCACGCTCACTCTCTTGCTGCGCCTTGTCTAGCTTTTGGGGGCCATATCTCAGAAACAGTGAAAGATAGGAGGTAAGTTAGTGTTAATCACTAATAGAAAGTCGTATATGAGCTTTCGATTGGTACTAAAATCGGTGACCTTCAATGACCTTGAACGGCGACGTGGCTTTTATTTTGCGCTATTTTACAGAATTTGGTAGATTTCGGGGCTCATTGCGTAAGAGTGGTTGACAAACCCATAACTACGGACAATTTACGATTACTGTCTAGTAGTAAATATCTGCAGAGGGACCGCGCGACGCCCACGGTATAAATATTCTATAACTGCAAGGTGAAATTCTGTAGCAGATTTATAAATTCAAGACTTATTGCGCAGTACTTGCATAGGCCTAGCTAGCTTCTAATTTGTTAAACGAAGTAAGTTCTCTTTTTGGTATTCTGAAGTACGTGTGCGATATCGTCGTAAAACGTTCACGTTCGCTATCTCATCTGATGAGCTTTTGTCAGTTGAAGTTAAAACCCGTAGTATGCGTTGGGTAATCCTCCGGTTTAGCTCACAATTCATCTCCGCCTTATGCAGTCCATACTTAACTAATAATAAGTTAATTACTGCACAGTAGAAACGAGTTGTGTAATTAGTCCGTCTCAAATTACCAGTTACCACATTGTCCTATTACTCTACATGTACGACGCCACTCTGCAGTGTTTTCGTACTCCGTAGACCCGCGGCTCCCGCCCATCCACACTGGTCGCTACAGTGTGATTGCTATAAAAGTATCGATATCGAAGTATTGATCTCGATATCGATACTTTTACGGCAAAGTATCGATATCGGTATCGACGATACTTTTAAAGCCGGCATCGATATCGAATATCGGCGATACTTTTGGAAAATATCGATAACAACCCTGCCGTTTTGTGCTGCCAAAGTTGATGAGCTGCTCGTTTTAATATCTTGCAAATGCAGTTTGCTTTACTGCTATGAGCAGGAAGCTGACCGTGTCACAAAGGATGGTCACTTAACAATGAAGTCTGACAAGACACGATTGCGGCTGCTGAACCAAGCTGATTGCTTAGACCGCATCCGTACCATGATATTTGATGCCATTGATGACAAGCCAAAGCCTGAACTAATTGAACTCCAAGCACGGTAACAGATTACTGAAATATACTGCATTAGGTTTATTTTTAGCAAGGCAAAGGCTGTGTTGTTTTCGTACCCTTTATTGTGAATGTAGTAAGTATTCTGTGGTTTCTTGAAATGTTACAGGCATGAGAAGTTGAAAGCTGTGGTTTTGAAACAGAAGAGAAGTCACTTTGATGAACTGTGTGAAGTTGCGTGACTACAGTTGTCAGTCCCTTAGTATTACACAACTGCCGCTGTGTTTGTTGCTGATAGGATGTGCCTGACGATTTTTGTTGTTGTGTGCAGTAAATAAAAAATATAATTTGTTATGCTAAATTTTGAAGTGTGTTATGCATTTCTGTGTAGATATCATTCTTTTTATTTTTTAGCTGTGTCATGTCATCAAGTTTCTTTTTATACAGGTAATATTAAGAATAGTAATAACAATCATATTTATTTCATTCGAATAGCGGAATAAATGAAATCCCCCGGGACCTAAAATTTGGTGTCTTTGACTCACAAATTAATGAGTGGGGACTAGAAATGGGAAGGAAGGCAGTACTTGGTATAGTAATAATTCATATTTGTTTAGTATTATTTTATAAAATTTCAGAAGTTATATGGTGGTGTAATATTATTGCTAATAAACATGTTGTGGTAACGGCATTGGTGCATCAACGAATTTGCTGTATGTCTTTCCTGGTTTGTACTGGGATGGGTGATCATAAAAATTCATAAATCATCTCGGTTTGTAACCAGCCATCAAGACCCAACTCAGCCTATTACCCTCAGTGGGACAGGAAATGAGTACCAGCCAAAGTGCAGTGATATTTTGCAGCTAGAGAGTAAAGACGGGCATGGCTCATTCCATTTGTAGATGTACGTGTGGGTGGTAGGTATACCGGAGCACGTTAGAGGTTAGTTAAGACTCGGTATAAAGCGCTGTTCAAATGTCCTTTTTCACTGTTCATACTTTAATTACATGTGCACGTAACTTGAAATAACCCACAAACGGTAAAACTGTAAAACGCTCATGACCATTAACATTATTACTGGCCTGCCTACACGTAGTGTAGGGGACAAGTATTGTTTTTGCTTTCTGTCATCTGTCCTAGTCATCTGTAACACTCCCACGGCAGCACATGCTGATATGCAACGTAACTCACCAGGGGGCAGCGCGCGACGGCGGGCCAGTGGTGTTACGTCCGGTTAGGGCGACACCTTGTATTCTATAATGTTATTTTTCAGAATGGCTTTCATTCCTTGTCTGCGGACTCGCTGTATGTGTCAAGTAAAAATTATCACGATCTGACACTGTGCTGTTTAACCAGTCGACTTGTTCTTCAAAAGTCTTTGTCTTGTCTTGTAAGTGAAGTGATAGGCAACAGGTTGGATGACTGTCACTTTTTAAAAAAAAAACACCACCACAACAACCATGCCTTCGAGCCCAATGTCAACTATGGTGTATATGTATGTCGTCTATTGTAAAAGGTTATGTCGTCTGCGCCAAATATGGTTTGTAGTTTTGTATTGAATGTCATTAAAGCTCTGTGGCCAAGTCACCCGGTCAGATGCACACCAAAGCCCGGAACCTGCTGGGGCACTTTCGGAACTTCCAAATGTCCCCTGAGAAGGGAAGGAAGGAAGAACAGAAAAAGTTGGGGAAGGTATATGGAGAAAGGAATTGGAGGAATGGGAATTGGAAGAAAGCATGGATGAATAAGAAGGAAGGGATAAAGGAAATGGAATAAGGGATGCGTAAGAGGAAAGGGAAGGGAGTGTTAGAAACAAACAGTTATAGAACTGAGTCACAAAAAACATTTAACGGATTAACGCTTGCAATCAACGGTGCTTGTGTTTTCTCATGCCTGCAATTTATTGTTTAATGAATATTTTTGAGTTGGGTCTCTGATTTTTATAGGGCAATATTCTTTTGGGGGGTAAATTCCTCCTAAAGATGCTTGGAATAAACACTGCAGATGGGTGAAATTGCTACAGTTAACTGTTTACTGTCAGATGAAATTGCTCGCTCGGTACAGCTTGCTATTGCTTTCGTAAGTTTTGTTAAACAAGTGTAATGACAGGGCCTACTGTTATAATGAAAGCAGAAGTTCAGCTAGCTAACGCAGAGGGAGTAGGGACAGTGTGACGCACTGTCAGATTGTCAGTAACGAGAAAAGTTGAAAAGGCTTGCAATAGGTGAATGCTGTCGGACTTGCTGCTATTCCATAGGCCATATACATACTCGAAATGGTTTTAATGGACCGGACAACCCCAAAAATTGCCCCTTCTTGACCCCATCTATTACATGGTTCCTAATTGAAACCATGTGAGCCAGTACTCCCCCTAAAACGGAATCTCGATCTGTTCATCTGTTTTCCACAGCACACCAGTGTTTCCAACACACCACGTGCACATTAAATTAGTTTGCGGTAAACGTTTGATTTTGTAAACGTACACGTGTACACGCGTTCCTCCCTACTAAGCAATTACGCTTATCTATTCTATGGTGGAAAATGTTTTTCCGGATTTGTGTGGTAGTGAAAATTGTTGATTACAATTTTACAATTACCGATTAAGATGGGGAAAGATTCGTTGAAAAAGGTTATTTTATTATTTTGCCCTCAGGTTTTGTGTAGTACTACCACAGTTGCTCTGTTAATGATGGTTTAATACAGCTGTTTTATGTTAAATTCAAAACGCATTCACCGTTTCAAGATGGCGCACTTGTGGCAGCACGTGAGATGAAGGGTGCAAATGGTGAATTGGACGTCATTGTCGAGAATTACTGTCGTACAGCACGCAGGGACTTCCGACAAAACACGACGTCACGATCAACTTGCTTTTTATTGTTGTCTTAACCCTACAATTAACAATAATTTACTTTGTTCCAGCCTGTGCCGCCCAATGCTTAATTAGGGTCCGTGTAATTATGCTAAAGACGGCTAAAGACGACTAAATACAAGACTAAAGACGACTGAAATCAGCACAAGACTATAAATTCCACTAAAACTGCCACAAAATAACCTAGGATATGTAATGCAGCTACGGGCGGGATCCGCGTAATTACCGGCGAAAGACGGTGAAAGAGACAAATGGCATCCGGGCCACCAGTCCCGGCCACCAGTCAACGATTAAAATACTTCAAAATAGTAAACTTATGTAACGTTCTATCGAAAAAAACTAAAGTTTGCCAAACAACAGGACCATCAAAAAGCCGGTCGTGAAAAAATTGTCTGTCCACCAGCACCGCAACCTCAAACGCAAATAAAACTGTTCTAGCAAATTATCACGCACTGCCAGCTGTTTATCACTAACACTAAAGTTAAACTATAAAAACGATATAATGACGTAAAAATGTAATTAATGTGAACTGTCACAAGTCAAGTCTAGCACAGCAAAGTCCACCGCAAAGTCACGGCGCACGTCGTTTGCGTGCTGGAGCAGCAGTAGCACGTTCTGCCCTGGGCGTTTCCGTAGCCCAGGCTAGGTGGCGATGCGACTGGTCACCGGCAAAGTCAGTACGCCATTCGCGGACATGACGGTCGTGCTGGTGGTTGCCTGGCGTGGTCTGTATGCCAGGAACTTCTCGACGTGCGTTTCCTTGTCCTCCGCGGACATACTTTGCCACACGGAGTTCGTCACAATGAATTTCCCGAACGTCGACGACACTTTGAAGTTTCCTTGACTATGGAGTGCGCGCCGTAGGTCCGCCATCTGCGTTGCGACGACTTTGTAGAGGCACTCCACCAGATCAGGCAGTTTTCGGTAAGTTGACGAACCATGTCACGCGTTTCTTGTAAGTGTCGTCACCTTTCAGTGTTGCGTAGAAGCGATGCATGGTGACAATGTCGGCTGCATCCGGCTGAGGCGAAACCATGTTCCATACGCCGTTCCTTCCGCCAGTGCAGAACAGACCGTTACGCTTAGCGACGTAAACAAGGCGCCCACCGGTATGCATGTACAGTGTTGTCGTTGCCTTTGACTTCTGGACATTCCAAACGCCGCAGTCGTCGGCGTAACTGGCACGGTTCGTGACAGGATCCACGTTCAGCTTGGTCACGAACACAGTGTTGTTCTTAACGCCGCGTGGAACTGAACTACTCCTTGCTGGTTCCATCGTACACGTTTAAAACATATTTTACAACAAACTTTCTGCGCCTTGATCTCCATGGTATGCGACGCGTACATGGCGAGGAACGTATTTATGGCGTTTTTTCTCGCCGGGTATACGCCATTCAGCGACAACGCTTAGCTCTAAGGCCTGCCTTGATGTCTGTACGTTGTACGTCTGGTGTTCGGCTGGATAGCCAGCCAATGACGCTTCGTCTGGTCGGTGACCGACCAATTGCTGCAGCTCATTATTACTTCTTTTACGGATCATCTCGCTTTTGGTTCACACGCTTTAGTTTTTAGCAATCTGGGCTATTACTATCGCCGACGGTAATTACCGACCGCGGGGAGTCGGTCTTCCATTTCATCTCCGCTTAACGCGCCTCTAAGCTACTACCGCGGCAGTCCCAGACTCAAACGACGTTACCGCCAGACGTGGGGCATCAAGGATTCCGGTCTTCAACGTCGGTTGGCGTCGGTAGTCTGCGTAGATTTTAAACTACAAAGACGCCTGGGTCTTTACAGCCGCCGCACAGTTCTTTCGCCGGTAATTACACGGATCCTGCCCGTAGTCGTGCTGCATTAAATATCCTAGGTTATTTTGTGGCAGTTTTAGTGGAATTTATACTCTTGTGCTGATTTTAGTCGTCTTTAGGCTAGTCTTGTATTTAGTCTTTTTTAGTCGTCTTTAGCCGTCTTTAGCTGTCTTTAGTCGTCTTTGGTCGTCTTTAGCATAATTACACGGACCGCTTAATCAGCCTCTGGTACACTCATAAACTTTCCGACTTTGTGCTTGCCGCAGCCGCGACTGTTTGAGGGGTGTTACTGTGTATAAAAGGCGGGGTGACACCCCGCATTTATTCCCGCTTTTTACACGTCAGCATTTCCCAGCACCCTGCTTTTTACCGGTGGCCTGCTTTGAATGGCTTTTGTAGGCTTTGGTTTTTAAATTGGCCTAAGTATTTGCATTTTCGTATTTATTTGCTCGCAGTGTTTCAAAATACCCACAGAAGCAAACGAGGCAATCGTAGATATCACACTTCGCCCATGCTGTGCAATCGCACCATCCTCTTTGCGGCTGATAGGCCACAATGCCTGCATCCAGAGAGTTTCCGAATACTGTTTGCACTTGCCTGGCATACTGAAGATCCCGTTTGCTGCATGAAGTTATTGGCGATTGAATGATCCCTGTTGCAGCGAATACAAAACGCCTGCAAAATACAAACAATACGAATACAAAACGCCATGCCTGCACACTAGAGTGTCCCATTACTTAACTGTTTACCAGAGGCTGCTACATTCCCCCCCCCAAAAAAAATTGCTTATTCCCCTTTGGGATTGGATCCCATATCTAACACACGGTATCTAGGGCCCACCTGATTTATTAACCTAAATGACATCTCGATATGGTACAGCCGTTTTTAGGTCCACTTTTTTTTAGGTCTACTCCTCCAACTTGACCTAATAAAGTAGGTCTCAAACGCCAGTCTGTATGTCCGTCTGTCCGTCCACAAAAAATTTCTTCGATTTCAATGACATTTGGTAATTGGTATGTAGGTCGAGGTCGACGAGTGATGCATGACGGTATGCAGTATGACCCGATCCAAGGTCAAGGCCATAAGCACCTCAAAGTCAGAAATTCGACCATTTTCAATGGCTATCTTCTTCCCCATTTATAATGGGGGCTGGCAAATGACCACTGATTCTTAAATTAGGGGGCAATACCTAAAGCTTATCGGGGCTGGATTTTTGTTTTTTGTCCTATCTTTGTGTCACGCGACTTTGAAGTTGGCAGTAAGTAGGAGTCGACTCTCAGTCTCTTATGGGTCTAATTTATGTATGGGTTTCAAATGCTTTGCTGTACAAATTACAATGCATTGTCAGTGGGGAAGAAAACCTCAAAAATTGGCCCTTCCCTTGGGATTGCGGCACCCTGCCAGGACCGAGCCATGGTGATATGCAACATGCACGAAAAAAGTTTGGAAAAGATCACGTGTGGTTTGGGAAATATGCTTACCTACTGTAGGGATTGCAATCCCAGTATCCTGGCCATATTTTCAATCTCCAAATCATGGGATTAATATCCCCAATCCCGAGATTTTGGGATGAAAAAAATTGTCGTCACTTTCATACATGCCATTATCTGATTAGCTGAAAAAGTAATCGTATATCGTCATATTTTGTAATGTGTATACATTTGTCCTCATGATTCTGTAATGTCTCATTCAGCTTAATAAGCACAATATTACACTCCTCATATCTTTCACTATTGCTGAGAATTCATAACTCAAAAACGGCCACAGTGATTGGTAATGCTTTATTGACAGTGGCCAGATCGGTTCAAACTCAAAACATGTTGCATTGTTGCTATGTAAGTCATGGTGATATGGGATCAGAACTAGAGATCGAACGAACCGACCATTGCTGTTCCGAGACCGAATCAGTAACTGTACAAATTTGTTCCGGCCGGAACCGAACCGAACCACACCCTCATATCCGTGCCGCGTACACGCGGATTTAATTGGACGCGCGCATCTGACAGCATGTTCCCTCACGCCTTCCAGTGTTCACCCCCTCCACTAAGGATCGTCGCTATCAGCACGCCGTTTACCTGGTCCTGTACGTCAAGCGTGGGAAAACTGTAGTGCCCTGGTAATGACTGCAACCATGCATTGGCGGCGGCGACGTCTGTTGTTTACTCATAGTAGGAGACCATTAAAGGACGGCGATAGAGAAGCTAATTAGCTTCACACAGCGATTTCGCCAGTGCATATATGCTAGCGTGAGTGAAGATAGTAAGTCGGGGAACCGGGCAATTAGTGTCACTTTGCACGTCGGGCGGTCTCACTAAGAACACAGAAAATGCGGTCTGCCTAAAAATCGAAATCCACAAAATCCATATGCCTAAATATCGAAATCCACCGACGATGTACGAAATCCACTAAAAATCGAAATCCACAAATTCCACTAAATCCACTCAAAAGCGACGTTGGCTAAATATCGAAATCCACAAACTGTACAAAATCCACATTGGCAAGGCAGTCAACAAACCAACAGGCAATTGTTATAGTATTGACATAATGTATATTCAATAAATGCGTTAGTAAGTCAGTGTGTCACCTGTCTCTACCAGTGTGTTAGAATTCTGCAGTAAAGGAAATAAGCACATGAATGCGTTACACGTATGGAGCGAGGATTAAAAGGCGGCGTGTAGTTGCAAGGCAGTTACGTTTTTTGCAAGTCTACTCTCGTGGTAGCTCTGCGCACATGCAATGAGAAACAGGCGCCGACTCAACTGTTTCGGGACGTTGTCGCAATGGAGTCGATCGCTCGCGTTCGCGACTTGAAAGTGATGCAGGCGTCGTTTGCCGCTAATTACCACAGCAGCTTGTGGACTTCGTGGATCTCATGCAGGCCTATGTGTTGTGGATTTCGATGTTTAGGCATGTGGATTTCGTAC
>Ga0209780_1005446_pt1 | contig 10061 bp, 6 predicted proteins | sample WorMetexBAHAMAS2_FD_187384 | JGI IMG/M metagenome (GOLD analysis project Ga0209780, IMG submission 187384) | Marine gutless worms symbiont microbial communities from Max Planck institute for Marine Microbiology, Germany - Inanidrilus exumae... | ecosystem: Host-associated > Annelida > Digestive... | reverse complement strand
CCATTCCACCCATACCTCCTCCACCCATTCCCATGTCACCTCCCATTCCCATTCCGCCCATGCCCATGCCCATACCACCACCCATACCGCCTCCCACTCCACCCATATTCATTCCTCCCATTCCAGGCATTTGCGGCATTCCATAGTTGCCTGGACCCATTCCACCGGCACCTCCAAAATTGCTGAACATCGGCCCTGCACAAACACAAGTAAAAAACACATAAATACATTCTAACAGACAGCACCATCGGCATTAAACAATGTATAATAACAACCATCCTGGTTTCTTGATAAGTGATATTTCCACAGTGTGAGTCAGCATTAGCTCAAAAAGTACTGTGATTATCCAGCTGACAGTGGCACAAGGCAATGTTTACATTTCACTCTCATTCACGTGCTTTAATATTAATGTGAATGAAGTATGTATTTGGATTTAGATGCAGGCTGTGCCACTGAAGTTCACTCTGGTGCAGGTCTCCCTGTCCAATTTTAATACAAATTAGCTGTCCTCTGTAGTAACTGACATACCAATCACCATCTCGGTCTGGTTGGGGTTTAATGACGTTTTCACTCAACAGAATTAAGGTCGTATCGTGCCTTTAAGTTAGAACTATATTATAAATATTAAAATTTAATACGGATTAATTCTTGGAGTAAGATAACTGACAAAATAAAAAAATATAACAATACCGGAAGATTTAGACTGAATGAGTAAGTTGATCTGTTTATGCATTTAGCCACCACACACCAACATTCCAGACAAGACAGACAAACACACATACAACCCACAGCATAAGCCACACCACTACCAGTGTTGGCTAAAAGTAGTATGATGATGCATGTGAGGTATGGTGGAACTTTAATTACCACTTTATTACACTTTATTTATCCTATTCAAAATTCGTAATGTGCAATACACGTAATGTACGCTAACATGAACCTGGAATGAATATGATACCTATCACTAGACTTCAGCATGCATCCAAATGCTATAAAAGGCCAACTAGTTTCAAGTATGGCAAACCAAACTACTCGTTTATGCAGGCCAACTCCTCATGAGATGAATACGAGCAACAGAAAAATATCCACAAATTCAGTCAATGCATATGCAAAATCTCAAATCTGCTCATTTCAAACATTACTGTTAGACTGGGATTCACATCTTAAAATGCATTCGTACCCGCATGGTGCTATGCTAACACAGTATATGCTATGGCCCTGTGCCTGTCAAAGACAACAGTTGTCAAAATGGCCGAATGTATTGAGCTGATTTTTGGCATCAAGGCTGCCCTCGGTTTATCCTAAATTGTGTTGGAAGGGAATTCAGACATCTTCAAAAATAAGAGCACTTCCCTCTAAAAATTTGTCCCAAACTCTGAACGTAAGCAGATTTCTTTTTTTGCCATTGCACGTCGATCGTTGAAAGCGTTGTCAAGTCTATTTGACCGACGACAATAGCCAGTTTATCACACTGAGCATCCAACATCATTTACAACAATATTGGCATGGTGCAGCGATTCACGTTGGTTCGTCAGAGACAGCCGAGACTTGTTCTTCTGTATCCAAGTGGCATCATACACACTTGCCACAAACTGGGTGTAAACATGCACATTGCTGGGCTCATCATTGATTACGCAAGTTTTGTGTGTTAATTACACACAACTAAACAACACTATTTTTACTCACTTCACTGTTTCTGTAGACTAGCAGCAGCCACATAAACGAATTTTGCTATTGCTGCTTTCATGCAATTGTAAGCACCAAAAAACGCTCAAAATCAAAATGTGAAACCCCACCAGCTGCAAAATTTCTGCTCCCATGCTCAGTTATATTTTCCATTAATCTGCTCATGGAGTGACGGAGCTAAGATATAACATCCAACTCGACATTAGAACTGGTCTGACATGATCGATTTTTCTGTTAACAGAAATGTTCCTCCTAGCCAATGACACAGTCCATGCAAACCTGGGCCACCAAATGAGCCAAGAATGCCATCTCCGGAAGTATCGAGCATTGGCTGCATGGAATCGCCAGTCGGCAGGTTGGGGTTGGTGTAGTCCCAGCTCTTGTCATTGTTGAACTTGACGTTCAGCTCCTGCAGCTTGGAGAAATCAATTCGCAGAGTGCAGCAACCATTGTAGATGTTCTGTCCATTCAGCGACTGATCACCAGCACATATATCACAAACGTCTTAGAGACACATCGAGCACAGACTTGTTTTGAAACATGCTCCCATACAAATAAACCAATAAACTTATCATAAATTCACATTTCAAGTCACAATTAACTTGATAGTATCGGCTAAATACACTGTGAAATGCAAAACCACCCAAAGTGCACTATCTAAGGTAGAAGTGTTAAGTAAAAGCAATGTTTTAATGGATAACATACAGATTTGCCAGTCTGAGCTGCTATGGCATCTGAATACTGAATGAGTGCCTGGAAATTGTCTACAACACAAAACATGCTTAACTCCTACAGATCTCCATTAGTAACATTCTACATCAATTCGGTTTTGAAAACACTGCCGTTGAAAACTCACTATATACACAATAGTCCAAGACGTAAATTACAAAATTTGTAATTCGCACACGTACAGCATATCTGGGTTAAGACTGTGACTAACACTGTTATAAGCTATTTCATGATCACAAAAATCAACTAAACAGTCAAAGTAAGAACAAGAGTTATCAAAATTCAAAAATTATGTCAACTGTACTAAAGCATACTGTTCTTGTTGAACGTGACAATCTTCAGAACTTGGCCATACTTGGAAAAAATCTGAAAAGTGCAAACAAGACACAGGTGAAAAATTAACAAGTACCCATGTCTGATCTATTCAAGTATCTCCAGATGAGGAGTTCTGACTCCCAATAACTTAATTACTGCAGCTAGTGAAAACTGACTACTTGACAGGCAGACTCACAGACAACATAACAATTGCCAAGGAAAGTTAACAGCGGCCGCCAGACCTGCTTCAAGATGTCAATGGTGATTGGATAGAGCATGTTGTCAATAATGATTCTCAATACAGTGTGGCTCCCTTCCATGCCTTCCAGCATCTGGTCAGCAGCTTGCAATGCTGCCTGGATTGACATATTCTGCATTAACACACATCACACACAGGTCACTACAGCAATATACTTCCTGCCGAAGAATGTGCTCTATGCATATAACACACTGTGTATGCATACATTAATATCATGTAAAACAGTCAAGTACAAAATGCCTCAATATACATGACACACGACTGCTATGCAGCAGAGGAACAGTACATCTTAACAGTGTACATCCACTTTGATCACGGGACACCTCGTCCTAGAACCTATCTGCACATCCAACTCGGTCCTTGGTCTTTTCAGTCCTCATATGCACTAGTCAGTCTTTAAAGAGTATTACTAGCAAGTAAACTTTAGGTGTGGTATAAAAGTAAAATAAATTGCTCTAATTAGAAGGCAAGAAATTCGGCCTGTGTGGTTGTTGTTCGCGGCACAATCGACTGTCTGAAGTTCTGTAACGTAACTAATGTCTTCATACATAGATTCCAGATTGGTCCTTTGATGGACATACATGTCCGGTCCTAAGGACGAAGTGACGGAGTCAATTTGGTCCTTGGTCAATTCAAACCTCGGTCACTTTGGTCCTTCTAAAATGGAGCGAAGTGATCGAGGACCAAAGTGGATGTAAGTCATGTTAACAGTGAGTAAACAGATTGATTTTTAGCAGTCATTTGATGAGATCTGATGGATAACGTGATGTGTAGTAAACATTTACCATGTATGCAACTTAAGAAAAAAGTTTTACATATCATTTGAGTAACAGCAATTTTCCGTTTTTCCATATTCCGTTTTGGGAAACTGTAACTCCACCTGGCTGGCTTGGTTTGAGAGATGGCAGCCAAGTGATGCTGAATACGCCATCATAAAATAATACAGGTGAATACTTGTAATGGCAATGGTCACGACACCTTTATGCATCCAAAATACGACAGCTATCAGCTGTAAAGGTAAGACAGTTGATTAAAATTTTGAAAATTATCAAAGCTATAAAAATACTTGTTAACTACTCACTCAGACACTAGAAACTGGTTACATATTAAAAGATAAATGGTGGAAATCACCTGTGGCGTTTTCTCAGTTTTCAGCTCTTCGTGATTTGAGAACTGAACGTATGCATTGCAGCCACGAATTGACGGCGGCCTCTCACTGTAGTATGTAATCATTGCCTGGGCCGTGGCCACGTCTGCCATCTCCAGCAGAGCCTAGGCACATTCATTCATTCATTCTCTCGTCAACACTGCAGAGCTATGCTGACTGTGACACTGCTATAGGCTCTCTTTGTCACACGCTAAGAAGTTGCACAATTTTCACAAGATTACAGCCCCATACACTCGTACAGTTTCAAACCAAATATGTAGAGAATATTTTACGCCATCTAAGTCATCTGGAGTTATATAAAAGGCTATATGGATAAACTGCAATTTTGCATTTCAATACATCTTCCAACAACAAAAACCATTTCACGACCATTATACAGCTGCATTTGCCAGCAACTCATTAACCCCTTTAGAGGGTAATAAAATGTTTAAAATGTTTTCACACGTGTAATATCTGTAAAACTTACCTGGAAAAGGCATTAGGACGAGTTATCTCGGTGTACCAGGTGTGCAGTGGATTTGGGTTGGGCGAGATAACTCGCAGTACCCGGTAAAGGGGTTAAAATTAGGAGAACTTCTTGGAGCGAATTTTTTTACTGCTAACATGCTCTTGCTGATGGCAAATAGTGAGAAAATGTACAGTTCTCATCAACGGTATGCTTCAGTCAACTCAACCTTTCAACCTTCGTGGAACGGTAAAATGACTAACGGCGTATCAGCTAAAATGGCAATGGCAAGTCTGGATTAAGCAGCCTACAGGTGGACCCGCAGCCCAAGTGGGTTGACGTGGTCTGAAAGCTGGCAGCCACCAGGCTCTGACCATGTATTCATCAGATGAACCGGGCGAACACTTGCAATGCTACGGTCCTGATAACAGCACCGCAAACAAGGACACTGGTATTATTATTATCATCACTACTATTTCTACTTTTGGAAGCTGACCTGGTTCTTCTTACGGGCCATAACAAGGTTTGTCATGCGACCGAATGGCAGACCCAGCTGTATCACTTCACCCTCGGTGGCATCTGCCGGTATTCCACGAATGTGCAGCACACGACTGGCTTTACCCTCCATTTTGGCCTGAACACATACAAACAATTGCAGTAAAATAGCTCATATCACTTTGCTTACATACAAAACAAAACTGGAACCTTTTGAGTCGACAATTTGCTGGGTGCAGGCAAACAAGAAAACAAAAACTAAAATCTTGCAGCAATACTGGCTAATGAAAAGTAACGTTACTAGTGTACAACAAAAGCTAATATTACTTAACACATAGTGCATTAGGTAACCAATGTTCATTACTTGCTCTACTATTAATATCAGCAGATAAATTAACAAAAACTAAACCAAAGAAAAAACCTAACATTATTGATCTTTATTCATGTTTGTCTCTGACCTCTTCAACTAGGGCCATAAAAGACATGCAAATTTTCAGCTAGTTTGAAAATAATTTATGCATACCAATTCACTAAACGACAACTACTAAGAACTACAGTCAAACCCGCTTGCACTAAATCTTAATCGTTTCACTTTCTCGTAGTTATGTGACAATAACAAGATCGAGATCGTAATCGCGAGTTTTTAGGAAAATGGAACGAAATTGATATAGTGATTTTTGGAGCAAGTGTGACTCGATTCCGATACACTATCACCCTAGAGGGATGGGTGATCAACACAGGTCACAGAATGGGTTTTACAACCCACGAGTCCAATCATGCCGAATGTGGAGGAGTTTACATCTCCGCGAATCCGATCACACTAAGTGCAGAGGAGTTTATATTATATCTTCAACTCCGAATATCGGGGCGAAAAATCGAAATTGTGCCCTAGATTTTGAGGATATAAACTCCTCTGCACTTACATTCTCGTAGTTGCCATGTTTTCTTTTTCACATACACCGTTAGAGATCAAACGAACCGACCGCTGCTGTTCCGAGACTGAATCAGTAACTGCACAAATTTGTTCCTGCCGGAACCGAACCGAACCACACAAGCAGATCCGCGCTGGCCACCCACGACGATCTGATAAGCCGTATGCGGGCAGACTGCTTCACTGCAGATTGTGGGAAAGCGATACACAGATACCAGGGTGGGAGTGCGGGTAAAGTGCGCGTGTGAAATCCGATACCAACAGTTAATTTGTCACGCGTCAAGTCTGTCCACTCCGGGCGGCGCTCAAATGACTGAAGCTGCTTGATGCCACCAACACGCACCTTGGCCGCATCAAACAGCTTCAGTCGTCTGGGACAGCGGCCGGCAGCTTCAATGCTAAATTTTTAGACCGTCCCACGCGTTCGCAAACGTTCGATTGCGGGCGTGCTACGGCCGTCGACGGCCACAGTGAGAATGCTACTTTATACTCGCCAGTAGTACTTATGTATTTTTATTAGAACGAATGACGTCACTTCCGGTATTGGTATTGGGGTTGGGTGCTGAGCTTGGTATCGTTCTAACCCTAACAACGACCGCACAAGACGCGACATTGTTTTATGTGTACTTTGCTTACTCTGCGCGCATCTCCCTGTTTACACTGTAGCCAGCTGCCGCGGACGACCACGACGTAGGTGGTCGTGCGGCGCCGGCTGAACGACCACCTACGTCGTCCCGGCGGCATCATGAGCTTCAAAGGACACCGCGAGCGACAGTTGTCACACGAAATTGAAGCTGTGGCGGCCGTCTATTCGGGGCATTTCAGACGGAAAATGACCGTCGTTGAGATAATTATTGCCGAACTGCATTGTTGTGCGCGACGGTAGGGGGTGCACTAAGTGAGACCGTCGCGACGGTCTCACTAAGAACAAAGAGAATGCTTAGTATGTTCCGGCTTCTGAACAAAAAATGTTCCGAGACCGGACCGAACCGACGTTGTTCTGGGCCGGAACCGTACCAGAAACTGTTCCGGTTCGATCTCTATACACCGTACATACAGACTCGTGCATGGCATTCAGCTCACATGAAACACGAGGAGGCCATTGTTCACTTGATGCTCCCAGCCCTCACCCACCTGGTGCACAGCAGAAGCAGAGGTCGGTTATCTGTGACTGATGTCAGTCACATTCAGACAGACTTTGCCCGAGCTGCACTGTGTGAGATCAAATTTCTTTTTAGTAGATGTTTGAAGTAGGTGACGCTCTGCCTGTAATACGAGAATTTCCTGTTAATTAGCGACGGCATTTACATTTCAGGTGATGGGGCAATAACAACCTGTGATATTAAGTGACCTTTAACAATCTGCGGAGTGACACAGTTCACTGATATTGTTTTCAATGGAAGCTGGCCACGAAGCTGAATTTACGTGACTGTATATGGAGTGTGACTTTATGCAGAATGATATTCACCGGGTTTGATTGTATCATCAATTTGTATGCATCAAAAACAGAAATTACCTTCTTGACATCAGAGTTCGGATCAGACTCCATCATCCCATTTGAAATCTGATCATCTGAAGCTCGCTAATACACAAACATTCATTCAATAAATGGTAGAAGAAACGTCACCAGTAGCAGGCATGCAGTTGAAGCTGTTTATCAGCTTGCTTGTTGATCAGTTTAACGGTGCTTGCAGCACAATTCTAGTTATACAAAGCCTCTAGGGTTATAATTTATAATACAAATTAATACTTTTCGCAAGTCAACCACCAGTGTTCGTACAAACATTAAAATCCTTTTTTCCAGGAATTTCCAGGACTTGCAAAGACCAAATTCCACGGTTTTTCAGGACTCAAAAATCCTTTTTTCCAGGACTTTCCAGGACACGTTCCATTCACAAACGTTGGTTGCATGAAGTGCATATACAAAATCAGTTATCAGTGTATCTGCATGACAGTAAAGAAGCACAAATGCAATACCTGAGGTTGTATTATTGTATTTAACAGTATAAAGGTATTTCTATTTTCTAATACTCGGTTTGACCCAAGAGGTGGCAATGTATCAAAAGGAATTGCTTATCTGCTTAGCGACTACTCAAACCAGAACTAAAAATTCCAGAACCACTGGTTTATAATTCAAGGACTTTCCAGGATCTTCCAGGGCCTGGAATTCTAAACAATAAAATTCCAGGACTTTCCAAGGTCTGTACGAACCTTGAACAGCAGACATTAATTCGTCAACGTTAGTGGAAAGAATAATATTTATGTCAAGAGTCTATAGACTGTATAATTTGACAGAATGTGTTTTATAACGTTCTGGTTGTTTACAGTATGTTTACAGGCCAAATGCCCTTCCTGTCTCCCAACCAATAGTGTCAAAGGACTGAGAAATCACATACAAAATATAGATATACATACATCAAGTATTCAAAATATTGATGTACAAACCTTCATCATAGTCTTTATCAACAGTGACGGATGCCGCAATGAACGATACCTTACCACTGCAATGATACATTCACAGTTAATGTGCATCACAGAATCAAGAACATAACTGTATCACTGATAACATCTGGCCCCCTCATTAGGTGTGGTTCTATCTGAATTTCACCACAATCTATGGCTACAGAAAAACTAAAAATCCCTAGCAATCGCATGGCGTCGTTTGCATGACTATATGTTTAGCTACTCTGAAAGAACAAAACTTACTTGTGACAGACAGATGGACACACTAGCATTAGTGTTGCACTGCTTAAAATCTTATACCATCTAGGTGTTTCTTGTAGCAAAAAGTAATTAACATAAAGAGTAGCAAACAAATGATACTAGCTACTAAAAATTCACAATATATTATATTAACAAACTAGATGGCTGTATTCTGTGGAATGCCTATAATACAGTATTCAGCTCGAAGCGTGTTTCTTGTATGGAGTGTACTGGCCAGGGAAATGACTCTGAATTGATTCCAATGGTAAAATGGAAACTAGACATCCCGCAGAGGGATCACTTGGTAGTGAAATTCCAGCGATCTGTAATCATTGCGGAGCTATGGCGGCTGGACATAAGTCTAAAAATGCCAAAAACGCTGTAAAGTGAATTCAATATTCGGCAGAAGCCTAGCTTCAAGCCGTATAATAACAATATATACAACCACAAATATTTAAAGCAATTATGGTGCCACCTGGTGTTAATGCAGTAACAGTTGTCACTGTCACAACTACCCTAACCCCGATCCAAACCCTCTGATCTCTACTGACCCTCCTAACAAATAACAATAAACCTAACCCTAAACAAACATCTGCACATCAGCATTTTACCCATTACATATACATCCATCTGCACATCAGCATTTTACCCATTACATTTACATCCATCAGATTACATCTGCATTTTACCACCGGTGGGTAGAGGCCGGAGTGCCGAACGCAGGCACGCTGAATGTGTAGAATGCCCAGAATGCTAAACCGACCTCAATACCGAATGCCCAAAATGACGAATGCCAAACGTCCGGAATGCCAAGTACTCAGAATGCCAAATTTCCGGAATGCCAAATGTCCAGAATGCCGAACGTGGATTGCCTTATAGATTTCTGTGTATTGTCCAATACGTGTAAACGGTAATCCCGACACAAGTTACCCCCGTCCCAAGTTAACCTCCAAAAACGACAAATACGCCGAACGGGCGCTCTGGGAGAAGTTCACCACCCAGTTTAGTTTGACTTATTAGCATTACTGTGTCGGTTAGGGTTAGTGGACTGCATGATAGTATTATTACCTGGATCTATGAGTTCTTAAAAGCAAGACAGTATAGAGAAAAAAGTGAATACAAGTTACTCTGACTGGGACGATGTGACTAGTGGTACTAGTGGCAGTGTATTGGGTCCATTATTATTTTTAATATACATTAATGATTTATTAGATACTTGTGGTTCATATTCGGAAGTCTATGCTTTTGCAGATGATGCCAAATTTTTCCGTCATATTTTAACAGATGATGATAGAAATGATTTGCAATGTGCTATTGATGCCCTTCAGAA
>Ga0209780_1005445_pt1 | contig 10061 bp, 5 predicted proteins | sample WorMetexBAHAMAS2_FD_187384 | JGI IMG/M metagenome (GOLD analysis project Ga0209780, IMG submission 187384) | Marine gutless worms symbiont microbial communities from Max Planck institute for Marine Microbiology, Germany - Inanidrilus exumae... | ecosystem: Host-associated > Annelida > Digestive... | reverse complement strand
ATAGAAGACTTGTGTTTATTAGGAAGTAAATGTTATGTAATGTAAAAAAAAGTCAAGTTTAAAGTGCCGTGAGTAAAATCACTTCGAGGACACTATACAAATGTCACAAGAAAACACAAGTCTATGCTAGCATTAAAATTACTCTGGATGTATAAATGGGTTTTTCAGTGAGCGTTTAAAATCGTCGGGCGCTGAGCACCGCCGGATAACATCAGGCAGAGTGTTCCAAGCACGCGGACCGGCCACGGCAAAGGCGCGGTCGCCCCGTGTAGAGCGTCGCGTAGCCGGCACGGTCAAGTCTGCCGAGGAGGCAGAGCGCAGACAACGTCGTGACCTCTTGTAGATATCTCGGCGCGGACCCAATTGAAAACCAGCACACAAGAAGAGTTTGTACTGGATGCGTTGAGGGATCCGCAACCAGTGCAGGTCGGCGAGCAACGGCGTGATGTGGTCATGACGCTGACCCCCGACTGTGAGACGTACGGCGGCATTAACGACAGACTGCAGTCGGTCCAGCTCGCAGCGTGACAGTCCGGCGAAGGCGACGTTGCAGTAATCCAGTTTGGACATGACCAAACTGGAGATGAGTGTCAACACGGACTCCCTTGGCAGTGAGCGGCGAATGCTGCGGATCCGCAGCAGAACGCCGAAGCACGTGCAGACGAGTCACGTGATGTGTGACCTCATAGACAGGTCGCTATCCAAGTAGACACAGAGGTCATGGACCGAGGCGGCAGGTTTCACCTGAACGGCACCGACCGCAAGGTGATCCATCGGAAGCTTGTAACGACGGCGTGGTGGAACAAACCACATAAATTCAGTTTCAGCGGCGATTAGCTGGACATGAGTCATGTCGGCGACCTGTGCAATGCAAGAGCGATGTTGCATCATTCGTACAACATCGGCCGAATACTTGTATGTCATCGGCATACTGATGCGCTGACAGACCCTGGCACGCGATAACGTTGACAACATCAGCCGTGTACAGTACGAACAGGAGCGGTCCCAGTACGGGCCCCTGGGGCACGCCAAACCGGACGTATGATGTTGCTGACTGCTTGCCACGGTAACACACGGGCTGCCGACGCTGATCCAGATATGAACAGAACCACGACAACACAGTACAATTCAGGCCAAATGATGTTTGTAAACATTGCAGCAAGATGGTGTGATCTACCGCATCGAATGCCGCCAATCAGTCTAGCAGAGCAAGAGCGGCTATATCTCCGGTGTGAAGCGCCGAAAGGATGTCGGACAGCAATGGCGATCTCGGTAGACCGGAAAGCTCGATAAGCAGACTGCCGATCAGGCAGTAGCTTGTTCAGATATTCGAGCAGTTGTCGAGCAACCAGCTTTTCCAACAGCTTCGACATCACGGTCAGATTAAAGATCGGCCGGTAGTTCTTGAAGTCGGCGGAATCCAAGTCCGGCGTCTTGAGATCACTGCAGTTCCGAGCTTCACGTCCACCGACTGCGTCTTCTTGGACTTCCGGTCCATTATTTGTGCAAATTTTACTCTCATAATTTTTTTAGTTAATGTTATTTTTCTATGATTGTATTAACTGATTCAGTTTTTTCAGTTTCAGTTTCAGTTACAGTTTCAGTTAACTTGAATAACACTGCGGCATGCTATGCCAGGCAGACTAAATTAAAGCGACGACATCGCCGATGAGCCGACGACAATATTAGACCTGACTTCGACCTACATCTATCCAGTAACCACTTCATGTCAGTTCATTTGCAAAGCCAACTGCAAAGAAGCATATTTTTCGCTATTTTTCTCTTTGACCAACTGCAACAGGCTATCCGTCAGTTTTTAACCGCATGTTAAAATACAAATAAGTTGACCAGCGTCTTAAAAGCCCCCGAATCCAGACTTTTAAACAAATTTTAAATGCAGAAGTCACGAATTCTCCTCGTTTTATCCGTGCGACTAAATACCCGATCTTCGCAAAGCAGAAATCAAGAGAAGCTACCACAGCGTCGTGGTCCTGGCCGGTCGGTTCCGCCACACACGGGCGGGAGACTGATCGTTCTGGGCGGCGGCGGAACTGTTGCCCGTTCTATTCTGGTGGCAATTTCTACGCTAATACAGATCGATAGGTAACGCCTTCGCCTCCTGAATAACGTACGCTCATCATCGACGCACCCCGGGGTTAATAAATATATTTCGCCGAAGATATAAAAACGGCAAAACTGAAAGCTGAGCTGAAACTCAACACGCGGTGGCCCGAAAGTGTGAAGAATGCTCAATTGCGATACATAAAATGCAGAAATCTATAACGTATGCTTAAAAGTTGACGAATTACTTCACTTATTTATAGTACGGAACATAATAAAAAAGAAAGAAAAACCAGCAGCCAATAGGCCTACAGTTATCAAGATATATTGGTTAGAACGTAGGTCTGCATTATTTTTGTACTGCCATATATCGCATTTGTCATTTTAAGGTCTTTGTATTACTAAAAAACAACTGATGTAGTCTTACAGCTAAACAAACATGTCTTCATAGTTGTACAGCGTGAGGCCGATTGCGCGTTTGAGTGTCGACGACAACGACGACTATCTGTCTGTTCTTTGTTGAAGGCCGACTGCTATTCGTATAGATACGAGGAAGTGACGTCACAGTAATCTACGATCTCTATTCTCTATGTTATACAGTTGTAGGGCAAGTTGTCGTACATTGAGAAGTTAACTGGTGAAGATTTGTCGCGTTGTTTAAACAAAACGTGCCACTATATTTCGGATTATAAATCTCGGGATTCCTAGTGGATATTTACATCTTTTGTACAAATGGAAACATGAACTAGAAAACCTATGCAGCGACCCTGTTCGCCGCAAAACCGGCAGCACGTGTATATCCCACCCTGCTCTGTTGTAAAGGGGAAGGAAGGGAAAGGGAAGGAGTGGGATGGGATGGGAAAGAAAAAGGAAGGGAAACGGGAGGAAAGGAAAAGTAGAGGGGAAGGAGGAAATGAAAAAGGGAGGGGAAAGCGGAACGGGAGAGGATAATAATAATAATAATAATAACCAGGATGATATGTATAGTGCTGTCATCATGGCAAAGCCATTGCGAAGAGTATCATTTGATGAATCCTTGCTGCCCGGTAAGCAAAGAAGCCGTGCCTTGTCGTTGAAATGCAGCCTGAAAGAAAAGTTTGTATTGACGTCCGCGACTCCTGGTATCACTGCGTAAATTGTAGGAAGTAATCAGCTAACTTCAGATCTATCAAGCTAAACACCAACTTGTAGGCCTATATGTGATGTAAATATCAGGTCGGAATGGACTCGTCGAAGTTCCAGACTATCCAGTGTCAGTCTAACCAATCTCTGACAGTACGTTAAATATTTCAGTCAAGGGACGCGCTTTGTAAAACGTCTTTGCATTTTCCCAAAAATTTCAATCTATGAGCATCGGATTCCAAACAAATGAACAATATTCGAGTGCTTGTCGAACTTATGCTGTAAAAGCTCTGACTAGACTGTCGACATCACGAGAAAGGAAACCAAACAGAACAGAATTTCAGTAACAAAATTGTAGGAAAGACAAATATAATAGTGCAAGACAATAGACAGTACTGTTGTTGAAGGAATTTTATCATAGGCACGCCACTGTTCTCGTTTATCACTCGATCTACTGCTGTCCGACAATAAATGATAACCGATTGCCTATATTGACAACTTGTCTCTCAGACTGATAGTTTATCTGTTATATAGCAGAAACTGGAACGTATATTATGCTAAAACTTATGCAGTTTATTGTTAAATAAATAGTAATTAGCGTAGTTAAAATAATGTACGTTTCTCAGGAGTTGTGTTGTATTTAAACGGATTTGAATCATGATCTCATTTCAACTGAGACAGAGTATAAATCCTACTTAGCCGAGACAATGTAATCCTTGTGTGTCGTCGACGCAATAGACTGACAGCGGGACACCAATCAGCGGTGCGTCAGCTAGGAGATTCTACTCGCGGACACGTAGTTACGTCTTTATTGCGTCGGCCTGCGTAATGAATAGCCTTAAGTGCGGACTGTGCACCCATTTTCTACCGCTCGTCCTAGGTCAACTCGGTCTCAAAACCTCCGCGAGACGATAAAACGAGTCCTTTGCCGTGCAATAACGGTACTGTCGGTTTGAACGAGCTGCCGTTACCACCTACAGGGTTCCCTCTAGTTGATAAGAAAAAATTCGAGGACTTTTCTGTGATTTTCCAGGACCTTTTCCAGTATTTTTCCGAGACTTATTTATAAATGTTGGCGTGTGTTAATCCTGTCTCCAGGTATGAAGAAACCTGACTGCAGCTCACAATATTATTTTCTTCATTACGAAAACACGTCAAATATCAGTATTCAATAATTAAATGCTGTCGGAAAGAACACTGATAAAAATTAAGTTACACGTTTCATAGCAACAAACGTGACGCTGAATTTTCGCACAGTATACGACATAAAGTATGAAGCTATCCAATTTTAAACTTAGTACAAACATTTACAAAAAAATCATGAAATTACGCTAATTATTCATAAAGTCGAGAATTTTTTTGTGCAACTAATAACTAATTGTGTAAGATATTAACTGATGATGCTACCAAACAACTGGCGATATTGAAGGATTGGTTATGAGAGGCCAGCGAGAAGACTGGTGGTCGGTAATTGCTATTGCTGGCTGAGATGACTGTTAACTCGAGTGTACTGTCAAGATCAGATGCCACTTTCGGTCGGTCTTCTTCCTCATCGCCAGCCGGGACCCCCAGGGAAGCCCCCCGACTCCACATGTCTGGCATTACACCGCCACCCGTACATGAGGGGGCGGACCTGGCCGGCTCAGTCGTGGAAAGGAAAGGAAAGAAAAGAATGAGTATTTGTATAGCGCCTTTTATATACTATGTATATCTCAAAGCGCTCAGGCATGGATCACACAGTTTTACCTGCAAATACACCATGCCTGCCTTACCTTCGTAAGCGTTCACCAGATAGCGCCACCCCTAACTGAGGTAAGAGACATCCAATTGCAGCTTACTACACATCTATCGACCCCGAAGGGATGAAAGGCTGAGTTGGCCTGGTTGGTTAACCTATAGCGGACGGCTTACCCACATAAGTGGTCACTCGTCAGCTACAGGTCGAGCGCAGGACAGGGAAAGTTCGCCGGTCAAAGACCGACGTTCTGGCTACCACTGTGCCACGCAACCAACCCTGATGACATGGCTTGCTTTAAGTTCCCTTAAGTATTGGACCCCTAAATGGATACAGCCCGGGGGCGAAGGTGGTATCTGGTATCCATGACCAGAGACTAAGGCCAATGCCACTAGCTAATATTCAAACCAGAACAAGACGGACTGTGTGTACGCTAACGTTTACGTTAATGTTTACTATTATATAGCCTTTATTTATTTACGCAAATTAAGTTGGCCTAGCTGGCGTTCATTCATGAATGGCCTGTTCTTTAGCCTACTATAACCGAATGACCACTACTATACTAGCCAGGGGCGCCTAGCATGACTAAGCTATAGTGAGTCAAATGTTTAATTCTTTAAAGTCTTTAACTACTCTATATCAGAATGTACACAAACTTACTTCCGGTCATCGCTAAATTTTCCTAAGTTCAGATTTTTATGTTTTATTCCGATTTTTCATCCGAAAATCCGCGAGCGCTTACCGAAACTAAGCCAGTTTTTATTTTCCGAGTTATTTTCAAACTACTAAAGGAAGCTGCATTTACTTCCAAAGGCAAGATCTAATCCCAAAAAGATAGAAACGCTAGAGTCTAAGCCTTAGATAGTAATTACGGTACTTGTCAAAAGGCTGGATCTCGTTACGCACCTCGTCAGCAATCAATCTGGCTCCGGTCAAAGCCGGGGGCCGAGAAAGCCACGACACCTGTCAGACAAGCTGAAGTCTGTTGACGCAACGGCTGTCCTTGCACAGACGAATCGCTGACCTAGCTGACCTTCACGCAACGCAACGACTGCCGACTATCACGCGATGACGTCACTGACGTATACGAGACGACTGTTTAACGAGACGAGGTCTTGATTTCAAGCTCCCACTAACGCAGTGCCTTGAGTCAATGGTGCGGCGGTTTATATATGCAGTTGCGACGGGAAGCGGAAGTACTAGGGGTCATCCACATCTGGTTTCAAGTCCCACTATCTTTAGTTCTAGTTAGTATGGCAGCATTTTAAACCACTAAATCGCCAAATTATTTCTACTTCCGGTCACTTTCGGTTTCGTTAACCGGCTGCGTCTCCATTACTAGAGGGACTGGGGCGAAGTAGCACATCTTCTGAAAGTACTCATCGAGATCTAACGGCAGTTGGACAACCCGAGAAGATCGGATGAAAATGGGGAGATATTAAGGTTCAAATTTGGGGACAGAATTTGGGTCTCTGTAAGCGAAAATAGCTAAAATGACAGCGCTATGGCCAGTCAAAGTTGGAACTTTGACGGCTTATAACTCAGCGGCTATAATGGCTAGATATAGGCCCTACGACGTTTTAGGACAAGATAGATGTCAAGGATTGCTAAAGAATAGGAACAAGAAACTAAATATTCTTTGCCTCTGACAGGCGTACCGAACTCCTGAAGCTAAAGTCTGATAACTCTGGAACGCGTCGTCCGATCTGGACGATCTTAGTGTCAAATTAACCGGAAAGTCTAACTGTGTGACTGGAGTGGCTAGCATATGAGCAGGCGAAGTTATAAAAAGTATAAAAAGTAGGAGTTTCGTAGGGAAACGTTAAGATATGGACGTAAAATAACTTGAAATGTTAAAAAAATAATTGTCCCAAGAAAATGTTAGGTAACTAAGGTCGGAGATGCAGTAGTAAGTGACTGGAGTATTTATCGTGCGAAGTTTAGGCTATTTTAATGTCGGCGAGATAGGCAGGATGTACAAACGAACTAACTATCAAAGCGACTAATCACCAGACGAATGTACGAACGAAGGCCGGACGAAGGAGAACTTTACCTAATAGAAATGGACTTTGGACTTAAACCCCCGTCACACAAGTGCCAGAATGAGCAAGAATGCCGTCGGAGTAAAAATTCGTATGACAAGCCACTCATATTGGTATCGTGCTTTTCTATCTTTGGCCCCACTCTCTGCAACAACTTATCAAACATGACAGCTGCCATCCTGAGGTACTTGAAGAAAGAATGGGTCTTATACTCTGAGCTCCTCCATCAGTCAGGCGTAATGTCTATACAACCTCCTCCTCTCCGCTGCAAGCCATAGACGGGTCCGATATCTTCTGAGTCTGCTCCTCCTCTTTTTTTCTGGCCTCCCCACATCTCTTTCGACCAGATTTTGCTGGAGGACAGGAACGAACTAACTATCGAAGCGAACTGAACTGAACTTGAGTTCGCAAATCAGCGAGTCTATCGACGCAACGCGATACAGATCCGTCTGCAAGTAGTTCACAGTGTTCAAGATACCCGCAGACTGTCGCCGATTCAATATTCAGACCACCCGACACGACGACATTCGACAGTTTCGTCACGCCGGCGTTGTGAATTGGACATTAAACGATATTCCGATGTATACTACCTGTGACATTCAATTTAGTGATATTCCTATCTGATGCCATGGCATAGAAATAGCGTTGCGTAAGACTTCGCTCGTGTATATTGACTGACTATACATGCAGTCGGATGTTTGTTTTATGTCGTGTAAACGTACAGGCCCGCCTATATGCTGTGTTTTCAGAACAGCACGAAACAATAAATACCTTACTCGTGTCTAACTTGCATTTTTAGCTATGGCAAGCAGTGATACTTCAGATAATCACTGTATTTTTAGTTAATTTTTCGAATTAGTTTTTCACATTTTATTTAGTTGTGGTTAATTAAAAGCAGTGATTGTAGTTATTATTTAGATTTAAAATCATTGTAGTTTAATTTAACCTATAGGTTATAGTGTTTTGTTTCCGAAAATGTCCGCACATACATTATGTATCAGAAAAGGGAGACATCAGACTCACGGCGGTAGCTCTGTCAAATCTTAAGAGTATCATAATTCTTTTACTATTAGCGTCGTCAGAAAATTTGTAGTGATTATTAAAGATCTCACATACCTTATTGTGTTGCTACTCTAGTTTGTTAAATATTTTTGTTTAAAAATTACCGTGATCAAGCGTTAAGTTAAGCGAACCACCGTAAAAGACTCAGTCGCTCAAAACATAGTCGCTGAAGAGACTATTAGAATTTCCTCAAAATCCTTAGAAGCAAAATACTATAGAGTCCATAGCTATCGTGCGACGTTGCATTACGTGATAACAGTAGATTATTTAAATACAAAGCCCTTCCCGTTGTCTCTCACACCTACTTCAACCAGAAAAGCAGTACTTTGGCCTACGTCAAAGCGGACATTGTTATGTACTCCCTATATGCCCAAATAACCTTTGTAAACGCTCTTTTATTCCCCGATGTCTATTTTGTTTTCTTTCTTTCTTCTTTCTTTAATAACTGTGTTTCCATTATTGTATCTATTGTAGCTGTTGCTCTACGCCTACATAACATTTGCGTTTGTCATTTGTTATTTATCTAAGATTTAGCCTTTCGATAGAACTTCGATTTGTGACAGCCGGACAGACACGCAGACATATGGCCAAATAATTAACTGTATGCTAGCATAGCGTCGCGCGGTAAAAGTTCCTTTACTGGCAAACTCAGTGGTGAACATTTAATAAAGCGATCGTTCAATAAACCTACCGATTCGTAGCTACACTACCTTGTGATTTATCATTAATGGCAATACCTGTTTCAGATGGTCGTTGGTTTTTATAGCATTAATATTTCACACGGTAGTGTAGCGACATGTTTCAGGTGAGGTGGGATATTTGAAGCTGATGTTATTGCAACAGCAGGAGTACAGCGGCTTGGTTTTCGATGGCGATGTATAAATAGCGTAGTCCAAATAATCTGAAACAGATCGACTATGCCGCGCAGAAAGAAATGCGCACAGGCAATAAGAAACAATCATGATGCTACTTTACCAGCGTTAGGATTTTGTTCTCCCGATGTTATTCCGAAGTCTACAACAGCAAAATAAATACGAGAAACGTAACAAACAACTGCGGCCGTAAGAGTTGCAATAAATTAGTTAGTGTAAAGCATAAAACCAGAGCTTTTAATGAGACTAAGCCTAGCGATGACAACTAGCTCAGCTGTCGCTGACAAACCCGCGCGTAGCGCTGCATCACGACTAACGGCAAAATTTTAAAACAGTCACGTGACCATAACCACACCCTTTGTTGGTGATATGTCATCCTGTTGCACTGAATTGATACTGCGTACTCTTGTACAAAATTTGACGAGTTTAGGTTCTGCAAAATGTAGAAATTGAGGTGGTTTAACGTGCTTAAGGGTCACCCAAGGTCATCGGCAACATAACCATTCGATAGAACGCATACGACTTCCTATTCGAATTTAATAGAAACTATCAGGCTATCTCGTACCGTTTTCGAGATATTGTCGCTTATTTTCCAGAAATTAAAGAGGTCACGTGACGTGACCACGCCCCTTTCAGGGACAATTTGTCGTCCGTAGGCTGGGACTTGCTATGGTCAACATCATAAACATGTACACCAAATTTGAAGTCTATAGCTTAAGCCGTTTCAGAGATATCGTATGGAGACTGAAAGTTTAAAATGGGTCACGTGATGTGGCCACGCCCATTTCAGGGAGTTTGTCATCTGTAGGCTGAGATATGCTATGTTCAACCCACATATTAAATTTAAAATGTCTACGATTACCTGCAACGAAGAAACGAAAGGCAACGCCAAAAATGTAAAAATTCTCGTTTTGAGCCACCCTTTGGGGGACTTAGGGGTAACGCACAGGGTTAATCTATGGCTCGATGGAAAGCGCGTACTCGACTTCCTATTAGCGATAATTGATTTTTTCTCGCTAGCTCTCACGGCTGCGGCACTATTAAGCGAAATCTGTCGAAATCGGCGTTTTCTGACGGGGTGGGTCACTTTGAGCGCAAATTTTAGGTAGATGGGGACGTCGCCCGCAATCTATCTACGGACCGTTAGATAGAGGAACGATGTAGCTA
>Ga0209780_1005444_pt1 | contig 10062 bp, 5 predicted proteins | sample WorMetexBAHAMAS2_FD_187384 | JGI IMG/M metagenome (GOLD analysis project Ga0209780, IMG submission 187384) | Marine gutless worms symbiont microbial communities from Max Planck institute for Marine Microbiology, Germany - Inanidrilus exumae... | ecosystem: Host-associated > Annelida > Digestive... | reverse complement strand
AACATTGACATTCAGGCTATGTTAGTGTGGTTAACATTGCCTTTTTATGATTTTTGCGGTTTTAGATCCGTCGCCGTTAACAGTGTGTATAAACTGCAGTTTTTTACATTTATAATTGATAGCACTGCACACACACGTAGTACGATCGGCTGCCTATGCCAAGTACACTGGTGTTATCACAGTGTAGCATGACTGGCCGATAGCTTTAGAACATCATATCCTCAACTGCCAGTCATTCAGCTGCAAAAGTTTCTACTTGACTGCATGTCTACGCTTGTGACTGAGTGTAACGTTTGGGCCACCCGGAAAGGACGTCTGCAAAAAATGTAGTTTTTACTCCCCCATGTCCGCTTTTGGCAAATCGTCCCTCCCCACCCTGCGAACGTCTGCAGCTCATAGTTCTTAAGCCAGTGTTCCAGAGTAAGCCCAAATAGGAGACACAATTTGATTCCCCATAAATCATCCTGACTGACAGCAGTCACGTGCTGCAGCAGCCCGCCCGGGGTTGGCGGTACGACGTGCTGGAGACGCCAGCGACAGAGGCTGAACGGCTTCGGCAGCGCGTCCTCTGTAGCTAGGCGTCGAGTTGAGTGAGAACCGCGAAACTAAGCGTGTCAGATTGAGAACTGCAATTAAAAGTACCTTTCTTGAGTCACGTCATCATGTTGAACTTTCATAATTAACCTATAACCGTGTGGCCTCCCCGGTCACACCAGTGCTAGATATCAAATAACAAGAAAATCAAGCCCGCAGCTACCGTCACCTCTGCCAGACGATGTCAAAACTTAGTGACCAGTGCTATGAAATGTGATACACATTTGTAATCATACAACAGTGACTGGACACACTGCCCAACCACTAGATGACAAGGCGTGACTATCACGCTGTTAGGGTGCATTAGTATTGAAATGTCGAACGCAGGAGCCATGAATGACAATCAGAAGTCTGCGGCCATACTACATCCGGCCGTCTGCATACAATCAAACCCTCCGTCGTCCGAGTTTCAATGAAACTAAGTACCAAAGTACGTACTTAAGTACTTTTCCAGTACTTGGGTACTTCTACTTTAGTTCATTCTACAAGACATACTTAGTAAACGTACTTATTCAGGCACTTATAATGCCAGTGTAGTGAGTACATTGCCGAATGTGTTTCACGCACACATTAAAGGTTTCTTCTATTTGAGTGTAGGCTTCTCCTTGTAGATGAATTTCGATAGTGTTCTAGGAGATCGTTATTTGCACATTGAAGAAGCATCGGAGATAACACCGATTCTGGAGGATGTCCATTGTTCTGGTGTCTCCAGCAACCACAAGTGACTCTCCAGTGTAAATATGAAGCATCTGTATAATAAATTAGCCCCATACGGGACTGACGGTCGACTCCTACTTACTGCCAACTTCAAAGTCATGTGACACAAACTAGGACAAAAATCCGGCCCCGATACGCTTTAGGTATTGTGCCCTTATTTCAGAATCTGTGGTCATTTGCCAGCCCTCATCATAAATGGGGGGAGGACATAGCCTTTGAAAATGGCTGAATTGCTGACTTTCAAGGGCTCGTGACTTTGACCTTGACATTGGATCGGGTCATACTGCATACCGTCATGCACCACTCGACCTTTATCTACATACCAAATTTCACTGAAATCGAAGAAACTTTTTGTGGACGGACGGACATTTTAGAGACATGTTATTAGGTCGCCTTGGAGGAGTCGACCTAATAATAATGGACTGTGAGCCGTGATATCCAATAGAAATACATACGTCTTACTCAGTGGATATGAGACAGAGTGGCTGCAGTCAGGTGTTATAAACAATAATCACGAACAGTAACCAATAAAGCGGCAATATTTTCAAACTACGGCAGGTTGGTATAGTACCGTACATATGCCTTGATTGCAATTTGGCAAATCTGAAACCGACTCCGAGAACTGGTTTTGGATTTCCCGCAACCGAAAAGCCGGTTTTGGACAAAGACAAACGGTTTTAAAATTTCTACTGAACACTTTCATACTGCTGCAGTTGCTACGGTGACAATAAAAAGTGATATTTCTACAATGATCAGCAGATCGCTGATCTAAATCTGTAATTATATACATGTGTGTGTTTATGCTTCAAAATAATAATTAGTACAGCCACAACACACAGTTAACAAAAACATGGAACATTGCACCAATACTCGTGTTTGCCACATTTTTATCAGCAAACCCAGGTTTTGTGTACATAATGCAGAAAACCTTAACCAGGTTTCCTAAAAATCCGCTTTAATAGTTTTATGATTTGCAGTCGTTTGCTCATTACATTTTACATACAAACAACAAAGCACATCCCAGCAGAAGCTCAGCATTGTCAACAACCGACAGTACAGTAATTCTCCAATCTTCCATTACATTCACTCGTCATTTTCCTAATGGACACACAATATAGTACAGTGATGTAGTGATGTAGACATTGGCTAGCTAGTTATGCAGCAAAGCACCGCAAATGTCACACTGTCTCCACTGCCAGCAATGCAGGCAAGCAAAATTAACAAAACCAAACTGTTATAAAACACATATGCACACATACACACTCAGTTTTGTACCTGCCTTCTTTTCTGGAAACACTCCAGGTTGGCCAGGTCCCCCCCCCCAAAAAAAAATCGTTGGAGACCGTTGGGGCAGTTTTTACAAGCCTGCTGTCATTGCTGTTGTCCAAACCGTTAACAGTGGCAAAGCACAGCCCACTGGACCTTATCCTTTCCAGATCCGTCAACAGGTCCGATGCAATTCACTGCGTACGTGGCACCGATCGGTGACCTGATCGAGTCGCACGGCGTCGCCTACCACACATTCGCCGACGACACGCAGGCCTGTAGCTATAAAGAGCAAGCTCGTTTTTAGTATGTAGGTAGCTGTTAACCATCATATCAGTTTTTAAGGCCACATTGCCTGCACACATTACAGAGATGCCACCTGTTGCTACAGCTGTTGCACATAGCGTGGTCTGTGTTGGTTAGGCACACAGGTGAGCTGTGTAGAACCAATTTAGATGCCATTTGGGGAATGACTCAGGTAGGTCCAAGTGTTAGATGGGGTCTAAGTCGTTAAAGTGCATTCGCCGCCGCAAGAGGTGACAAGATGGCGATGTTGCTTTTTTGCCAAATGACTTTGGACATTTGTTGATATTAGATAAGTGACCTCCTAGCCGCCAATGAGTAAGCTTGTTCCTTGGTGTATAGTTCATCAGAGCCGCTGGCTAGTGAGCCGATTTTATCAAATGGCTAACAATTTGGCTGAGCCGGCTTAGCCAGCCAGCCACCTGCAAACTTGGTCAACCACGCCACATTGTATAAACGGTGGCGGCCGAGGGATCTAATTCCTAGAGTAACCAGAGGTCACAGATTCCTTGTAGGAGCGTTTGCAAACCACTAGAGGTATGAATTCCATCTGGTGTAATTTCTTGTATTCTATGAGTTAAACTCAAAAGTGAATTGTGTAGGAATTTCTGACTGCTTCACAACATTTATTTCCTAGCATTACTGTTAGCTGGTATGTAATTATACTTCAGACCACGGGTGACGACTGTGCCAGTTCTCTGCTTAAATTAACAACTTTGTAACTTTATCTTTAGCATGTAATGGTCTAATGTAATGAATCTTGCTAGTGAATGAATGGATGGTGTTTTTAATTAGCATAATAGCCGTGAACAGCTTAATAGCCATATAAGTCACCGGTAGTACTTAGGTCCTGATGATGACTCCTGGTGTGGTCACAAGTTGCATGGTCATCCAGAATGCTGTTATCCACGTTCTGTATTGGATCCCAGTATTAATGTCTCAAATTTTAATAGTGATAATCTCCACCAGATTATACAGAATCCTTTTGGTCATCGGGCCTACAGGCCTGTCTGTGCACACTGGCCTTCGTTGGGGCTTGTAAAATGTCAGTCTGATGTGTTATTCACAGATATCCTGTGTAGAAAGCTTTCATAGACAGTACTGTTCGTTACTGATTCTGACCAATGGGGGTTCTTGTTATGCAATCTTTTTTTTATTCCCTCACTCCATGTGGAGTGGAGAGAATGTTGGTATCTTGTTCTATTTTGATACTGCTGTGAAATTTTGAAGGTGCAACACTTGTGGAGAATATATTTACAAAGGCAAGAAGTTCAACAGTCGCAAGGAGACAGTCGAGAACGAGACATATCTTGGACTTCATATTTTTCGTTTTTACATCAAGTGTCCTCGTTGCATTGCAGAGATCGCTTTCAAGGTGGGAAATGGACTATTGTCATACTTAGTGAACTGTTTCCAGAAATGTAAAAAAATATCATGAATTGCAATCGCAACTGTAAGTTTTTTGGAGGTGCTGCAAGACCGATAGTGGATTCTGATATGACGTTTTATAGTTATGTAAGTTTCTGTTGAATTCTGCAGTATTGTTTTTGGTGTATAGACAGACCCTCAGAACACAGACTATGAATTGGAAGCTGGGGCCACAAGAAATTTTGAAGCCACTCGAACTGCAGAGAAGATGGCTCTTCAGGAACAAAAGGAAAAGGAAGCTGAAGAAGCAAATAATCCCATGAAGGTGAAACTGTGTTAACTAATAATTTTCTGCATTTCATTGATGGTATATATTGGCATATCATTGTTGTAGTCATCATAAATACAATTTAGTTGTTTTATTGTTGTTGTAATGATGGATGCAATGAGTAGAAAAAATGCAAGTGTTGTGCTCCACTTAGCATATGACAGGCATTTTGGTATGGCCCGCCCTACCAGCTGTTTTATGTGATAAACAGCTGTTGATTCACGTGACTGTTTCTTCGTCGCTATTGTAAATTTTAACGTTCTGTCCTGCTGATCTAGGTGCTGGAAAACAGAACGAAAGCATCGTGTCAGGAGATACAGATGCTGGAGACTCTGGAAGACCTGCGCGAGTTGCGGCATCGTCACGCCAGAGTTAACACCGAGAAAATGCTGCAGCAGAACAAAGAGGAGAACGAAAGGTTGTTAGCGCTGCAAGAGGAAGAAGATGAGGCATTTGTTCGGTTGGTTATGTTGCTGCTAATGTTGTTAGCAGGCATAAGCAATGATACTGGCACTGTCGGACGACACTGACGGCTATTAATGTCAAGTCCGGCGACACAACGGCCAACATTATTGACTGACACAGCCAGTTGTCAGAAATGACCACCAATGACGGCCTATCATGTCAGCCATTGTTTTTTTTGACAGCCGACATGACTCGGCATTAGTTGAACTATACATTGCATTTCAGAAAAGTGAAATACCTGGTACATTTTCAAAGAACTCCCAACAAATCTGGCTATGTGGTAGTAATTTTTGGTCTGAAGAATAGCTGTTTAAGTTAACTATTCACAAAACATGATAAAAATGTGGAACTCATTAGTTTTATGAAAACGGCTACCGTATCAGTACACCAGAGCAGTGCAAGCAGAATACAACTACTACTAACCAAGTGTTCAATGTAATTTGGCAAAAGGCCACATCACCGTCTTGTCATCCCTCGTGGGATCTTGACCTGGGTTTAATACTTGGTTCCTTGGATCCACATGAGTCAGCCCCGATCAGTTCAGCCGCTTTTGCACAGCGTACCCGTGTGTCCAACACTAACAGACAGACAGACACAGGCCATGCTATGTGCGACGTGCAGCAGGCCATATTTTTGCAATGCATGCATGTGATGCAGCCTAATACTAGAAACGCGAACACGTTGCAAAAGTAAGTTATAAGCTGATTTGGAGGTGCCGGCATTTGCTAGATGGGCAGTAGTGGCTTTGAGAAAAGGTGATATTTTGATAAAACGAGTTTACAGAAGATGCTTGAAGGTATGAATAGTGATAGAAGGTTGTGTTGTGTGAGAGATGTCTTAAGAGGTAGTCCATTCCCAATCTTCAGGTCCTAAGAACTAATGAATCTTTCACTAAATTTCTTTTGACGAACCGTGGACGGTCATGGAAGAGTTAATTAGTTAAGCCAAGAGCATATCTGGGGTATATAATGCAATACCGTACAAAGATAAGCAAGCTTATTGTGAGTACTGTGAACGTCATACATGCTATATGTAGCTGGCAGGCAATTCTAGAGTTTATGGGTAACCAGTGCAATTCACATTTTGCAAAGGAGCAAAGTATTGGTAAGTGAACACTAACTGGTTATTGGTTTTGAGCCATTTACTTGAAACTGTCCATTACTGGTATTACTGTGTTTCTTGTGTGCCTGTGTTTAAAAATCTATGCAAGTCACTTTTGTGTGGTAATGTGCAGCTCAGTATTTGGTAGTGATGGTAACGGCATCGTCATCAAACGTCTCAACAGCGATGAAGAATCATCTGCGGACATTGATGATGAGTCCATTGCCAGCAGTTCTGGACACAGCAGCGTTGATGCTCCAGTGGCCAAAGTTCCCCGGACGTCTGACACCCAGAAGCCATCTGACTTGTTAATTGGCGTATGTTCTATGTTGTAACATGTAAATTTGCAAGTAGCTTTAATGTATTCGTCTGATGCTACTAGTGACATGAAATGGTCTACCTGGAAAAACTCGGTTGCCGCATGTGGGCTCTTGGACTGTTATGTGCCATGATTTATTTGTTGATAAATCATTTGCTTACTTACTTCCTTACTATTTACTTTCTTAATAATAGTTCCGTTTCTTGGCCAGAGGTCGTAAGAGGCTATATACTTGAGTTGATTATCGAAACGTTATTATTGTACTTCCCGAGTTTTTAAATGTAAAATTTCTTCTTTAATTATCCTTAGATCTTAACAATTATCATGAGTTGTCATTATTAAGGAAACTGCCAACCTTTTTTACACAAGTTTCTGTGTAACGTACAGACCACAAAAAAAACAATATATAACACATCTGAAAGCAGAAACTTACCGGATTTTTTTGCAGATCTCTGCCTTTTCATGTCACAAAATTAAGCAGCGATGATTGCAAAATTTGGACAAAAATTTGCAGTTTTCTTTGGGGCGTAAAAAGGCAGTGTAAAAGATGACAAGTCTATGCAGTTTATTTAGCTATGCACTGGTGTCTGTTAAGTCTGGACGACATTGGTGATATGTTAAATCTGGCACTCATAGCAAATTCGGTCTTTGTAGGAAGTGTGTTTTCATGGCAAATATCGTCTCTGATATAGCCTTATTTGTGCTGAAAAGGGATGTTATACTCCAACTAACTAACTCATGGCAAAAAATGGCTATGCTATTACTAATCAAGTAATTGCAGATAATGAGATTGTCTATAGTATCTTAAGCAAACCTTCTGATAATCAAGTTTCATTAATTTGTAAACAGCTTAATGCTTATACTATACTACCTATCGTTCGTTCGTTCTCTGCGGGTAAGGGTCCCGCCTACTCTGGACCCCAGCACTGAGGCCATGTAGCGGTCCAGTGCACTTGCCCAGGGAGAGGAAGGGAATTGGTAGGTGTGTGAGATGTGTGTTAGCAACGTGCGGGGAAGGCGGGTTAAGTAAGAGTGAGCAGCTTGTCGGGTATTTCTATAGCGCACCCCTTCTAGACGTGGCCTGCTGTCTGGCTTAGCCCTGACTGGCACTGTATATTATGCCAGCCAGCAGCCAGCCAAGTCTGTTTACTTCGACTGAGTCGAATCACGCCGGCGCAGCAGGCAGACGTGACACTGCTAGATCAAGGTGCCTGCAACGGTCACATTTTATAGAGAACACCGTCGAACCCTCTTTTTCCTGCCCGGGATTATCTCCGTGTTCATCACGTGCGTAGGAATTATTAGAAATAATTTTTTGGTAGGTGGATGCGCCCGGGCAGAGTCGAACCCCGGTCACTGAGCGCGTCACGCTCTACTGCACATGGCGGCCGAGTGCGTTAATCTGTACTACCTATAGAAGATAACAATTTCTACGTGCTGCTGAACCATTCGTTTTGAAAAATGTCTGTGCAGGAAGGCACAGTCACGACAGCTGCATCATCAGGAAAGAGCACTGCCAGTGTTCCAGTGTGGAGTCGCAGTGTCGGCACCATGAAGTGCCAACTCACGGGACTTGTACGACCAAAAACCACTGCACCATCAACAGTGTCATCATTGTCTGACAGTTCCACAGCCGCAACATGTCATGAGAATGTACTACAGCGGAATAATGATGGAAATGATGAGGGCAGCACGAGCAAATGTGAGACAAGCGAACTAACCAGATTGGAACAGCGAACTTCTGGAAGTGCTGTTGTGTCAACAGGATTAGCTGGACTTGGAGCGTATTCATCCAGCAGTGGCTCCTCCGATAATGACGAAAGTAGTTAAATAAATGATTGACTGATCGAGTTAAGGTTTTACGTCCCACCTGACACAAAATAGGTCATGTAAATATGCAACTACACAAATTACGTAAACGTACTTCGCGATCTGCAATTGGCGGTGAGTCAACCAAAACAAATCCCATAACGCTTTGTTGACGGTGTTAAAAATAGATGAGCTTTGCTGTCATATTCGTTGGCCACGTTTTGTTGTCGATTGGTGACAACGCATTCTTCTGCAGTTACGAATTAAGATTTAACGTCGTGAATATTTAACTATACTATGTCTGTGTACATCATTACTACATCCAGCACTGTCAAGACTCTCGGCGTAACCCTTGACAATCATCTCTCACTTGACCAACACGTTTCGTCAGTATGTAAATCTGCCTTTTTCCATCTATGCGCCTTGCGCCACATCCGTTCTGAGGATATTGCTAAGTCAATCGCCGTTAGTCTAAGAGTTTCCTCTCGCCTGGACTACTCTCATTTTTATTTGGTACCTCTGTCTCTAACCTCCGCAAAGTCCAACGAGTCCAAAACACTCTTGCTAAGATAGTACTTAACAACTCATCACTACCATCCACCACCGCTCTCCGACAACTTCATTGGCTCCCTGTTAAGCAACACATTCACTTCAAAATCGCTACCTTAACTTACCGTACACTGCAGTCTGGTTCCCCCTCATATCTCTCATCCCTCATCAATCTCAACGGTCCTTCAAGACTTCTCCGCTCTTCTTCACACAATCTACTGGCCTACATGTTTCTTTCACCACCACGGCCATTGGTCGTAAAGCCTTCAGTTTTGCAGCTCCAACAGTTTGGAATTCCGTCCCGCTCTGTATCAGGCAATCACCATCTATTGGCTCCTTCAAACGTCATCTCAAAACTCATTTATTTACCCTTCCCGGCTAGTCCATTTCCCCACCCAGCGACACCAGCGCCTCCGACTTGAGCATGCTTGAATTTGTGCGCTATGCAAATTTTGTAATAATAATAATAATAATACCCGATCACCTAAGCGATCGCTCAGGCATGGATCACCTGACTGCAAGGCCGTTGTCGAAATTCCCACCCAACGGCATCCGTGGACTAGCCCAAAAGTGTGTAATCTGTATTGTGTAATCTGCATTCACTGTAATTTGACCCGGTCGCCTATGTCAGCACTTGTTGAGCTGTTTTTATGGTTTTATAATACACTTGCTTTCAAACACAGTGAATCTTCTGACGAAAGGCCGCGTCGATGTCGTGCCGTTATTGAGAACTGAATGATCCATTTTGCTGCATACGGTCTCAACCCCAATCTAATACATGGTTCCTTGAGCCCACATGAGTCAGCTCCCAAACGGCAACTCGATTGGTTCAGCCAGTTTTGCACAGTACGTGTGTGTGAGGCGCACTTATGTAGAGTACATCAACATCAGTGTGCCTGACACAAAGACACACATCTGTCACACGTGCCATCTGTTGCAATAGGCCGCATCTATGCTATGTATTGTGTTTGCAATGTGGCCTAAAACTAACACAGTGCACAAGGGATTTTGTTGAACGGGTTTCTCACAGATAATCAATATCGAGTCAATCACAGGCTGCGCGGTAGCGCCAGCCCTGTGTTAACGGCCACTGGCTTAGTCAATGGGAAATGGCAATTTTCGACCCCCACACAATCGACACCCCTCAACCGATCACCAAAAAATTTGTCACAGGTGATTACGTCGGCGACCCCTACGGCTGTGCCAAATTAGGTGCATATCCGTCCACGGGGGACTTCTGGGT
>Ga0209780_1005443_pt1 | contig 10062 bp, 9 predicted proteins | sample WorMetexBAHAMAS2_FD_187384 | JGI IMG/M metagenome (GOLD analysis project Ga0209780, IMG submission 187384) | Marine gutless worms symbiont microbial communities from Max Planck institute for Marine Microbiology, Germany - Inanidrilus exumae... | ecosystem: Host-associated > Annelida > Digestive... | reverse complement strand
ACGGCAGACTTCGCCCCCGCCCCGTAATAACGCCGCCCGCCGCCGCGCCACCCAAATCGTGTCCTGCCTGCCGCGGGCGAGTCTGCTCAGGCAGGGAGTGGTGGGTCGCTGGTCGATGACCACTGCCGCAGAGCCACTGTATATGCACCATTATGTAAAAACGTGACGTCATCGACGAAACCGGAAGTACATAGCGTATCGCGTTTTCACGAGAAGAGGACCAAGCCACGGCCAAAGGTAATAACTAGAGAAAATTTGGTGAAATTTAAACAAATGGTTTATGAGACATGCTAGCGGACGGACAGACAGACAGACAGACAGACAAACATACAGAAACGCTGATTGTAATACTTCGCCCACGTACCGACGGCCGAGTAAACATCTTTATATTTCAGTTTTATTACCGTACTTTGTTATCGTACGTTCTTGCACTAGACCGTGTCTTTTGTCTTAACTGTTGTGCGTGCCAGTTGGTTTAGCGCCAGGAAGGGTAAGTGTCCTGTAAATATACCGATTAGGCCCTTGTGGATCCGGACTTTGCCGCAGCGGAAGTTACGACCACGTGGCGAGATAGAAATGTGTTTTTATTATCAAAACCTGCAAAGCAGGTTTGGTATTGAGAGTCACCCGTATACTAAGAGCCGCATTGGCCAAATTCCGTGTGTATGTATGTATGTATGTATGTATGTTTGTGTAACTCCTCCCGAACCACTGAACCGATTTGCATAACAAATTATACCATCAAATAGAGCGTCTTACACTGACTGCTACAGGCTACTTAGATTTGAAATATTTACCCCCACCATATTTAAAACCCCCAAAAACAAATCTCTGGGGCCCCATAATGTTAAACCAATGGGAAATAGAGGACACTTGTAAGGCCTATCCTAAAATCAATAGGAAAATATTCGCGGTTTATGGCTCAAATGACGTGGTTCAGCCCAAGGATGGTCCTTTTCTGGGTTAGGACGATGAGTGACATCATTTTGGGGAAATGTGCCCCAAAAACCCCCAAAAAAGGTGTGAATAGGCATTTTCAAGCCAAACTAGCATAATACTAAAACTCGCATATCTCGGCCGCGGTTCGAACGATTTCGACGAAATTTGGCACACTGATGCAGTTCGACACTCTTGACCGTTCTGACCATTAAAAATTATAATGTCTAAAATCCAAGCTGAAATTTGGTATGTGAATTGATATGCATAGGAGCTTTAACATATATGAAACTTTTCTCCGCTAGGTGGCGCTTTTACAACACCACGACGCAATCTTGGATTTTTGGGACCCGCCTCATATGTCATGAAGTAATTAAGATAGAAAGCTCAAAATAATTTGGTGTGGTGTGTGAATAGATATACATAGTAGCTTTACTACTGTAGAAAATTTTATCCGCTAGTGGGCGTATTTGCATTCCCCCGTAATGTTAAAACAATGGGAAATACAGGACTCCATAGTTGTTAGTAGTTAAGCAAGTAACAAGGCAGGTTTTGGTGTGCAGCATGCAACTCAGTTAATCGGACATGCAGTGAACGTCTACTTTATTATTATTTATTAATACTAGGCCGCGTCGCCTGCACACAGTGCACAGATAAGGTTCATTGCTACAGATGTCACACGTAGCGTGGTCCGTGTGTCTGTGTGTCTGTGTGTGCTGGGCACACGGATGATCTGTGCAAAAACGGCTGAACCGATCGAGATGCCGTCTGGGGAGGAACCATGTATTCGATTGAAGTCCGGATCTCCATGAGAAGGGGTAAGTACTTTTGAGGGGATATGTGCCGGCGCATTGTAACCTACCTACATATCAGTGCGTTGCGCATTGTTCGAATACATTCGCAGTCGCAATGGGTGACAAAACAGCGATGCGGCCTTTTGCCAAATTACTTTGGACACTTGATATTGTGATTATTATTATCACCCCGACGAGGGCACAGAAAAAAATAACTACACTAACGCCGCGCTAAAACTGTACACCCTGAATGTTGGCCGTAATGTATGCGCAGGTCGCAGTGATCTAGTGGTAACATGCCTGACTGCGTTGTGAGAGGACCCAGGTTCAAATATCACCGCGGGTAGTTGTGTTTATCAAGACAGCCACTGCGATATACAGCCTTGGGCACGGGCTGTACACCCTTACTGCAGTGCCTAAGTCGACTCAGCCTTCTACCCTCCGCGGGACAATAAAAATTAGTACCAACTTTTGGGATGAGTTATAATAAACGGCGATGATGCATGTGGATGGTATAGTAGTCTATTGGCGGACGTACAACCCCGTCTGCATTCATCCAATGAGTCGGCTGAACTTTCACAGATGTCACACGTAGCGTGGTGTGTGCGTGTCTGTGTGCTGGGCACGCGGGTGAGCTGTACAAAAACGGATGAACTGATCGAGATGCCGTTTGGGGGCTGACGTCACGTGGGCTCATGGAACCATGTAGTAAATCGGGAACTTTGATCGGACGAATCCATTCGCAGCCGTGTCATATGTCGACAAGTCGAATCGCCGATGACTTAAACAAATGGATCTTTGGTTATTTACGGAAAATTGCGGTCGACTGTTGATGCTTTCAATGTGAAAGCTGCCGCTGAAAATGTTCGTTCGTGAACTAATAGAGCTCATGTGGGCTCATGGAACCATTTAAGCCCGGTCCACACCAGCAACAATGTCGAAGCAACATTGTCGAATGCTACAATGTCGAATGTTGCTTCGACATTGTTGCCGTTTTTGACAACAATGTCGAAGCAACATTCGACTTTGTTGCTAAAAACGGCAACAATGTCGAATGAGTTTTGCGTTGAAATTTCGTCCTTTCGACAAAGTCGAACGTTGCTTCGACATTGTTGCTAGTGTGGATCGGGCTTTAGTATTAAATCAGTCATCAGCTTATGGACAGCGTTAACGACGTCGCTGTAGGCCTAAGCGGACCAAGAAGAGGACAACTCCATTGCAACTGCTCGTGACAGACTGTTGTATTTTCTACACATAGTAGTAAGTAAGTAAGCATATGCTACATTTGCTGCGTTTTGCCGATTTCTAAGCCCGGAATGCATCGCGACGCCGAAGGGCATATATTTTACACCGCTGTGGTTTCTTTCTTTCATCTTTTGTTTCTAGGCCTAATCTCTGAGGTCACTGAACGGATCTCAACCAAACTTGAACACATATTCACTCATGACTGCTATATGCAAATTGCAGGCGGACCACAGAGGCAGGCAGTAGCGGCACGCCCAGAAAATTTGGTCGGAACTTTTACGGGCATTGACCCATAATGATTCACCCCCACAGGCTGGGGGCAAAAACATTTGCATTTGCACGCAGATCGTTCCTGGCCTACCCAAACGGCGCGGGTCATCCACATGATCCCCACGTACACCACTTCTGTTGGCCTACCCAAAATTTGCTTGGCCTTTCCAGGCCTTTGACTGGCCTACCCAAATAAAAATTCCTAGAACCGCCTTTGACTGCTTATTTATTTATTTATTTAATGTGATGAGCCAGCTGTTTACCTGGTTGACCGTATGATCTGAAATGTTTACAGGTGAAGCAGCAGGTGTTACGTTTGCCGTTGTCGTAACACGGAGAACCGTCGGTCATCTCGGCACACCACGACGCCTTGTCGCCGTACTCGCAACCTGCCACACCAACATACAACACGTCCTATCGTACTGTTTGCAGCATTTATTTATACAGACACATTCAACCAAGTATCCTGAAATAAGTAATTACAATGCAATGTGCGGCCCGACGTACCCATATGAGCGTTTAGCGAGCTAGTAATATTGACCTTTTTGACATTTTGACCTTTCTGACCTTCTGACCTCGAAATAGCATCACCAGTTACACACTACTTAGACATGTTTATCGACTTTGAACTTTCAATAACTTTCCCTTACTCAGTTAGAACCACGGACAAACAAGCGTATACATTACGTAACGAGGCCTTTTTTAGCAGGGATGGCTCACGACATTATTCGTTATGTTCGTTCACAGTAAATTGTCACTCATGAAGATTGTTAGCGCCATCTTACACATCGTCGTACGATACGATACGATACGATACGATAGATTAACGTGCGCTCAGAAGCTGACGGGATGGCCAGCTTAATCTAGCGCACGGCCCAGAAACGAAAAATAAGAAAAAATAAATTAAATAAAATCAAAAACAGAGGCATCATCAACCAGCCAACCAATCAATCAACCAATCAATTAATCTACTAAACACTTGTCCATTAATATCCGTTTTCCAGTTCAAGCCGGATTAGCTAGTTCTCTCTCGGATTACTTTGTTCCATATCACGTGATACGGCGCATGCGCAATGGCTGTAAACGCACTGTCAACGGCGGCCTACTGTCATCACAGCCATCGACCCACAAACGCAACTTTCGGCACAAAACCAAAGTAAATTTGATAAATTCGTAAGAACACGACCCAAAAACGTTTGAGAGACAACGCAACAAGCTCGGATACAGTAGTACGCCGTTAACTCACCTGAGAGATGATGACGAAAGCGCCGGCAGGCGGCGCAGCAGGTATGTCGCACCTTGTTATCATAGCAGTCACTCGACTTTAGCTTGCTACAGTAGTTGATATCGCGGTCTCCGTACGAGCAGTCTGACGTCACATGGAACACAGCAGTCTCATCGTTGTCATCATCATCATCATCATCATCAACCAACCAATCAACCAATCAATTAATCTACGAAACACTTGTCCATTAATAACCGTTTTCCAGCTGAAGTTGAATTAGCCAGTTCTCTCTCTCTGATTACTGTGTTCCATGTCACGTGATATGGCGCATGCGCAGTGGCTGTAAACACACTGTCAACGGCGGCCTACTGGAGACATAACTCATAACTCAAGAACAAACAGGCATATGATCTTCAAACTTGGTGGATAGGTTGAGCACGTGATCGGCGATGCATGACCGCTGTTCAAGGTCAAAAGGTCACAAGGTCACGAAACGTATCAGCAGCAAAAACGCAATAACTCGGCAATGGATAGTCAGATCAGCTTCAAACTTGCTGGAACACTGTGAGGCGCAACATAAGATACACTTTCCATGTTTCTAAGTCAAATAGACAGTAAGTAGAAATACATGTATGGCGGATTTACAGGTAATCCAACGAAAAAAATCTATTGAAAGCGTCTTCAAGTCACCGAAATCTCGCGCTCTGTAAGGAAATCGGGGTCAATAAATCGAATGCCGGTGTCACAAATACTCACAATTTCCACCAGAAGCTCATAAGTAACCGTTGCTGTGCATGCGCCGTGAAAATGTAGCTAAAATAGCCATAAATGCTGCCAAATCACCAAAATCTAAAGCCCATAATATGAATCAACATAGCAGACAACGACGTGGTAGCAGGTTTCGGAACATATTCACTGTGATTTTGCGCATGCGCAGACAACTGCACGATCTTTGAGTTAACAAAATTGATACAGTTAAATTAACAAAACAGCAAATATTAATGTCGAAAACTTCACGTTTTAAAACGGTTTGTAATGACGGCTGTGGCTATATCACACAACTAAAATAGCAAAAGTATAAAAAACGGTGTCACGGTAATATTAAATTCTCTGCACATTGACTCAATGGTGATGTTCTGCTAAAGCAATATATCGCCTTTTTGATTTGTGCTGTTTTAGTTGTGTGATGTAGCGACAGTTGTCCTTACAAACCGTTTTAAATTGTGAATTTTCTGACATTAACGATCATAATCAGTCATGATGGTAATAATGACGACAGAGACGTAATGAGACAGACAGACGGACAGACAGACAGACAGACAAAGAGGCAGACGCACAGACCAGACGAGTGTCGGTTTCTGATCTGCTGACACGTGTGACAGCAAGTGGAGTTGTACTGCTCTTGATAACAGAGGCCGGGATTGCTGGCCAGTTTCGTTGTGCAAGTGGTTCCGTCGTCGAACGGAACTTTTGAGTCGCCATACACGCAGTATGCTGCCAACACACGCAGTCGTCACGCGTGCACTTCGATGTATTTTCGGTTATTTTCCGTCTATACCCTCGCCGACAGCAGTCGCGGGTAGGGTTTCTACCTCTGTTTGTGTGGCTGTTCTTCCGCGCACGATATCTCCAACGTCGATGTAGCTAGAATCACCAAACTTAACCAGCGGCGGTTCTAGGAATTTTCATTTGGGTAGGCCAGTTAAACGGCCAAGCAAATCTTGGGTAGGCCAACAGGAGTGGTGTACGTGGGGCAGAATTTCGTTTGGGTAGGCCAGGCACCAGTTTGGGTAGAACCGCATCTGAACTTAACACAGAAATGTTCCACCACGAGTCCTGGAAATCCGTTTATTTTGGGGTCAAAAGGACAAAGGTCAAGGGCACAAGTCACAAAAACATTGCCGGCGTGGGTCTTTGCACTCTTGTGAGTGCTGGCTTATTAGTTCTTAACTTGATTTTAGCCTAACGTAACGAGCAATATGAGTTTTTAGTTTGACAACTACATTTCTATTTCCTACGATCTGTTCAAATCCCAATCTGTCTTGCCCGTACGGTTCTGCTATTATTGTCGCACAACACTGCTGCTAATCATATTTCACATTGTGCGTCACTGCATAGTGCTATAAAACGCGCACCTGCAAGTGACTCAGGGAATATAACTTCATACTTCACTGAACACACACGCATAAAGTGTCATTGTCAAAGCTGGACGTAATGTCTAATATCAGTTGACACTACACTGAGTATTGAAATTCAGCAAACACTTGTACATGGTGGGCCATAAAAACCGGATTGTTTTTGAGAGTTAATAACATTTGGTAGCGATCTGCTCGAGACGTAGCTAGAAATGTGTCGTTTTGCAGTGAAAATAGTACAGAAAAGGTTTGTTACAATTTACAAATTATCAGTTAAGATTAGAAAAAGGCTGTGGTGATTTGCGAATTTTTGTCAACGAATTGGAAAAAAGCATCCACCATATATTATGTGATTTAATTAAGCGTATAGGAACACCGGCACAACGTTCACACGCTACAATGTCGCTTACCTGCACTCCTATACATGTACCGGAGTTCACTGCAACGAAAAACTGGACCCCCAAATTGTGCGGATCTAAATCCTATAGATTATTCGGTGTCGGGAGCCTTGCAACAGATTGTATATCGTCACGTAATTTAAGACATTGATAAGCTGAAACGCGTAATAATCGATTGTTAGGCTCAGCAAAGCCAGGACACGTCGAACCGTGTGATCGATCAACTGCCAAAAAGACCGGTGATGATTATCAAGGCGTAGGGTAGGGTTAGGGTTAATTTTACGGCTGCATTTTAATATTCTTTGCAAATGCAGGCAAAGGGTGCCCATGTTGAGTTTCGTCTGGACTAACTATATGTGTGTGCTAATGATCGTTTTTGTTACCTTCACTGTGCGTTTGAGTGATAAATTAGGCAAAATCCATCATGTGTTGTTGTCAAATTCAGATAATTTCAAATGTAGTAAATATTTATGCATAATAGGCAAAAAATATTTAAATTCACTGACATGCAACTTTTACACTTTTTTTCTAGACAAAATTCGGCAACTTCTGACATATCACGCGCTTTTCGACCAATAACCATCACAAAGTTATCAACTCTCAATAGCAGTACGGTTTTTATGGCCCACCCTGTATTGTACTGGAAACCAGAGATAAACATGGTTGGATCAACCTATGGGTTGGGTTGGATTGGGTCGGATTTTTTGTGCCAAAAATTGACGCAAGAAACAACAAAATGCAGTCTGGGACGGCAGACTATACCCCCGGTGCCGCCATGTGGCGAACTGCATGAAACACAGGCGATGTCTTTGAATCTAACCTATTCATTATATGAAAACATGGCGTCATCCACAAAACCGAAGTACATAACGTATTGCATTGCAGTCAAAGAAGGACCGAGCAACGGTCACAGGTAATATAAACAGAAAATTTGGCGAAATTTGGACGTGTAGATTTTGAGATAATGCGAGCTTACAAACAGAGACACAAACAAACAAACAGACACGCTGATCACAATACTTCGCACCATTACCAAAGCAAAGTAAATATAACTGAACAGTTATGAATGTATACATAAGGGCGTCTTTACGTGGTTTTAAATATTTTGTTTTTCGTATACTATTTACTATTCACTGTTTTGTAATGTGCTTACTCTGTAATGCGTGCGTTTGACATGCAGTTAATAAAAAGCAACTTACTTACTTAATTACGTAATTACTTACTTACATCCGCATACATGTGAATGCGTGTTAGTGGACATAACAGACTCGTCTGTAAATGTTGTATTACCTGCCGCTTTAGGCGCTTTTTCATGACGTACACACCGGCCTTTGTAGCACCACTACACTCAACAACAGACAATACCTTGTCATTACGGAGCCTTGGGGACACCACAAATGATATATATTGTCTCTGAACTAACCCCAGAGACATTCACAAACTGTTTTCTGTCAGTTAAATAGTTTTTAAACCAGCTAGAAATAATGCCTCTGATTTCCATTATGTAACTTGGCCAGCAGTATCTGATAATCTATTAAATGTTTTTAAATGTCTAGGAAAACTCCCAGTACTTTTTATTGTTGTCTAACTGATAATATATCTGATCAAGAACATCTATTAAAGCAAGAGAAGTCGAACAAGGTGTCGCCCTAACGGGACGTGCCATCACTGGCCCGTCGTCGCGTGCTGCCCCTGGTGAGTTACGTTGTATATGCGCTGCGCCGCCGCCGTGGAGCGTTACAGACGACAACAGACGACAGACGACGACAAACGCCAGCAAGCATCATTAGTCTGCCCCTACAGTATGTGTAGGCGGGCCAGTAATAACATTTCCTAAACCCAAAATGATAGTCATACAAAATAGGACGATCACTTAAATAAGAATATAGACGAGTACACATATTTTTCTGATGTCTTATGGAAAATACTAAACAAGGATACAGGCCGATTATTTCCAACCAAGCAACTGTCATCGTTTTTAAAGACCGGAATAACTCAAGCAATTTTTAAAGAATCAGGAACTACACTTGTAAAGAGAGACAAATTACACAAATATAATAACGGCTCGACTATTTCAATGTCAATCTCAGCCAACTCAGCCTTTTGTCCCCTGTGGGATGGGAAATGAGTACAGGCCAAAGTGCAGTGACGCTCTGCGGCTGGAACTAAAGGCAGGATGGCTCATTCCATTGTGAATAAACGGGTGGGTGGCAAGTAAAAATGTGTGATCCCGTTAACATGTGCCATCCTGAAAGCTTTAGAGACGAGTTGCACAATTAAGCACTACAACAATACACTGCGTCATGTGCTACTTTTTACACAGACAAATTTAAAATTTGACTACTGTAACTCACCATACGGTCACCGCAAGTTGTTCCGTTAGCGGCCCTTTGTTCAGTGCGAGTGTGGCATCGTTCCAGCTCGAGGTCATAGCACGGCATTCGCTCACAAATTGATCGATCGTTTCTAGCGCCCTAATACACACACACACACACACACACACACACACACAAGCTTCACTTCTCTGTAATCTTTAAAATAAGTTGACAAAACGCAGCCGTGCAGTAGTTAAAGGATTTACATTAATATAAAATGTTAATATGCGTCATTAAACAATAATCTTTCGAAAACGTTTCTAGAGTAGGCAGCATAAGTTCATGACGCCTCAGCCTAAAGCCCCGTCCCACACCAGCAACAATGTCTAGTGCGAGTAGAACAGTATTTACCGGCTCTCCTACGTTGCACGGCAAACACCATGGAGAATAAATATCAACTGATAGTAAGTTGTTGAATTGTGTCATTTAATTGTAGTTATTATTTTTTATTTATTTATTTTTTGTTTTTGTTTTTATATTCCTAATGTGCAGTCCCGCTTTATTCGATGTCCATGGAGGCGTTGTGGACGCACTGGGCTGGGGTTCCGCCTGGAAGGACTGAGGACTAGGCTTAATCCTTAAAGGCGGGGTATAGCGATTTTTGAAGTTTCAAAATAAAGTGCATAATTAAATAGAGGTATGTACTCGTGATTCAGAAAAAAATATTATAAAAAATTATTTTTG
>Ga0209780_1005442_pt1 | contig 10063 bp, 5 predicted proteins | sample WorMetexBAHAMAS2_FD_187384 | JGI IMG/M metagenome (GOLD analysis project Ga0209780, IMG submission 187384) | Marine gutless worms symbiont microbial communities from Max Planck institute for Marine Microbiology, Germany - Inanidrilus exumae... | ecosystem: Host-associated > Annelida > Digestive... | reverse complement strand
ACGTAGGCCGCGTCGCTTGCTGCCCCCTGGCGAGTCACGGTGAGTATGCCGACGGAATAAACGAATGAACGCCAGACCGTTACATTACGCTTTCCGCTAGTCGCGGCCAAATCATTTTAATTCAAACACTTGGTCCATGCACAGACCGAAAACTGGTAAAATTTTGGTATGTACGTTTCCTGTACGAAGCGTATAGCCCAGGGGAAAGACTTTTGAGTTTATTATAATGGTAAAAATGGAAACTAGACTTCCCGTAGAGGATCAGTTTGGTAGTGAATTTCCGGCGATCTGTAATCATTGCGGAGTTATGGCGGCCTAAAGTCGCAATTAGACCTGGAAATTTTGTGAGCAATTTTTACATTTTTTTCGAAAAACGACCCCTTAAGCTACAATTTTTAAAATTCTGTTCCAAACGTTTTCACCGCCTCACCGATCGACGTTGTTCTATGTACCACCACAAAGCATGACATTCAAACAATAAAGTCCACACTAAACGAAATTAAACTGAAGCCGAGGTCTACAATTTATTACATTATTCTGTAATAATTGTTGATATCAATATATTACCAAGAGCTAAGCTGTCGCTAATATATTGATATCAACACGCTATGCAAAACCAGTAGGCCTAACATGATATCTCTTCATATTTTGCAAAAGCCAACCGTGTTAATTGCTCAGAAAGCAAACACTGCAATTATTTTTCTATATAAAAATTAGGATCACGGCCACAATGTATTTCAACGGAGTTCATAACAAGTTGTCGCCCTAACTGGACGTAACCGTACTGGCCCGCCGTAGTGTCGGCCGCCCGACAGCCCACGCGACCGGCCCGCCCGCCAGCAGCGTTACAGACGACGACGACGACAGACACCAGCGAGCAAAACAGTACTGGCCCATTAGGCGGGCGGGCCAGTAAAAACGACACGCCTAAGTGTCGACGCAGTTTGATACACATGAACAAACCAAACAAGGATCAGTCAAAGCATAAGTCACTCACCAACACCGATATTAGTCTACGTGTTAATGTTATCTATAGATAGCACGCAAATTAACGGCGACGGTTTAGCAAGCTACTGCTCAACTGGAATTTACAATTATGCACAAACAAATAACTACACATCGTTGTTTAATAATAATAATAATAAATAACATAATGTTCATTTCTAAGGCGCCATAACATGGTGTCCCAGAGGCGACGGAACGTTCACAAAAGTGGGACGGCTCATTAGCGCAGCCCCTTCTCTCCCTTCCCTTCTTCCCGTTTCCCCCTCACTCCCTTTCCTCCCCTCTCTTAGAAGTAGGGCCCCTTAAGCCAGCTAGGTGGTCCGGGGGAGAGCTTTAAGCTCCCTCAGCCGGGTACGGGGCAGAGCCCCATCCGAAAACGAATTTGGTGCAGTTTAGAGCTGTCAGAAGGCCACTGGTGGCAATCATTTCGAGTATTCTGAGATGCATGTTTCATAGCAAATCGATCAAAATTTTGCAAAAAGTGGGACGGCTCGAACGGCAAAATTAACATGCAAGCCGTCCTAATTTTAACAGGGGGCGGCTCTAGACGCCCCAAGGAGATACGTTCCGGCGCCTATGTGCTGTCCAATTCAAGGGCGCCCGCATCCGAGATGCAATAGCTAGTAGTTATTTTGACTTTGGGGATTTTTGAAATATTAGGGAGGTACTGTGGGAACAGGTATCTATCCCCATCCGACTTGGGGATGTGGTGAAGCGCCGCAAGCTCCCACAGCAGCGTTCGGGGCACAGCCCCAACAAAAAATGGATTTGAAGCCGTCTTGCCTTAAGACAGGCCTCGATTTTCAGTGAATTGAATAACATTAAATACAACTGACATACAATCACACACAGTGGCGGCGCGAGGGAGGTGCGATCACAGTGAGTAAGTTTTTCAACGCTTGTTATAATTATCCGCCTACGAGATCAACACAAATGGATAGAACTGGTTCATTCGCATGATGAGGCTCTTTGATCACTACAAGTCAGTCAACACTTTGTCTCGGCGGAAACAATGCGCCGCCACTGATCACACGAGTAACCATCTCTAATTTAAATCCCCAATTTTTTGGTAAAAAGAGACATTCTTTTTCGGGGTAAAATTTCCCTTAAAGATGCCTGGAATAAGCACTGGCTCAACCCTAGTAGAAAAATAGGAACTAGCTACACTCCACAGAGTAAGTAAGTAAGTAAGAATATTTGTACACGGCTACAAAAGTCAACAGTCACTATGCGCCGCAGCCCTGGACAAACAAAAGTGTCTTCAATCTTCAAAAGTCTCTTAAACTGTACAAGTGAGATGTCTCTGTCACGTAATGTAACAGGCAGAGAGTTCCAGAGACACGGTCCAGCGACGGAAAAACTCCTGTCTCCGAGACGCGTTCCTGTAGCATAGGGTTAAGTGCGCTCTGCCTTTTCTAGGCTACTGAGTTGAAAGTGAAACTGAAACTTTATGTGTATAGCAAGCACTAAAGGTAGGACGCGGTGTGGCGCGGCCAAATGATAATGCACTGATTTCAATCAGTATGTTCACACTGCATGCGGGAAATCATGTTCTACCCGCCAACGCGCGGCGCGGCCACTTTCTGCGCGGTGCCGTCCCACCCCACCATGCCGCGTCTGAATGCACCTTAAGTCTGTGATGTATGGCCAGTGCAATGCCAGCTAGACCCACTGTTACCTTCCCAGACGCAGATCGCCGTCACACTTTGGCTTGTGTCAAATTATACGGCTTGGTGAGAGAGCGACATGTTATCATGCGCCAAACAAACTAGTTATATGTTCAATTTAACTAAAGCAACGATGTCAACATTTGACAAATAACGCGGTAGGTGATTCACACAGTACAAGGAACGCAATTAGACTATGATTCATATACCACAATACTGTACTATAACAGTAGTAAATTCAAACAGAATCTACTAAAACACACATCCGTTATGTACACTGCATAACTGCATCTGTTTTATTTCAGTATATAAATTACTTATTGACGTTAATTATCAGCCTAACAAAAAACTTTAGAATGAAAAGACGTCTGATCCGGCTACAGTGACAATTGGAAAAATACAAACATGGCGGAACTTTAGCTACCGGTAATCATATCCGGTAGAAAAGCAATATCCGCCCATCTCTAAAATATTCTTTTGACTGTGAAATATATCAGCATAGGCCTACACTAGTCTTGATGTCGCATTCAGCAGCTTTGCAGTAAATCACAATCGACATTCAAATTACTGATTACAGTAAGTAAGTAAGTAAATAAATTAATAGAGCGCGGTTATCGTCAAGAACCTCTAACGCGCTGAATGCACTAGTATCGAGCGAACAGCCTGTACGTTTGAAGCAAACGTCTGAAACAGTTTGCACTGATGGTCGGATGACTAAATTACGTCACGTCCCATCAAACGAGACACAATTTTATCACAACTTCGGCACATGTAGGCCGATATTTAAAATTCGTTCACCCAAACACATTTTGTACATGCACGTTATTGTCGAACGCGTGCGTATTCAGCGCACCTGTTTACTTACTTATTTATAGACAGAAAGCGCAAATGTCGTTTTGGTGAGTAAAACCGAAGCTCAGTTTTAAACCGGTTACATTGAGCACTGGTTTAAAACTGAACTACGGGGCCTAGTTTAAGACTTCAAGCTTCAGTTTAAAGTTTTAGTTTAAGCAAACAGGTATCTAAGGTAACAGTGATTACAATTTTCATATATAAGTCAAATGAAGTAACAATTGTAATTAAATGAAAAACCATCAAGCAGTCATCTTGTTATTTGCATGTGCATGCCAAGCACCACATTTTGAGATGATGATATGTTACTCTGACAAATTGCACAGTTTCAAGTCCGTCTTTTCTGCTTTTGCCACTGTCTGTCTGTGTGTTTTATAGTTGTTTTTATTTTCGTGTTTTTATTGTGTGCTGTTGTACGATTTTCATTATAAATAAACGAAAACGTTCCTTCACAAATGTTATCCACGACCTCAGAATATAACTTTCATTCAATATTTCACCTTTCAGAAATAACAATAATTAACTGTTACAGGTAGTATGTCCCATTCACAAACAAGTTGTCAACGAATTTTGACAAGAGGCCGCATCGCAGGGGGCGGATTTTTCACGAGGGGAGTTAATGTAGCACCGGCCAGCTGGGAGCAATGCAGCCGGCTGCAGCAGTCGCGCTTATGCCGTTATTGATTTGTTTGCTGTATATACAGCAGCTGTGACTCACAATGCTTGTCAAAGGGCCAGACAAACCCCACAAATTGACCCTTCCCCTTGTGGATCTGGACAACCATCTAATACATGGTTCCTTGAGGCAACCCAAGTCTACCCTCCAAGCGGCATCTCGATCGGTTCAGCCGTTTTGCAGGGCTCACGAACGTGACCAACAGACACACACACATACATACAGACTATGTTATTACACCTGTAGCAATAGGCCACATCTAGCTATTGCTGTGATGCGGCCTAAGAATTGCGAAAATACATCAACAACTGCAGTTTAGAATTCCAACCTCACCGCCATGTTTTCCCAGTGCCCATCAAAGCGTTGCCATTACTGTACAGTACTGCTGTGATGGTACAGTACTGTCATGATGGTACAGTACTGTCACAACGGCACAGTACTGTCATGACGGTACAGTACTCTCACGACGGTACAGTACTGTCATGATGGTAGAGTACTGCTGTGATGGTACAGTACTGTCATGATGGTACCGTACTGTCCTGATGGTACAGTACTGCTGTGATGGTACAGTACTGTCCTGACGGTACAGTACTGTCCTGATGGTACAGTACTGTCCTGACGGTACAGTACTGTCCTGATGGTACAGTACTGTCATGATGGTACCGTACTGTCCTGATGGTACAGTACTGTCCTGATGGTACAGTACTGTCACGATGGTACAGTACTGTCATAATGGTACAGTACTCTCACAACAGTACAGTACTGCTGCAATGGTACAGTACTGTCGCGACATGAAAATCAACTGATATCTGCAGCTCGTTGTTATCACCCGGCGTAGACGAACTGTACACACGGACGTGGTCACGTGGTCGTGGTCACGTGACGGTGATTGGCAGCGCGTCATAGCACCGAACAACACGACGTACATCGACAACAGCGACGACGACGTTTCTCTCTCGTCTCATCGCCTAGCAATGATCACACAGTTCACTCACCAACTGTTGTAACACTGGGCGGAGCCTACGACGGAAGGGAGCTCCAACCAGCTCAACCACAGTTAACTCACTAACTGTTGTAACACTGGGCGGAGCCTACGACGGACGGGAGCTCCAACCAGCTCAACCACAGTTAACTCACCAACTGCTCTAACACTGAACAGAGCCTACGACGGAAGGGAGCTCCAACCAGCTCAACCACAGTTAACTCACCAACTGCTCTAACACTGGGCGGAGCCTACGATGGAAGGGAGCTCCATCCAGCTCAACCACAGTTAACTCACCAACTGCTCTAACACTGGGCGGAGCCTACGACGGAAGGGAGCTCCACACGCTTACATGAGCTGCTGCAGTGGGCGGTAGGCTTGCAGAAGAAGCGGCGTAGGCTATTCATGCAGAAGGCAGAGTCTGCAGCACATGTATAGTCAACTAGTGCCGGTCCACGCTATGTGTGTGGATGTCTAAACTGAAAATAACTCTTAAGTGTTAAAAGCGTGATACCTTACAGCAGACGTTCTAGTTTAGAAGTAACACTTCTAATTTAAATAAATCAGCCCCGTGCAGAACTGACAATCGACTCTTCACAACTGACGTTTCTGCCAAGCTCAAAGTCACGTGACACAAAAATTAACACAAATATAAAAAATCTGGCCGATAAAAATTTAGATATTGTACCGTAGTTTAAGACTCAGTGGTCAGTTGCCAGCTCCAAAAGTAAATGGCAGAGAAGAAAGCATTTGAAAATAAAGGATTTCAAACTTTCAAGGGATCGTGACCTTGGATCAGGTCATACTGCATACCATTGTGCCTCACTCGTCGACCTCTACCTACATGCTAAATTTCATTGAAATGGGAGAAACATTTTGTAAACAGACAGACGTATGTACAAACGTACGGACGGATATTTGATACCCACTTTGTTAGGTCGACTGAGAAGAAATAAGCCAAAAATACTAATTAAATTCTCGTGAATTAACTGTCGGTAAAACTAAACTACTGATCGGACCAGTGTGAAATCTGATAAAACCAAGCACAACAGGTCTGCTGTTCTGTGCAGACTTTCAGCTTCATCAGCACACGGCTGTTGTATTAGAAAACTGTAAAACGTAGAAATTTTGCATATACATTCAGTCCATAGTGGTGTGTCGCTTTTTTGCAATTATTACAAATTTTCTGCATTTAAGTGCGAGAACAGAAAAACCTTTAAAAATAAAAATTACGCTGGTAAAATTGTACATGTTCCCTTCCAATAGAATGTAGGATAAGTGACAAGCAAGCTTGATACATTTAGCCATTTTGATACTTGTGACAGACAGACATACATACAGTCACAGCATATACTGTGCTAGCACAGTGTCGCACTGGTTAAAATGGAGATGGTACGTATAACTATCATATAATTACATAATTATAATCAAGATCATCAAAAAATATAACACGTATGACAGCAGCAAAACAGCACACATCAAAATGCGTCGTCTTACTCTGGCTGTTTGGTTCTGGCAGATTTTCTCGGAATACGAGATGCATTGCTGTAGTTTTACCAAGCGGTAAGTGAAGCCCTGCAACACCATCTGTCACTGTAGAACACGCTCAATGAACAAGGTTCACACAACCACTCAGTGGCTTAGCCAGAGGGGGGTTTGGGGTGTTCAAACCCCCCCATTGAAAAATGTCAAAAAAATTTTCAGAAGATAAAATTGTAGAAAAGACACAACGCTGAAGTTTGCACGTGTTATATCGTCATCAAACGACGTTATTTGCTCAAACAAAAGTTACTTACTTACTCACTCACTCACTAATTGTATCAAAGCCGTGGTCCGGGCCCGCGACAACGCCAACACAACGCCTCGTAATCACCCACATTCAAATGACCGTGCGGGTCCAACAGATGGACGTTCCTAAGCGTGGCTGTAATGAGTCAAGACGTGAATCACGGATGGGTTACATTAGGCGTTACATTCGCTCTGCTCTGAGATCAGCTTAGCTGCTGCCGTTGCCGCGCTGATGTCCGCATCCCGTGGCTACATAACGGCAGATAAACTAATTAAGTCGGGGTTCCGACGGGTTCGTCCACAGACTCCTTAATGATTAGAACTATAGAAAAAAATGTCACAACCCCAAAAAACAACGAACCCAAAGTAATTTGGCAAAAGGCAACATTGCCATCTTCTCTCACAGCCGCGAATGGATTTGTCCCATCTTTGATTCCCACTAATACATAATTCCTTGGACCGACCGACATGAGCCCCCCCCCACAACAACACACAGACAGACACACAGACCACGCTACGTGCACTATCTGTAAAAACAGGCTGTATCACATGCATTGCTTGCGGCCTAACAGTTCAGTATGTCTGACTAATACATGTATAATAATTGTCAGTAAGTAAGTAATAACATTTGATTAAGGGCCATAATCAATTTTTTTTATTAACCATTCAGTAGAATGAATCAAGAGGCGCTGGACAAGTCACTAGAAGCTATTAAATGCAGACACTGGAAAAGATGGGTTTTAAGACGTTTTCGAAAAGTGTTCACGGTTTGAGACAAATGAAGAGAGACAATTCCAGACTGTTGGAGCTGTAGATAATTACCTGCGAGTGTGACATTACCATGTAAAAACCGACCCTGATAGATTAGCCGCAGTATATTGGACGACGGCCTTGGTTCATCTGCCCATTCTGTAACAACAAAAAATACCATTACTGCGGAGACTGTGGTTGCTAAGAATGAACACTACAATGAAGACACCACACTAGACCACGGGCGTTAATCACGGGGAAACGAATCCCCCAGAATTTGGAGTGAAGTGGATGCTAATGCAAATTGTCCCCCAGATTTTGTCAGGATTCAAAATGTCAAGCACCAGATTGCTTTATTCAATGCAGTAACGAAGTAAAAAGCCTATCAACCACATTACTCTAACAAAGTATTCACTATTTTCGAAAAGTACATCTTCAACGTCCACCAGACATTATTTGTTCAAATCAAACTGCAACATAAATGACATAAATAACACAAATGCTTCAACAAAACTGAAAAAATCGAGCAGCGACGGTTGAACTATGGAAAAGCAGTAATACAACATTTGTGTGAAAAGACGTGATTTTTGTGTTTCCCTGTTTTGTCAGGTAGTGCAGAAACATTACTTGGGTGAAGTGCAAAAATAAATCACAGTTTCACTGCCTCCTCTCTTGCCTATTGGTAACATTCTTGCCAAAAATTATCAAAACCAGTTGACATACATCAAAGTTATAGCATGCCGAAGGAGTGTCGTTTTTTGGGAACATGGTGTATCTTCTTACTGTAATAATGACAATGCAATTTTTGCACAGAAACAGTGCATGGTGATTTAGCGCCTCTGAAGTTACGACCATATGGCGCTATACAAATGTGTATATTATTATTATTATTATTTGCACTCAACTGTACAATGAAAAATTAGTCAGGTCTAAGCAGAGTAGCAAAGGACTTTGCTAACTTTTTTCTCTTAGTTCTTCTGCATTATTTTTTTCTGCAATGGTTCTATGCTACATTTTAAAAAACGACAGCCCTTTATGTTTTGAATAACTCATTCCAAAACAAACCATTTTAATAATTTTCGGTACAGAATCCAGAGAAAATTGCACAGCAAAAGGCTATAAGTCTGTCCATCTCACCTGTAAAATGTAGCCACTGTACCTTGAAAATGTCAAGTAGATTAAATCGGTTTTTAGCATACAAAGTTTGCAAAATAACAACTGAATAATTTGGTAACATTTGATCAGCTAAACTATGGCTCCTAATGTGTGCACAAAATGCTATTTACACTTGATAGAATACCGTTGACCAAATGTTTATCACTTGACATGAAAGTGGTACATACCTGATGGCCAGTTATCAAACACATGTTGTGTTATGGTGGAAACTGTGTCTGTATTAGCAAAAAGAAAATCCGCTGTTTTGCTTGATACAGTGATTAGCTTCAAATTAATCTACACCAGCAGACAATAACACATAAATCAGCATTAATAGTAGCTGGTATGTCTAATACTCATTTACTTCATTTTACATACCACTCATACGACCGGTGTGGCGCGGTGGCGCAACGGGTAGAGCGTTGGACTTGTGATCAACAGGTCGTGGGTTCAATTCCTGCTCAGGGCAAAAGCTGTGTAACAACCTTGGGCAAGTTGTTCACACAAATTTGTCCATTACGCCTGGATGCTGGTGTTAGTTAGTTGGAATTTAACGTCCCCTTTCAGCACAAATATGGCTATATCAGAGAAAAAAGGTGTTGGTGAGTGCCTCCACTCTCTGGACATGGTTGGACCATTCCAACATTAGTCCAGCATCTCATGAGGCCTAGCTATGACGCTGGACGTATTGCATACTGGTGTCCGGCGTATACCATACACCGTACTGACCGTAAACGGCCGGCGATACGCTGTATGGCGGTGTGGCGTAAAATTAGCCGCACCGCTACGATTACGCCTAGTCATAAACGTAGGTTGTTGTTGTTGTTGTTCTCAAATCGCCTTGACGTGCGTGGTGTTCACATAGTGATGACAGCGTCGTTGAAACATATAATAATCATCTTGGTTGAACCATAAACATCGGTATAATATTCTTTGGTAGATTCATATAAGCAATGTTCCTTGGTGGTGACTCAATGATTATGACTTCAATGTAATTTAAACGTAGCCTCGGCCAATAAAAAATCAAAAATTATAAGCGAAAAATCAATAAGAGTTCTACTAGTCAAGTCAAGTCAAGTCAATGCTGTTGACGGACGCAGGCTCTTCTGAGCCTCTATGTCCGTATCGTTGATAAGACACTAATACTGATTTTAATAATTTTCAGTATCAAACTCAGATCGGTCTCCG
>Ga0209780_1005441_pt1 | contig 10064 bp, 7 predicted proteins | sample WorMetexBAHAMAS2_FD_187384 | JGI IMG/M metagenome (GOLD analysis project Ga0209780, IMG submission 187384) | Marine gutless worms symbiont microbial communities from Max Planck institute for Marine Microbiology, Germany - Inanidrilus exumae... | ecosystem: Host-associated > Annelida > Digestive... | reverse complement strand
GGCGGTTTAGAGGGTCGAACTGCATCATCGTGCCAAATTTAGTCAAAATCGGTCAAACCGCGGCCGAAATATGGCTATTTTTAGATTTTTCAAGATTGCGGCCGTCGCCATCTTGGATTTTGAAAATTTAAAATTTTTAACGTTGGGGACGGTCTAGAGGGTCGAACTACGTCACCGTGCTAAATTTAGTTGAAATCTGCCCAAACGCGGCCAAGATATCGCGATTTATCGAATTTTTAAGATGGCGGCCGCCGCCATCTTGGATTTTGAAAATCTAAAATTTTTAACGGTGGGGACGGTCAAGAGGGTCGAACTACGTCACTATGCCAAATTTCGTCGAAATCGCTCGAAACGTGGCCGAGATATGTCAGTTTTAATTTTATGCTAGTTTGACTTGAAAATGCCTATTCACGCCCCTTTTTGGGGGGTTTTTGGGGCACATTTCCCCCAAATGATGTCACTCATCGTTCTAACCCCAAAAAGGACCGTCCTTGGGCCGAACCACGTCATTTGAGCCATAAACCGCGAAAATCGGTCGCGGTTTGAGCTGGGCGTGTGAACGAGAGAAAAAAAGGACAGGGCAGGAAAAAAGTCACAAAAGGGTTATATTTCACCTATTTGTGGAGAAGCCCCCACTGAAGCGATGCACATGAAAATTTGTGTAGTGGGTGATGTTCTCGACGCAATCACGTGTGCCAAGTTTCAAAATGAAATTTTCAGGGGTTACAATTTTACAGGGGGTCGAATTTTCCATTTTTCCTATTGATTTTGAATGGGCTTTACAACAGTGCAGCGCTACTGCGCTGCCTTTGATGATTGCTGTTCTCGAGATGCAGCTATCAGAGAGGCAGCTATTATGATTGTGTAATCTCTCTGGCTGTGGTGGATGTGGTCGCAAACACAGCAGTCCATTGTTTCTGGCATTATCTCTAGTGTCAGAACCGGAAAACTGGGTCGGTAAAGGTGGGTAAATAAAGCATCTTTTGCTGCTTACTTTGTTGGTAGTATGTCTCCCAAAAATTATTTTAAAAATTGGTTCCTGTTTGTCACCGTTACAAAAAACCGAAGCTGGGACTTTTTTTGGGATACAGTGCAGATATCAGAAAGATTCATATAGCCATGTTAGGTCATTTTTAAGCAGTGCGAAAATGCCGAAAAAGTTTTTCATTATGCCGTTTATTCTAGACAGTTTCTCAGGAACTACAGTCGATGCGGGCATTGTTAATCTACTGCTAGAACCGTCGTGGGCTGTAATGTCCCTTTTGTAGATTTTGTTAATGTTATTTAATATCATCTGAGGGGTACCACCCCCAAAAACTCAATAAATGGCGTGAATAGGTATTTTCAAGCTAAATTGGCAAAGTTAAGGTAGCCAGCTGTTAGTTCGAACAACCAATGAACTGACTAGGTACCAATACAATTTTTGCTTTGTGGTGTGCGATGAATGCAGTCCTTTGTTCATCATTACCTCGTCATCAAGGACGGAACTCCATTGATTCTTTGCGTCAATCAGACGTGCAGTGTCATGGCACCGTACATGAAGAACTGGATGAAGATTTGCACTCGGCTGCAAGCAATCCAGTCTTTTTCGACGTCGGTGATGATATCTCGTACGTATCGTGATCTGAATTTCACTGCAGTCAGTTGCTTATTAAGATTCTCAGGTGAAACAGCTATGACTCGGTGGTGAAGGTGATGGACAAATGCTCTCTTTCGCAGTTGAAAATATGCCCAATTTCATGGAAAATGTACGGAGAGAGTTGAGATAATTAACAGACTGCTCTACCGGCCATTATTTCAAGGCATTATATAGCCATTAACAAATAAAATTCATTTTTGTTCTAATACACAGCAAATTTTGTCATCACTTATCAGTTGTCAGTTTTCAGTTTTCATTTTTAACGGTCGGGACGGTCAGAAGTTTCCACAGTGTTCATACAAGGGTGTATGTAAGTAGGAAGTAAGTGATACTGGACAGTTACCAATTTGCTACACATTGAAGTCTGGTGTGCAGCAGATGACAGTCTGCATGGACAAGCGTTGATAAAATTTGAAGGTCTTTACAAATGAAACTAATCTGTTGAAATTCGCGGAGGTTTGCGGATTTCACGTAAGTGCATTTGTCAAAGAATTCAGCATTATCATGGAGAATGCCACAGCTGTGAAATCACAGTGTGGCAGATCTCTGAGATATGTATGATGTGTATCTCGGTGGATGTCTGAGATATAAGTGAGACACTCAGTGAAAATTGCTTTTGTATTTCGGAAAAAGATACTTTTTGAAGGCAGGCATGCTCCACTACTCAAATTTGGTCTGACACATCCCTACACTGCATAAAAAGGAAATTCTCACCAAACGTTTAGTCAAACACATACTAACAGAATGTAGTTTATATGGTCAAACACTACGTCAGTACTGTTCCTTTACTGACATTAAAAACATCTTCAATCATACACCCAGCCAAAATATACTACATTTTATTTAAAAAGTCAACTTATATCACCAACTGCATTTTCTAAAAAAAGAAATCTTACACAAATTATACTTTTTAAATTAAATAAGTTACCTAATTTTAATTCACATAATTAATCTAAATCTACTATTATTGTTATATTTTTTAGTTATTTTACTCCGAGTGTTAATACCTATTAAATTCTAATATTTATAATGTAGTTCTGCCTTAAAGGCACGATATGACCTGAATTGTGTTGAAAGTGCCGTTAAACTCCAACCAACCACCAAATGTCTAGTTAGTCAGATCACCACGGAGACAGCGTATCAATGAAATATTGTGCATGGCTCATTTTCAATGTGTGGCTTCATTATGTTGACTTCCGTGCAGTTTTGTTTTGCAGTAGGTTTTTGTCTTAGTGAAGCTTTGTCTTGGTTGCTTTGATTTTTAGAAACATTTATTATGTACATCATGGAGGAGAGCCCAAAATGTACGTCGCATGCAAATCAGGGACGCAGTGATGGCGGCCTAGTATTCAAGTATCGTAGGATTTTGCAAACAGTTCAGTCTTCAATTTATGCCTAAAATTAAGAATGTTTCAGCAGATCGAGTGTTAATATCCAGTGAATTCCAGGTGCTGCAGCCAAGAACGCGTGTGAAGAGAATACAGTGTTGACATGTGGTCACTGCAGTAGCGGAGCTGAAGCCGAATGTGATACTCTAGTTGGACGATACTCCTCAGTTTCATCGTAAAGATATGACGGTTGTCCAGTTCTTTACTGTCGGTGCCGGCTAACATGAATTGACTTGTATAATGGCTGTCTAATAGTTGTGTTGTTGTTGTTGTTGTTTCATGTTGTAGGTTAACCCCACTGTCGACAGCATCGGCGCACGATGAGAGTACTGCATCTTACAGTTCAAGTGCCATTCAACGTAGCTCAAACTTGCGTGGCAAGCGTTCAGTGACTGTACCGTCATCATTGGCTGACTCCGCTATAAGCCTCTCGAGTGTCGAGTCATCTACGACTTTGAGCTCTGACGACAAAAATAGATCCAGTGACATTGGCAGCGAAACAGTCTTTCGTGATAGACTTCTTCATGGCCAAACACTGACCACAGATAGCTCCCCGGCCAAAGACAAGAGGAAAAAGATCGGGCTTTCAAAGCTCCTGAGAGGCAAACAAAAAGACTTGTAGCAATACTGTGTGTCCATGAGTCTGTACATTGCTCATTTTCAGTGTATGGCTTCATTACATCGACTTCTGGGCTGTTTTGATCTGCAGTGTGTTGTAGTCTTAGAGATGCTTTGTCTCGGTTGCTTTGATTTTAAAACATGTTTATTATGTACATTGCTCATTTTCAGTGTATGGCTTCATTACGTTTCCAAAAAACATTTAATTGATGAAGTGCAGCATTAGGAACAGTGATGAGTAAAAGTTAGTTTAATTAATAATTAAACGTTTGGTTACTTGACTTTCAAAAAAACAACAGAAAATGCAGTATGGAAAGTCACTGGCTGATGCTGATTTATAAGTGACTGTGTATTTTTCTTTACCTACTTACTCATGAATGCGTCTGTCAATTACAGTGTGCCAGCATGTGCTGCAAGTGATTTCCATGATAATAACAAAACCAGACCTTCTTGTCATTTTATAAAAGATATTAATTTATACATAATTTATATTAATTTATGTTTATATAAATATTTAAATAAGTAATGTTTATAACTGCTGAAAATTAGCAGATAAGATTGATAAGTGAATGAGTGGACAGTTAAGGGTTCCATTGTAACATTGTATCGAGTCATATATGCCAGCATTATTTCTATGCATAACATAAAAATATTGTTCAGTAGCATTTATATTAAATATATATTTAAAACTAAATATTGCTGTTATTTTTTGTAAATCTTCCAGATAAATTGTTAGATTTATTATGTTATTGAACAGTGTATATTAATATTTCATAAGCAGTAATTGTCACAGTGCTGTTGATATGAAGCCTACCCTTTTTGTTAGGTCGACTCCTCCGAGTCTACCTGATAACGTGGGTCTCAAATGTCCGTCTGTCCACAAAAAGTTTCTTTGATTTTGATGAAATTTGGTATGTAGGTAGAGGTCAACGAGTGATGCATGACGGTATGCAGTATGACCCGATTCAAGGTCAAGGTCAGAGCCCTGGAAAGTCAGAAATTCGGCCAAACGCTATATCCTCCCCCATTTACGATGGGGGCTGGAAAGTGATTCTTAAATTAGGGGGCAGTACCTAAAGCTTATCAGGTCCGGATTTGTGATTTTTGTCCTAGGTTTGGTGTCATGTGACTTTGAAGTTGGCAGCAAGTAGGAGTCGACCACCAGTCCCGTGCGGTCTAATTTATTATAGATAGACATGTTGTGAAATGCTCTTGATGAATTTGTTGTAAAAAAACATGTTGGCTGTGACCCATTCCCATTTTATGTTGTCGGTCACCAAGATCCACCAGAATGTACTCTTTGAGGCGAAGTATTTACTGTAAAACATAATCTGATGATGTACAGCTTACAGTCATGCTCAGCATAATGATACATGCGTTATTGTGCTAACATTGATGACCCCTCAATATTTGGTTAGCAAAACTGTTGCAGACTTTGTCAAAAATATCAACTTATGTGATAAATTATAATCCTAAAAACTTGACATAATTCAGTTTGTCAAAAATGCAACTAAATCATAATCAACCAATCAACGAACAGGTTTGCCATCTGCTGACCATAGCAGCACATTTTTATGTGTTTATGCATTTACAGATATGTAAATTAGGAAAATATTGACTCATTTCAGTTGTGTATTGTGACGAGTAGTTTTGTTGCTAGGCATAAGAGAGATAGCTTTTGTGTATTATTTTGAGTATTTAGCAAAACTGAAGGTGCTGATACTGCTGCCATATACTGCATTATGATCATTTAGAAATAAAAGTTCCAGATTTTCTGGGTGATAAAAAATAGAGCAAATGTGCTTAGTTGAATGTTGACAGAAAATTTTTAACCATTGGGTGCTGTAAATCTTCTCGGAATTCTGTCACTGTTTTTCTGCATATTATTGGGTTAAAAACCTCACCACAACTTACGCGAGAAGGAATAAAGATGAAAGGTCATTTATAGCTATTTAGCGTACTACTGTTGACTGTGTGCTGTAAATTTTCCAGAAATTTTGTCGGTGTTTTTATGCATTTGCCATCCACAAGTGTCAGCGAAGGCCTAGTGTTTTCGGTTTGTCTATCCACAGTGTTCATCCGTTCGTTCGTTTGTCTGGACAAATGTTGTTACCACGATGTCTCATGAACAGCTTGAGCAATCTCGATGAAACCTACACTAGCCCCTACTGATGACCTATTTACATTCTGAAGGTCAAAAGTCAAGGTCACGTCAGGCCGTTGAGGTGGTGAGGCGTCCAAGTCAACGCTAGTCAAAATACCATCTTCTAGTTTCTGCTTATTATTGTGTTAAAAGACCCGACTATAACTTGCATGAGGAGCAATAAAGATGAATGCTCAGTTATTGCCAAATACTGCTGACAAATTATGGGGTGGAGCAAAAAACATACTATTGGCTACTTTGAGTCAAAAAGGTGCTGCTGCCCATAATTGCTGACGAGTTTTTGAAATCCTTTCACTGTGTGACTGTGCAGTAAATTTGTAAAAGTAGTTATCAAAGATCTCACCATATCTCGACTGCGTTGCTACACTACCTAGTGAAATATCTGGAACTTTTTTGACACATTGGCCAATGGCTTGGTTTTTTGTGCCACCCCATAGTCATCGCATGTAGTTAGCTGTTTCGATTTTCTTGCCAACGTATATGCTGCGGATATTGTGTCCGATTGCCGAGGTGTTTAGATGAAATGTCGTCCAAAACTCACATCCGACTATTTTAGTGACCAGTTTGTTGTTCATCTGATTTCGCCAATGATCTATCGCTGATCATCAACAAACTCTTTAGACATTGCTGGGCAACATAGTTCAGTTACTACGTAGTGGAGAATGCTTAACGGATCACTAGTTTTCATCGGAGGTTTGCTGTTTAAGAAAGTAAATGTGGATGCTGACCAGAGGGACAGAACTTGCCACTGAAATGCAGATCATGCAAATGACCTGACTGTCCCAGCATGCTTTGTCGTTAAATTAATAAATTTTTATGCATTACATGAAGCATGGAATGCAGATAACACAAGCATGCTGGGAATATGATTTGACAACAAACTCCGTGAAGTTTATGCAACAAATGACTTTATCATTGTCAGAAGCTGACATTTGTGTTTGTAATTAATAACTACTGCAGTCCACCTATCTGATACATAGTCTGAAAGTTAAAGCAAGTGATGAAAACGTCCATCACTGATATAAACACAAGCTTGCAGACATTTACGCCATTCACTGGTGCCAGCTTCATCAATGACTGACTGTCTGCTGCAGCGAATGTTACACGTCAGTCATCCACTGCTTCAGTTCGTTGACATCACGTATCCTCTTCTGAGCACTGCTGCATTGTTTTAACCTGCTCGGCGCTAGCTATGCACAGGTTTTAGCCGTCGTTGTGTGTCTGTCATTTTCAGTGAACTATCTGACATGCACAAGTGTACTTACAGTGTATTCATCTGTTTTTTTTTTTGCTTTTTAATTTTAAGAGTTTGTTTTGGCATATTGGAAGCACAGCTGGAATTTTTTTGTGTGTTTAATGTTGTAAATAATTATTTCAGACACTCGTATGCATTGTCAGCAGAATCACTGGGGTTTGTTTTTGTGGTCGCATATTATTTACATTTAGTAGTATTTGCGGTGAACAAAAATTTCATTTATTGTGTGTTATTTTGCTGTAAAAAGTAAATATATATATATACATTCTGTATATCAGCTGACGTGTATAATTGTAATTCACAGTGTGGGTGTGTTTTTGGCTTTATTTAACACCATTTATATTGTTTTCTTACAGAAATCTGCTGTTGTCATCTGCTGATGGTACCGTGGTAAAAATTAAAGATGCCATATTTATTATAACAAGAGTTGTAATATGGGTGTTCTCCCTTCCTTAGGTCATTGAGCCCATAGATATACCATAGAGTTTGTGATGGTTACCTTCCCAGCTCCAGATGTAATTTTTGTACACTTGTGCAGCACTTAAGCAATGCTACTGATGCGCCATCTGTTTGTGATAGCTAAGTTTCTTGTGAAAAATAGCCATCATCAGTCTGTCTGAAGTCAATGGCATGCACAATCTGTAGAGTTTTGCAGTTGCTGGGGATTTTCTGACAGTAGTATTTAGGTGTGTGAGAAATATTTTGTGGTTCAATTCTGCATTGTTACTTACAGTACTTTACAGTTGCTAGTTTTGATTGGATTGCCTAAATTGAGTCGAGGCTGCTAGCATTGGCAGATTTTGAGTTTTAATGTTGATTTTTACACTTGGCATGAAAAGTTGATATTTTTAAAAGTACTAGCTGCAGATTTATTGCTGAAGACGTTCACGACCTTATACCATTTGAAAATTTTTGCAGTGACTGATATGTAAACATCAACATGTTTAGAACCTCTAATCTAAGTGCGCTAGTTGACGTTACCTAGGGCATGCAGGCAGTCAAATGTTGCTTCGAGAAAATCCTCCAGTTTTTAACTGTGGATGTCGGCTAATACAGGTTGAAGTAAGTAAGTAAGTAAATTTATACAGCGTGGTTATTGTCAATAACGCGCTGAATGCACTAGTGTTGAGCGAACGGGTACGTTTTAAGCAACCGTGTGAAACGGTCTGCACTGATGGTCGGGTCCCATATGTAATCCGGGACAACGTTCCAGACTGTGGGGCCGGCAACTGAAAAAGCTGGGCGGCCGTAAGTGTTGAGCCGGTAGAGAGGTACTCCAAGTAGCGTTGAACTGTGTAATGGCTAAAACGGCTGTTGTTGTTAGATACTTTGGTGGTGTTGGTTCGATGGCCAGAAGGGCGCTTATCCCACAAACAGCTGGTGCCCGTTATCTCAAATTTTCTCTTCCAGAGAAAACGGGCGTTAAAAACGGAGATGATGGTGGACGATGTGCAGAAGCTCTTTAGCAATGTTTCCACTCTTAATCATTTGCACAGGGTGGTCCAAAAACTTCACTAACACTATTAGTTCGTTCTCATTTTAACCAGTAAGACAGTTACATCATCTTTGGAACGTCAGCTTTTCGTACCTAATGTTGCAGAGATGTGTTTGACGATGTCCGTAATAGCGGGCTTGTATAATGCAAATTGACAGTTTAGTTACCGTCTTGTTTTAATGTAGTACAAGCCGTCACGCCGTTCTGCGGCGGCATGGCTTTACCCGCCCGCGTAAGCCACGCCCCTGTCTTGCCCGCCGCCACCCGCGCGCCCTACACACGCCCGCAGCCGGTATGCGCCCGTCGTCCGTTCGCACCCGCCGCCTGCGCCCGGCCCTCGCCCACTTTAGTCACGCTCCTGGCCAGATTCACAATCCGATTATTATATAATAGATACTATAGATACTATGTTATTAAATCCGCAAAATTCGAATGCGGTCATTACCAACAGAGCACCAACAGAGTAGGTTAAAACCAAAGATTTTCGACCAATATCTCACTGTATCCCAGAAACGGTACAAGAAAGGGAAATAATTACTGTGGATGGCAAATAGGAACTCGTATGTGCTCTGTGAAATGGAAATATTTCCAGTGACCGTCAATGATCCCTAAGTAGCTGAAACCACTAAATTTTCTGCATTTTATATTGCTTTTTTATCTCGTAACGGATCGCGTGAGTTTTCAAATTTGGTAGGTAAGTTGATCAAAGCAAGTCCTAGCCCACGGATGACAAACTATACCCGAAAGGAGTGTTGTCAGGTCACGTTACGCATTTAAATTTTTTTCGGCCCCAGTCATCTCTGGAACAGCTGAATCTATTAGAGTCGTATATCAAATGTTAGCCTTGGAATGACAAACTAATGGGCGTGTTTAAATTTTGAGAAATAACTGATATTATCTCGGAAACAGTGCAAGACGGATTCGTTTTTTACTATAAAGCACTAACGCGGGTTTCCCCCTCCAGCCCACTGGATCTGGACTGCGTTGTTGACTTTTAAGCAATCTCATCCTGCAGAAAAAAGCGTTTAATTGCACCGATTTAATGCAGACGCGCAATCGCGCATTGTACTAGTAGCTTCCAGTGAAGAATGCATTCTCGTCTTACGAATCCACCACTGTTGGCAAGTTTTCACGATGTGTGAATTGTGGCCCGTTCAGACACACAGTTTACATGCACAGAACGAGAAGGCTCGACTTATACGACTTACAATTCGTGAAGTTAATGGTTAAAAAATTGACATCTCGTTCAATGCAACTTGCCAAACGCTGTGGTAATGCCTGCGGATGTCTAAATTTGTAGCACTGCACTGCAGCAAGTTTCGACTATACTTACCTGATTATACATTTCTGCTTCCTTTGTTTTTAGTGAAATTTCCCGTTGATATAAATATGGTATTGATGGGATCTCTAAGTATCGATTTGTTATCTGTTATAGACCACCCGGGTATAGTGAATCTGCCCAGGCCTATGCAACTGATTTAGCACACTGCCTTCAGGTGCTAGCA
>Ga0209780_1005440_pt1 | contig 10065 bp, 6 predicted proteins | sample WorMetexBAHAMAS2_FD_187384 | JGI IMG/M metagenome (GOLD analysis project Ga0209780, IMG submission 187384) | Marine gutless worms symbiont microbial communities from Max Planck institute for Marine Microbiology, Germany - Inanidrilus exumae... | ecosystem: Host-associated > Annelida > Digestive... | reverse complement strand
GCAGTAGACGCGTGCAGTGCTACCTTTTATTATTTAAAATTATAAGTATATATATGGGCCAAAGTCGGCACAATGTACTCTAAAATGGGCGGCCGCGGTGAGCCGCGGAATTCCAAGTATTTGCCGCGGTAAGCCGTGGAATTTGTCAAACGGCGCCGCGGAATTTAGCATAATTTGCCGCGGATAACTGTGGGCCCTAGTCATTTGCTAAGTGGCAGTAGCATAGCCAGTCTGTAAGTAAGTAAGAAATGCACAGTCACACAATGCGTATGCCAGGCGGGTTACATGTTGCGTTTTCTAGTCATTATTGATATAGTTCTGTGGTTCCTGGTTGGTTGAGCGGTGAGCTGTGGACAACTGGTTGGATGGATTGAAACTCTACCGGGGTTGGATTATCTGACCGGCAAGGTAGGCACGTGCCTCGGAAACACAAGGTCAGTGTGAGTGAGCTACTTGAACGCCAGTCTGGTCCAAGTACCAGGTAATCTTTGCAAAAAATGTTTGAATACTAGTGGGCTGTACAGTAATTTTCCAGAATCTATTTTTCCCTAACCTGTTTCCAAATTTTCCCAGATTTTTTGTGGCTTCTCTGGCTTTCAACTGACCTATCTCTAATTCCATGGGGTTTTCCGGACTGAAGGAAGCCATAATAACATCGGTGAGACTCACGCCAGCTTGGTCCGCGATAGTCAGACGCCGGCAGTATGTCATCAGCTTCCAGTTCACTCAAAGCCGCCATCAGCTCGTCAAACGTAGTCTTCGTCGTCGACGTCACAGTGTCGGCAACCGATTCACTCATCAACTCCGATGACTCGCTGGCGGCCGGAGTTTCCACGATGTTCTGTTCCACTGAGACGCCATTCACTTTATTGTCAGAAGGAACAGGTGCCTTAACGGCAACAACAACATACCAGTCGGCGTCTGAACTGTCGCTGAAAGAGTAATTCGGCTATGAGCCTATCATGTTTGGGAAAAATAGTCACAATGATGAAAGCAGCAGCAGCAGCAGTAACAACAACAATAACAACAGTTTTCACAAAAGAACGCATCGCAGTGGGAAGTATTTTCCAAGGGGGAAAGTTACTGTGACACCAGCCAGTCGGGAGCAATGCAGTCGGCTGCAGCAGTCGCGCTGATGCCGTTAGAAGGTTAGGTTATTAATTTTTTTGCTGCATACAACACAGCAGTGACTCACAATGCTTTTCAGTGAACCGGACAGCCCCCCAAAATTGCCCCCTTCCCCTTGAGAAATCTGGATTCCCATCTAACACATGCTTCTTTAGGCCTACTTGAGTCGTCCCCCCAAAATAGCAACGCGATTGGTTCAGCTGTTTTTGCATGGCTCACAAACGTGACCGAGAGGCAGACAAACATACAGACAGATCATGCTACTCCATCAGCAGCAATAGGCCACCATCTAGCTCTTGCTGTGACGTGGCCTAAAAATTATTGACAAAATCTGACAATTTACATGGTCACAAAATACTCACTTTTGTACTAATTCTCAATAAATCATGACTTCCATGAAACATTACCACTACCACCATCGCTTCTGATTAACGGCCGCTGTCCTCGTGAACCTGACTTCGCCATTTCCTTCTCGTTTTCCTCCAAATGTACTAAAAAAGAAATCTTGGAGATCAGAGGCACGGGTTTTTCCAAGGGACAGATGCAGTGTTGAAATTAAAGTGAAAAGGTCAATTAAAACAAAATAATAGTCCTACTTCAAACAAACACAGCTATTCATTCTAATTCTGTACACTCACCGGGTCAGTGTTTATCGGTGAATTTTCCCCCTCGCGGCTGCTGTTCGGTTTTGCTGCCCTGTTCTGTGACTTGGTCGTTGCTCGCCGACGAGTGCTTGAAGGCTTGGCTGATACCTTGCCGCTTGCCTTCAGAAAAGCAATCTCTTCATCGGCAATATCGCTCTCACGCTGTCTTCTCTGCTCTCTCTGCCACTGCAACTCCTGACAACATCACCATCACCATCATCTTGTTATTTCATCCCCGGTGGTGGACTGTATAGTATTGCAATCAGCATCTCTGTATGTCTGTTCGTCTGTCCACTGAAAAAAAACATGTCCAAATGTCACAAAATTTTCTGCAGCCTACATATCACCTGACACGAGGAAACAAGGGAGTTGCCTGGAGAAAGAGATAATGCAAAGAACAATGCCAGGTGCACGCAGGCGAGAAAGACCACACACGGCCTGGATGGAAAACATCAATACGTGGACAGGACTATCGGTGAAAGAGTCAATCAAAATGACTGAGGACGGAGGTAGATGGAGAACGTACGTCCACGGTGTGGGAAACCCTCAGATCGAGGACGGCTAAAGAACGGAACAGAACATATCACCTATGACTGTGGCTCGGTCCTGCTCTAGTTCTGTACTTCCAGTTTTGCAGATGACATCATATTTTCATATAATGGACCGAACAGGCCAGAATCAAAGACTACTTGTATGTTTCGTCAACGTCGCCAGGTGGCGGCACCAGTCAAACATCACACAATGTTGTTTGGTCGAATTTGCATGGTGGCGGTACCAGGGCCAAATCTGCCGTCTCCAACTGCATGTTTGTTTCAAACGGCATTTACCAGGTGAACTCTGGCTAACCGATCTCTTCCACATACTTTTCTTCTTCCACACTTTGTGCATGTCTATCATCAGCGTATATCACCATTGTCAGTTCACAAAAGAAGCTGGGCAAACGAGAAAACAAGCATCGACGTCCCAGTGTCAGAGTAAAATGTCAACCGGTGAACAATCGGTGAGACATTTGCTGGATGCAAAACGACAGGAGCTACTCCGACGACGGAACGATTCCAGTTCCGTCGCCGACAACAGTGACGAGATGCCTTTGCCCGTAGTTCATCAGATATGGCGTTCACAAGATGTGACCTTGACCTTTGACCTCCAGAATCTAATTAGGTCATCAGTAGGGGCTAGTAAATATTCCTTGTGTGTTTCATCGAGATTGCTCAAGCTGTTCTTGAGATATTGCGGTCCAGACAAACACATAAACAGAGCCTGAAAACATAAAGCCTTTGCTGACATTGTTGGGTGATAAAGGCAACTGAAATAAATAAGTAACTGCAAAATGAACCTGTATGGCTTGTTGCCTTGCAAGCCGTGCTTTCTCCTCCTTCCTTCGCCGCCAGTCTTTCTCGTCACTATTGTCGGCGACAGAACCGGAATCGTTCCATCGTCGGAGCAGCTCCTGTCGTTTGGCATCCAGCAAATGTCGTACCGATTGTTCGCCGGTTGACATTTCGCACTGTTCACTGCTTGACGTCACTGACTGTTGACTATCAGACATTTGGAGGTCGTGTCGTCGTCGATGGACGAGCAGCCGAAACCATCGCTGGATCTGCACAGCCGCTCTGTGCCGAAGAATGACATTGCCGACACTGTCGCCTGCTGCCGGGGACGACATATCATTCTGTATAACCCAGCAAGACGGAACTGTGATATTGAACTGTGATATTGAACTGAGATGTGATGTGGAAGTGAAGAAATGGCTGCGGCTGTTCAGTGCTTCGAGTAACTGTCAGCTTTAGGACTGAGTAATAATAACAAATTGTAATGGTGGATGTGGATGGTAACCGTCTAAAGGACTCACAGCCCAAGTCGGCTGGCAATCATCTGGTGTTAAGTCTTCATTTATCAAATAATCCATTACGCTGACTGCATCTAGCAGTAAGCATAATGTAACGGTCTGGCATCTGTCTGCCCGTCTGTCCCATCCTTTTCTAACCTCAATAGAGCATGCGACGCTTTTTTCTAACCTTAAAAGGGCACATGGCGCATACTTAACGTGACTAGCCAGCGCACATTTCGATCCAAATATTATAAGGACGGACATACCTACTTGTTATTACTAATATTTGACGGTGATGTTCCAGTGACAAGAAGGGTAACAAGCCACAAGAAAAACCACTCCAGCAATTTCCTCTTTTGGAAATCTGCAGAAGCTGAAGTAACACCAGAAAAGAAAAGTCATGCATGCAGCATGCAAGCATGCATGCAGACTAATGCATTCAAGGTTTGCTAAACTGGCCTCCTAGCCAGGCAGATCCCCCACCCCCAAAAAACAACATTTGGGTATAATTGCAAGAGCTTTTTACAACCACATAACTTTCCTGCAGCCCATACGACAGTGTCAAAGCACTGAAGGAAACAAAAACTACTAACCCTAACCACGTAAAGTCACTCACTGGCCGCAATTCATCTAACACCGTATTACTGAGGAAGTAAGTAAGTAAGTAAGCTTCTAAGGCACATGAAAACAACTACAGTTACAATGTGCCATGGTCGTCAACAGTCTGAACATACGTCCTTTCAGTTATTTCTTGAAATGTCTATAGTTCATGTCCTATTGCAGACATACTGGCAAGGTGTTCCAGACATCTTGTACGCTGATGACAGTACCAATTATTATTCATTAATATGTACTTATAAATATTTACATATGTCAAACACAAGTGCACCACTGTGTACTATCCTTCTGCTAATATTTCAAAAATACCTCAATAATGACTAATGGCATGACAATGGAAATGAGGAGTCTTACCATTGGCTGGAGCTGACTAGAGCCAACGGCAGCGAGAGAAGACGATTTGGCAAACTGTGATTGTCCGGACGTGAATGCGTTAGATGTTGTCATGGCAGTAGATTCAGCAGCAGGTCGGTTGACTCTTTGTGTCAGCTTGCTGTTGATGGAATCCTGACAGTCTGTTGATGACAGAATGCCAGAGATGAGTGCCTGATGCTGCTTCACACTACGATCACTTGGCCTGAAGGCCACAACACACCATCTCCATTTTAACAGCCGCATTCCAGGTGAATCTGGTTTACCAGGTTCCCCTTGGCTTTCTTCTTCCAGCTGTATCAGAACAGAACCTTTCAAAGTAACTGGAACAAGTTGCTCTATCAGCCAAATTCGTTTCGTGTCACCCAACAAATGGTGTCAAAGCACTGACTGAATGCAACAACAAACCAGCAATTGTAGTCATCAATTTCTCCCACCCTCATGCTGCACCTCACGAACTCAACGAAACATATGCAGCGTCTTTGAATATGGCCCACTGGCTCCATCATTTAAAAACATGACGTCATCCACAAAACCGAAAGTACACAGTGTATTGCATTGTCATCACAGGAGGACTGAGTCATGGCCATAGGAAATGTGTATAGTAAACTGTAAAATATAGATGTGCGGTTTTTGAGATATATGAACGAACAGACAGACATACTGGCAGATCACAATACTTCGCAACCCCTACTATTGGCTATTATTGCACGTCAGTGAATGTTGGTGGTTTGGATTAGTGGTAACACCATGTAAAAAGTTACTCTGTATTGAGCTCAGTTAGTTCTGAGGTGTGTGATGACTCTGTTGCAGATAAACCATTGTAAGATTTACACCAGCCACTCAGGCCAACTCAGCCTGGCCATTCCACCGTGGATAGGCACACTGAGTATTGGCGATGGTCCTGGCTACGGCTAAAGAATTAATTGTACAATTTAACTATGCCATGTGTAGGGTTCATATCGTAGCCCAACGCGCTAATCGATATATCGTGGCGTTTCATATCGCGATATCGCGATATCGTACAATAGTGGGAACGTTCATTTCTCCAGTGACCCTGGATGTAGGCGGCCTGCGAGCGGAACCGGCTGGCTCGGCATTTAATGCCCATCAAACTTTGCCCGTCGTTCGTTCGTTGGGCGGGCATTGCGTTCCATCGTGGGAGCGGCGCATATAAGGGGAACGGTTGCATTTATACGCATATAAGCGCGGCGGAGGGGAGCGAGTGCTGGCAACATGTCATCGTAAACCGAGGTGAGTCCTCGACGCGGACTATGGCTGCTGCTGGCAAGCGATGTGCGACCGCTTTGATGGTCCGCTTTTCTCCCTCCGTTGCACGCTAAATGGTCTCACCTTCGCACGGCCGCCACCTCCCTCCCCCGCGTCTCGGGCCTGGTACGGCGTTATCGCCGGCGGGCGGGGGACGAGCGGCGGTTGAAGCTCATGCTGTGTAAATGCTATTTGCGTGTGGCCACAGCACAGGGCGATGAAAGGCTTAATCTTAACCGTGACCAGTTAATCTACAGTGTTCACAGGGGGATGCATGCAGAGTGGGCAAAGTACACATAAAACAATGCCGCCATTGTGACTTGTGACACGGATTAGAAGCTCGTGTTACTTGTGTGTGATGGCGTGGTGGCGGCATCAAATGAATTGGAATGACCGACCGTCGTTGCGTTAATTATCACCGTGCCAGCATGTGACGTGCATTCGTGCACGATATCGTTTGATCTCTGGGTGCTGCGATATCGTAAGGTCGACGAATCCGCGATCGATATTGCGATATCGCATAATCGATATGAACCCTAGCCATGTGATGACTGACACTAACACATCGAGTACCTTGACACTCGAGCTGAGCTTGTAGAGAGGGAAGCACGCCGTGGCCCTTGACCAGCAGTCATGGTTGCCTTCTTTGAACCAGACAGCAGCCTCTGGTGTCTGCCTGACGAACCACCAGCAGATGACGGAAGTGAACGACAGCTGCTGGCAGTACTGCGAGCAGTGTCGCCGCCTGTGTCATTTTTCTGCCAACACACACACACACGACCGTTTTACAACTAATGCTCAACCCGCGTTAGTCAGCACCCACAGTTAATAACTGCAAAATTTTGTTACAGCAAATATTTACTGCCCAGATACCCAACTATATAGTGCATACAGATTAGAGAAAAAAGCTAGAGTTCTCCTCCTTTTCTGTCAAAACAGTTCGTCTTTGGTTCTATTTGTATGCCAGTCTATTTTTAACTCATATCAGAGTAGCAAGTTTGTTTCCTATTCAACATCAATACAATACAATAAAAACATTTGTAATGTGCACATGGGTAGCCAAGGTTGAATATGAAATGTGGGCAGTCACCAGGGGAAGATGGCTGGGCAAATTTAAAAGGTATAACAGAATGCATGGGAAAAGTAGTACATCTTGAGATTCCTCCTGACAGAGGCAAATGAAGAGCTGTTGAGAATTTTAAGAGGAAGCCCATTCCGTATTGACGGTGCTGCATAGCTGGAGTCTCGACTGCTTATGACAGTGGAAACTGCAGGCTGTGAGAGGAAGTGTTTCTCTTGTGAATAAAAAGTACAGCCAGGAGTGTAAGAAACCAGTAAGTGAGAGAGATATAGCGGTTATGTCTCTATAGTATAACTAGCTAGAAAGGCTTTAGGAAGAATCTATCAGAAAATTTAGATAATTTTGGCATAGGTTGGTTTTAATTTTGGCAAATTTTCGTACCATAGAACCGTGTTGTAGAGAGAGTTGGTTGGTGATAAACTTAGAAGACTACAAGTTGTAGTCTTCTAAGTTTATCAGCAACTCTCACTACCATGTGAGTGTGTGATGACAACGACGACTATGAAAATCAGATTTGTTTAAGCGATACTTACGACACTACACTGTGACCGAGCACCAGCAACAGTGCTGCGAGGTTGGCTCGATGTCCGTCTCTGTGATCCTGACAGAGGCGCTGCAGTAACTGAACTGCCAGCGAGACACAAATCCAACTCACTGTTGTTCATGATGATCTCATTAGTTGCCTTGCTGTCTACCGCATCTCGAACTGATTTGCATCAACCCCGCATTCATCATCTGCATCTGTCGATAATAAACACAGAGCCAAACTGCTATTAGTATCCCAACGTAACTGACGTCAAACAAATAGCTATATACTGAAAGCAAAGGCACAAAGCAGGCAACAGTAAATAACAAGAGTAATGTGGCAAGACACTGCATCATCATCTTGTCACCCCTCATGGTAGTGAATGTATTTGTCCGCCACGTGCAGGCGAACAATGCGGAATGCACTCATGATTAGGTATATTACTACGGGCCATCACATCCCCTCAAAAGTGCCCCTTGCCATGCGGAGATCTTTACGCCAATCTAAGAAATCGTTCCTTGAACCCAAGCGTCAGCCCCCTCCAAACGGCATCTCTATCGGTTCAGTCATTTGTGCACATCTCACCCATGTGCCAACACACCCACAAAGACCATGCTACATTTGACATGTGCAGCAACAGGCCACATCTATGCACTGTATGCTGGCGAAGCGGCCGCGGCCTAGAAACAAATCAAAAGCGAAAGCCATGCAAACTGTACACTTACAGCCTAGCCATACAAGTACAGCTACATTCATTTCTGAACTGGAAGCTTAACGCCTATACGTACGTGGGCTACATACAGCACATGAGGCAATGGTGTATCATGCTAAATACCATTGAGCAGCATTTTATATTGCACCTTAACTCTACACCCAACTGTTCTTGTACTTATAACCCTGACTGAGGCTACTTCACGGGTCAGATTATGTTAGAGCCGGGATACTTGTCTGTAGACAGCATACTTCAATCTACAACCACTAACACATCTGTTAGGACACTCCAGATCTACGAAGTGTACGAAAAGTGCAACAAATGCCAAAGTATGAACAATAAGCAGCAATCTACACCAATTCTATCGATCTAGCGTCGAACGCCGTGCAAGCGAATGAAATTTGCCTAATGCAGTGACCAAATCCCTTATTATCGCTCAACAAAATCACCACACAAAAACCTCTAGAACATCAGATACGTTGCAGCTATAAACGGATATTTTTACCTGTGAATTCCTACATTCATACTCTGTCACATCGTCATAAAATCGCTTTTACATGAATTACGTTTCGGTTCCATCAAATATATTGCTCTTATCGACTACTAATTACGAGTCTATAGCAACACAGCCATAGATACAAACAATAACATAGAGAAACATGGGTAATTTGCCACTCGAGTAGTGAGTTCTTGAAACTTTCTATTTCCGGCTACCATTTCCACTTCCGGTCATCGTTTTTCAGTTACCCGGTATTTGAGTTTTTTTAAATGCTAATGGACATTTTAAAATTTATATTCAGAGACGGATTTATGGTTTCTGGTGCCCTGTAGGGCAAGATTTTTAGACTGTGCCCCCTTTTATGCAGATTCACGTTATTTTTGCTCTCCCCTCCCCTCTTTGGTGCCCCCATCCCTTGGTGCCCTGGGCAGCTGCCCCAGTCGCCTACCGCTCGATCTATCACTGTTTATATTTAGCCTTTACTACCATTACTGACAATTTATTATATGTTGATATTTTATTAAGAACTGCGAATTTATGCTTCCTATTAGTGCATCATGTGCACGGTGAGTGATAGCGTCATTCAGGGCCGGCGTCAGGCAGGGTCTAGGGGGTGCTCACTGCTCAGCACCCCCTATCAGTTTTTCCAGCACCGGTAATGATGCCGGACCTTAGCACCCCCATTCAGCAACCGCACCCTATAGTAGTCACAAATTGCTTGTATAGTCGACTGATTCGTTTAGTCATGATGACTTGATTAGGCACAAGTTGAATTCTCCAGTGAGCATGCAATGTACTAGTTGAGTGCAGTGTATGTTGAATATTAATATGACATACATTACAACATAGGCCTATTAAATATCTCACGCACTATAAAAGAAGAGAACGATCCAATCAGCAAGCATAATAACACATTTTTATAATTGACTTTCCACTTTACGACAAAACAAGTCGGTCTAAGTAGCCTAGTAGACGCTCATAGCTCAGTTCAGTTGGATCGGTTCGGTTGTAAGTCGTTCTCCGTGACGGCCCGCGTGCATGCTTGAAACTTGCTAGTTGCTACCGAATCTGTAGCAAGTTTCAAGCACGCGGACCTTCACGGAGAACGACTTGTCTATCATTCGTAGTCTCGTAGAGTAGACTGGTTCTCGGATTGAAGATGTCTCCTGTTGAGAATAACAGCGTAGTCAGCAGTCAGCACATCTCTGAGAAGTAGACAGAAGTTGCTATAAAAGTCCTGCATCGGCAGACAACAGACACACAATTTTACTGAATGCGAGTGTGACTTCACTATACTTACCTAGCCTACACTCTATGGCATGGCAGCCAGGCGAGCAGCCAACGCAGTTATCTAAATGTTGTTAGAGTGCGTGAATGTATTACAA
>Ga0209780_1005439_pt1 | contig 10065 bp, 16 predicted proteins | sample WorMetexBAHAMAS2_FD_187384 | JGI IMG/M metagenome (GOLD analysis project Ga0209780, IMG submission 187384) | Marine gutless worms symbiont microbial communities from Max Planck institute for Marine Microbiology, Germany - Inanidrilus exumae... | ecosystem: Host-associated > Annelida > Digestive... | reverse complement strand
GAATATTCTTTAGCTAAAAAGCCAGTTGATTTATACATAACCAAAAATACCATTTGGTGTTTTTTGTTATGTTAGTGTTTTTGGTTTTAAATGTCAACTGTCGGCGGCCGACTCTACCGCATGGGGGAGGGCAGCTGTCACCGCAGCGATATTTTCTGGGGAATCCTCCAACATCGCATCCCTACTGCCCCTCCCTCCAGTACGGTAGGCACTTAATACGCCATCAGCGTCCCCACTAGCAAAGAAGATACCTCCATCCCCCACGTCCACAACCTTATTACACGACATGCCGTTAAAACCAGACATTTTCACTTGGCCGGCGGCATCGCCTTTGAAACTTTGGCTAACTTCGACAGCGACGACTCCGTGAAGGGGCCGAAAACTCTCACTGGTGAGGGTGTAACCACCGGCCGTCGTAGTAGAATGGGTCTCCCTCTCGACGGCGGGGGCGGCGACGACGGTGCCCACGAACACATAAGAAGACGCTGCAACCCTCTCGGCAACGCTGGGCTCCGGGATTGGCTCTGCCGTAACACAGGCGATGGCGGGCTGTCCCAGCGATATCAAAATGAAAGAAAAAAACTGCGATACGAATATTCGTGCTTTGACTTTGTTCATGGTAATTTCTCCTTATTTGCTATTGGTTAATATCCACCAAATATCCTACTAATTGCGCCAGTAATTGATGTTACGCACGCGACTTCTGTCCCTTTTGAACGCAAACGACAACTGATACCGGTTTCATACGGATCGCCTCAACCATCCGGAAGGCGACTAATTTTTTTCACATTGCCGTAACGCATTCTGCATCGTGCGCCAATCGGCAACTTGCCCATAATATATGCGTGCAACATCAGATAACAAACCTGATCGGACGGGCGGCTCAAAACACGCGATAAACGGCCGAGGAATCAACCAGAAGACGAACAATTGGCAACTAACCAACAAAAAACCGCCCTTCCGCGACGACGGGGCTTGACTGCTCAGCCACACAGGCAAAAGCTTTGGCTGTGACCGAAACTTTTGCCTTCGTAAGCGCAGCGCGTAACATCAGTTAGTGAAACCAAGATTTCTCTAATCTTGCGAACAACCTCAACAAATATAGTTGTCAGTTGAAACCATCCTTTCTCTCAGCACCGGCTTACCACCCAATGAAGCCTGTTTCCGCGGCCGGAAGAACAATTGGAGGAATTTATGGCAAAACCAAAATTGCTGATAACGGCTCCAGCCTTGAGCCAATGTGCAAGGCACGCCTGTCAGTCAATGGCGTACTATTCTATTTTTTCGGAGAAATTCTTTTCACCGGTTTGCTGCGTAAGCGATAAAGCGCAATTTCCCCAAATAAATTCGGCATTAAACGCATAAACCAACTACTGCGATGTCCCCTATCTACCACCGCCCGTTGCAAAACTTCAATATCTAGCTCATCACAAAGTTTCTCGAAATCACGCAAGGTACACAAATGAATATTCTCTGTATCATACCATTCACTGGGCAAGGCGCGGGAACTCGGCATCACACCACCAAAAAATAAGGAAACACGCGCCTGCCAGTGCCCAACATTCGGAAAAGTCACAATCCCTTGGCGACCAACACGTAACATTTCTATTAACAATTTATCAGGACGATGAATGGTTTGGATGGCTTGCGTCATCACCACATAATCAAAGCTATCGTCAGCAAAATCAGAGAGCCCTTGGTTTAAATCAGTATGAATCACATTAACGCGAGCTTGGAGACAAAGTGTGAGATTTTCATCGTCAATTTCCAAACCGTATCCCGTCACCGAGCGAGTATCGCGTAAATGTGCCAACAATGTCCCATCACCGCAGCCTAAGTCGAGAACATGCGAGCCTTCAGCAATCCATTCACTAATCAGTGCTAAATCAGTACGCAAGTCCATCATTACTCATCCTCTATTTGTTGCATATAATTTTTAAAAACCCGTAAATAGTGAGGAATCGGCATCAAAAAAGCATCATGTCCTTCTTGCGCTTTGATTTCGGCATAGCTCACAGTTTTTTTGTTATGTAACAAAGCTTTAACAATTTGACGTGAACGGGATGGCGAAAAGCGCCAATCGCTGGTAAATGAAATAACTAAAAATTTAGCCAATACCTTTGCCAAAGCGGCTGATAGATTATTATTATGCTCGCTGGCAGGATCAAAATAATCCAAGGCTTTTGTCATCAACAGATAAGTGTTGGCATCAAAGCGATCAACAAAAGAGCTGCCTTGATAGCGCAAATAGCTTTCGACTTGAAATTCAACCTCAAAGCCAAAATTGATTTTACCTTCGCGTAATTCTCGCCCAAACTTTTTACGCATCGCATCATCCGATAAATAAGTGATATGTCCTAACATACGTGCCAACATCAAACCTCGACGTGGGACAGTGTTGTGTTGGTAATAATGTCCTGCATGAAAGTCCGGATCACTTAGAATGGCTTGGCGGGCAACTTCATTAAATGCAATATTTTGCGCTGTCAATTTCGGTGCAGCGGCAATCACCACACAATGGCGCAAATGTTTTGGATAATCAATCGCCCATTGTAAGGCTTGCATACCGCCCAAACTGCCACCTATTACTGCCGCCCATTGTGAAATGCCTAACACATCAGCTAAACGCGCTTGGCTTTTCACCCAATCACGTACAGTAATAATAGGAAAATCGGGACCATAAGGTTTATTAGTATCAGGATTAATGCTTTTTGGACCGGTTGAACCTTTACAACCGCCCAAATTATTTAAAGACACAACGAAAAAGCGATTAGTATCAATAGGTTTTCCAGGACCTATACAAGTATCCCACCAGCCTGGTTTTTTATCTTGCATACTATAATAACCTGCCGCATGATGATCGCTGCTTAAGGCATGGCAAATCAGTATGGCATTAGAATGGCGCTCATTTAAGCTACCATAAGTTTCATATATAAGCTCATAATTTGGCAAAGAACGTCCACAATCCAAGGCTAAAGGTGTCGTAAATTTGTGGGTTTGTGCCGTCACCAATCCCACATTATCGGGGGCTAATATGTCTGGCATAATAATATTTTAAATGCTTAAAATAGTTCTATTGTAAGACATTAGAGAAAAACCGTCCAAGACAAATCTTGGACTCCTTTTATACTGGGTACTTATGAACAAAAATCGACAAATAAAAATCAGCAAATTTTTAAGCTATGTGCTGCGACATAACCCCCAATCTATTGGCTTAAACTTAGAAGAAAATGGCTGGGCGAGTGTGGCTGAAATTTTACAAAATTCAAAACTCCGCTTTAGTTTTGATGAATTAAGATACGTTGTTGACAACAACGACAAAAAACGATTTTCGTTTAATGACGATTTTACCCTCATCAAAGCTAATCAAGGTCATTCTGTCAATATCGCATTAGCATTTCAAGAGATTACACCACCCGATATTTTATATCATGGCACCGCTAAGCAATTTTTACCTTCTATTCAAGAAAAAGGATTACTCAAAGGCAAACGGCACCACGTTCATTTATCAAAAGATATTCCAACCGCTTCAAAGGTGGGAAAAAGACATGGACAATTAGTCATCCTCAGCATTGATGCTAAAAAAATGTATGAAGATGGTTATACATTTTATCTTTCCGATAATGATGTCTATTTGGTTGATTGCGTGCCCTGCCATTATTTAGAGATCATTTAGTTGAACTACAGCCAATTTTTAAGTCAAAATCTGTATTAGAAAAGTATTGCCAGCAACGGGACTAAGAAGATATGCCTAAACCACCTCCCTTGCTCAGTGGGCAATGTATCATTCAATGCAAATCATCCGAAACTGGGTTGATAAACAAATCAAGAATCAAGGATGACTTTAACAGAAAAAAGAAACCTACACCTGAAAGTAACATAAGTTATCTTTTGATAACAAATGGTTTGTTTTCTGATGAAGCTAAGAAATATATGCGGCAACTCAGAAAAGAAGGCTGGGAGATTGACTGGATAGAAAATACCATTATTATATAAGGAGAGTATTATGGCTAATTCTCTTAAAGTCGGAATAGTCAAACAGGAAATCACTCAAATTCCTCATTCAGATACTTCTGTTCCGACACTGCGAATAGATGATAATGTTGATTGGAATTGTTCTGAATCGATTGATAACCAAATGTACTCTACTTTATTTGAGTATGACATATTTGGAAAAAAACAGTACGCCGTGACTGTAGATGGACAATTCGCACAATCAAGGGCAATTGTGGTAGCTGATCAAAATGTTATCAGCAAAATGCAATTTTTGTTACAACAATATCTAAAAGTTTTAAAGACTGCCGACTTAAAAATACCCTTTTCGGATAATGTTAAATCGCTAGTCCATAACATTTCTAGCTTGGTTAAAGCGATTGATTGCCTTGAAAGTGACGAAGAAATCTCTGAACAAGAATGTAAGATTTTAACAATAGATTTCTAAGCTTATTGGGAGTTTTAGTCTATTTACCATACAGGCTCCCTTTCAGTCTATCTATAATGAGTACACAACTTAAGCAACGCCTGGAATATGGTTTAAGGGAACTCTCTGATGTGGTTGAAATACATAGTGAAATACGTGGTGGTGTGCCAGTATTAAAAGGCTCACGGATACCCGTTGCCAAAATTTTGGCCGAATTTGGAGAGGATATGACTCTTAGCGAAATTGCAGAAGATTATAACATCAACATTCAGCAAGCCAGAATGTTTATAGAAGGACTTGCTATTTTGCTTGACCGTTCCTTTTAAACATGACGACATCGAAAAGGAGAATTTAAGATGAAAGCAATGCAATACCTTCCCGAAGAAAATTTGGTTGAACAAGCCCTAAATGCACTTGGACCAGTGGAAACCATGCGTTTTCTCAATTTGCATCGTTCGCAGCGCCTAGAATCGGTAGAACGGCATCGAAAGTGGCAAGCTAACCAAGAAGATTTTTTTAGTCAAGTGTTTGGCTCACATAATTAATCTTATTTTTATCGGAGTCCAAGATTTATCTTGGACATCAGGAGAAATCCCCCATGTTTGGCATTAGATTTATCAAGATTCAACCCACCACTTATTTATTACAATATCAAAAGGGCAAACTTAAACGTGAGGGGCAAGGGCTTGCCTTTTTTTACTTTGCACCAACAAGCTCATTGGTGACTGTCCCCATGGAAAGTGTTGAAGTGCCCTTTATTTTCAACCAAATCACCGCTGACTTTCAAGAATTGAGCATTCAAGGTCAAGTCACTTATCGAGTCGTCGATGCTAAGCAATTGTCACAATTACTCAATTTTACCTTGGACAATACTGGTCGTAATTATATTAGTGATGATCCTCAAAAATTGCCTCAACGGCTCATTAACTTAATTCAGGTTTTGATGCAAAATGAATTAGGTCACTTATCCTTACGTGAAGCGCTCCGTGCTGCCGATAGTTTAGTCCAAAAAATCTTTGAAGGTTTAAGCTCTTCCAAAGAAATCACCTCGTTAGGGTTGGAAATTCTCGGTTTATCCATTTTATCCATTAAACCTAATCCAGAAACGGCGCGTGCCTTAGAAGCCGAAATACGTGAACAGTTATTGAAAGAGGCGGATCAAGCGATTTATGCGCGGCGCAATGCCGCTGTGGAACAAGAACGCGCCATTAAAGAAAATGAGTTGCAGACGGAAATTGCCGTTGAAAATAAAAAACGCCAAGTGCGCGAGGCTCAAATGGATGCGGAACGTGCGGTTAAAGAAAAACAACGGCTCATCCGCGATGAAGAAATGACGGGCAAAATTTCTTTAGAAAAACGCAATAAAGAGTTGGTGACTCTGGCAACAGAAAATCTCAAATGTGAAGCCGATGCTAAAGCCTACAGCCTCACCGTGACCATGCAAGCCCTTGGCGGTGTAGATGCGAAAGTGCTACAAGCCCTTGCCAGTATAGATATGAATCCCAGTCAATTAATCGCATTAGCCTTCCGCGATATAGCCGATAGTGCTGACAAAATTGGACAATTAAATGTCTCGCCCGAATTGCTCACCGAATTGTTGCAGCGTAAATAATATGACTGAAAATAAAATTATTCTCGTCGTGCGCCGCACCCGCTTGGATGATTTAATCGCTCGTTTTAATACTCTTGCTCAGGCTCAGTTTTATGTTGAACACTTGGGTGCCGATTTTTCTGACTATCAGAAAGAACATGAAAATTATAAAAAAGCCGTCACAACAGCGGAAACCCAATTGCGTCAATTAGGGCGTGTCCAAGTTTTAGATCGTGATTTTTTGCCCAACTTTATTTTTGCTGAACAAGATACTGTGGTTGTTTTGGGACAAGATGGTTTAGTCGCTAATACGCTTAAATATTTGAATGGACATAAGATTATTGGTGTGAATCCAGATCCCCAACGCTGGGACGGCATCTTATTACCGTTCCAAGTAGCCGACTTGGCTAAAGTGATTCCAGAAGTATTTGGCCAACATCGTCCCATTCAAGAGGTGACGATGGCAAAAGCCAGTTTGAATAATGGACAAATTTTGTATGGAGTAAACGATTTATTCATAGGGCGTAAATCACATACTTCGGCACTTTACCAAATCGAAATCGGGCAACAACAAGAACAACAATCATCTAGCGGTATTATTGTTTCAACCGGATTAGGCTCAACGGCTTGGTTTAAAAGCCTTGTCATCGGAGCCACAGCGATTACTCAAGCTTTAATTAAGGAAGGTGAAATAGTAGCGGTGGATTCAGTCACTGGGCGAGTCTCCCAAGAGCAAACGATTGACAGCCGTTATCCTTGGGATGCAAATTATTTACATTTCACTGTCCGCGAACCCTTTCCAAGCAGCCATTCGACCACACAATTAGTTTTTGGTAAAATCACTGCGAAACAACCCATGTCTTTAGTCTCACAAATGCCTGAAAATGGAGTCATTTTTAGTGATGGGATAGAAAATGATTTTTTGGAATTTAATGCGGGAACACAGGCTATGATTAGTCTTGCGGAAAAACGGGGGTATTTAGTGGTTTAAGGGGAAGTATCCATACCATCCTTTAGTACAACGGATTTGGGGAATAAACGGATTTTTTAAAGGAATATCTTCATTATTCAATCCGTTTATTCCCCAAATCCGTTGTACTAAATTAAACGGGGAAATTTATGTATCAAGAACTTTTTAAAGCATTTGAAAATGTGAGCAATCTAGGCGGTAAAGCTTGGGAACATGCGGTGGCACTTGATTTGTTAAACAGTAGCAACATTCAAGATTGTTCTATTCACTGTTTCCATTATCAACAAATGTTTGAATGTTTTTTTCAACATATTTTGGAGACGAAAAGCCAGTTTGGTGCCTATTCTAAATCACATAAACTCAATAAATTATTAGAGGAAGTGATTGGAGCTACCGCATTTAAAACGAACAAATCCAAATATCGAAGTGATTGTGTGTTATTACTGTTTGTGCTGAAGAATACAGATATAATTTTGATATTGATTGTCAAGGATATCTTGATAGTGTTGCTGTCTGCGATGAATTAATTCCAGAACTGATTGAATTTGAAAAAGAAACTTGAGATTAGTCAGTGTAGGGTGCGTCCCACGCACCATTTGTATGGATTGACGGTGCGTCGCACTACGCTTGCTATCCCACTGCAAAATCAGTATATTGACGCAGATTGGGGGCGTGAAACCCTAGAACAATATCCTCTTTTGGTACACCTTTGGCAACTAAATCATAAGCAATGTGATCTTCGGTGCCATTGTGCTGAATCCAGATTTTGCCGTCCTTGATATCAAAATGTAAAAAACAGCTATGAATCCGTTTTTTGTTTTGCCAACCGACATCAAGTAGCTGGTAATGATCATGTTCGGTGTCAAAAATCAATTGAACATCTATATCATCCTCTGATGAACAAAATTTAGCATGTTCCATGATCATTTGTTTAATATAAATGCGATATTTCTCTAATTTATCCATTTTACGATCTCCTCTGACTCTGGATCATAAACGATGAGTTTAAATTTATTGTCTTGAATAACTCTTTGAGCTAATGGGCGTTGTAAAAATGAATTGTAGGTTTGCAAAGGGACAGCTAAATATAAGGTACGACTTGGTTTAACTTCTTCTAAGGCAACATGATAATTAATAAATTTTCCCACAGCTATATGAAACTCAGACATGGGTGAGTCGTTCATAAAACATTTGATTTCAACAGCTATTTTTTGCCCATTTTTTCAGCCCCTATTGTCTTTTCCGCGCCTAAATCAATATATAATTTACTCTCATCAAAGCGAATAAACAAAGGATCATGGGTAATAGTCCATCCGTCTTTTTGAAGTGCTATCGATACCGCGTCGTGGAAAATATCTTTTGCTGTCATTGTTGTTTCTCTCGCAGGTTAGTTTATTCATATTAGATCAATAGCATCAAAATAACAACAGCCTGAGCCCCCCCGGACACCAAGAGATTATCAGAGCCATCAAAAGTACGGTGCGTAACGACAACACTGCCCGTTTTGTCATCGCATTTCTCCTTAAAAAAACTAATGTCTAGTCACACCAATAACAGCGTCTTCTACATCACTAGACTACGCTTTAAAAAAAAATGTGAGGCTCAATTAAATTTGAACCTCGCCCGTTTATGAACTGGATTTTTTTTTGTTCACATATCAAACGGGTCGGCATTATGCCATATTAAAAAGCAAGCGTAGGGTGCGTCCCACGCACCATTTCTTATATTCCCAAATTACTGTCATGAGCGGCACTTTGTTATACGGGCTCATAAATTATTTGAATAATTCCGTAATTGTTCAAGAGCCCGTTGTACAATTACTCTTGTTACGAACAAACTACTGGTTTCATCAAGTTCCATTATATATTTTTCTGCCTCAACCAAAGAAATAACCCCCAGATGATAAGCTCTCGCCACAATTCCCAAAGAGCCTACTGGACTCAACCCTAAACGCTGAGCCTCTTTTCGTGCGCCTAAATCATCTGATCTGTCAAAAAAATCGGCACTTTTAATTGTTTACAAAGACACAAACATTCAGTTTCACCAAGATGTAATTTCCTTAGTCCATATATCTTTAAAAAAGTCGTTACATCATCCGGTGCTACCATCCGATTTTGAATGTTCCCAAGCCTTAAAATTTCTCTGCTAGGAACACTCCCACGCCTCACTGTTTCATTCCAAACAGCATCAGGAAGATAGATAAGTTCAAAAAAAGATAAAAGCCGCAAAGCCTTAATCTCTGTAAAATGAATTAATGGTCCAGAATCTGCCACCATCTTCATTGTTTTAATCCCCACTCTAAATCTTCCGTCATCGCTTTTTCTTGATGTTCTGCCAATTCAACCATATCGACACCAACCGAATTAATCGCTTCATTTCTGGAAACTTTGCCTAACAAATAATCATCAAGAATATGTTTTTCCCGTAATTGACGAATACCAAGTTGAAAAGCCTGAGTTATCAATTCCGCCTCAGATTGCTTAGTTTGACGAACTAAGTCCTTTAAAAAAGAATCTGTACTTTCTGTACTATCAATAACTAATCCCATGAATTGACTCCTTTATTTTTCGCAACTGGCTGTTTATACAAAATGATTGGACATTAGTATTTTAGCATTTATTATCCATCCATCTATTTTGAAGCATACAAATCTATTGAACCTAGCCCGCTTATGAACTGGATTTTTTTGTTCACATATCAAACGAGTAAGCATGATGTCTATACTCTATTAGAAGTTATAATTCTGTCATAATAAAAAACCTTTAGTCGCTATCCGATTTAGTGATAAAATAAAAAATGAAAAAACGCAGAGCAGCCCATAAAAGATAGTCAAAAAAATCTCAACAAGATTAGACAAGGCAGCCCGTGATATATGCCCAAAGGCGTTCATTGTCAGCGGTGTGTTTTGGTACATAAGTATTTCTAGAAATCCTATTTATTAAAGAAATAGGATTTCTTTGAATAAAACGGGGAAAATTATGTATCAAGAACTTTTTAAAGCGTTTGAAAATGTGAAAAATCTAGGCGGTAAAGCTTGGGAACATGCGGTGGCAATTGATTTGTTAAACAGTAGCAACATTCAAG
>Ga0209780_1005437_pt1 | contig 10067 bp, 3 predicted proteins | sample WorMetexBAHAMAS2_FD_187384 | JGI IMG/M metagenome (GOLD analysis project Ga0209780, IMG submission 187384) | Marine gutless worms symbiont microbial communities from Max Planck institute for Marine Microbiology, Germany - Inanidrilus exumae... | ecosystem: Host-associated > Annelida > Digestive... | reverse complement strand
CCCACACACACAATTTTATATTACCTGGGATATGCACACTGGAATATCCTGCAATGTTTAACCTAGGTTCTTTGTCACATATGCTGAAGACAATGGCGGCGGAGCGTCGAAATTATTAGGGGTCAGAAAGCGTGGGTGGGGACGGATGAAAGTGCGGGAGGGGGTGTCCCCCTCCCGCCGCAGGGCTCCGGGGGTAGCACCCCGGAAATTTGTTAAAAATTGTTGGTCAAAATGTTGCATTTTGGTTCGTTTTAAATAAGAAAATGTGCTTCTCAACGCTGGACAGAAACATCAGCAACAATTCACACACACATTATTGGGAGTCAGAGATGTAGCCTTGACCCCCACCTCTCACATTGGGGGTCAGCTGACCCCCTGAACCCGCGGTTCCGCCGCCACTGGCTGAAAAAACACAGGAATGTTTAGTGATACATCAAAAACATTTCTCAGTGAGGCTCCACCGTCCATATGGTTCTCGGAGCCATCAGAAGTGGCTACAGAAAACGACCCCAGTGTTACTGGCATGCTGACACTACTAATTAATTGTATTCATGTATTCATGCTAATATTCAATTATGCAAATGTAAATAATGACTTCCTTACCGCAATGTGATGATTGATGAGATCCCGAATGTAACCTTCAGTTAAGAGAACATCAATCATATCGTGTATAAAGTAACCTGAACCAGACAGAGTAATTTGTTACAACTACGCTAAATTATTATTTGTTGGAACAAAACAAGTACAAAATTTCATGGCCACACAAAAGCAAAAACTTTCGCCTGTATTTAGATTACTCCGGGATCGATTTTGGGAATTTTCGCCCTGCAGAGGAGACGCACTGCACCGAATGGAGCAAAAAAAATTGGCGTGTTTGATCGATCTTTTACGCCAAATTTCACCCCCATCGGTGCAGGAAAGTTGAAGTTGAATACAAAACATTTGTATAGCGCCTTTTCGTGAGAACATATCTCGAAAGCGCTCAGAATGGCACGTGTTAATGAGGAATCACACAGTTTTACCTGCCACCCACATGCTCATCGACAAATGGAATGAGCCATCCTGCCTTTACTCCCCAGCCGCAGCACATCATTGCAATCTGGCCGGTACTCATTTCCTATCCCATAGAGGATATGAGGCTGAGTTGGCATGGATGGGTATACGACCCCAAAAGTGTAAATTTTACGAAATTCGGGAATGTAAATGTTATAGGCCGCTGGAACTCCATAGCTCAATTCTTTAAAAAAAATTCAGTCTGTGCATGGGCAGTTTCACGGCCGATTCACAAACAAAACGCGGCAGCATTCACTCAAGGGTTCCGACGTTATGGATATTTAACCTTGGGTTGCATTTCCCAAAAATGTTTAGCAACCCATAGCGGCGAACATTTGTCGAATCCCGAAAAGTGAGTAAAGGGCAAAAATGGTAATCTATCATTACGGCCAGTATGGTGAGTCTCGGAATTTGCATGCCGATGGGGACGCTGAAAACTGTAAATTTTACGAAATTTAGGGATAGGCCGCTGCGACTCCCTTGTTCAATTCTTTAAAAAATATTTGGGGTTTGTGGACAGTTCCACGACTGATCCATGTTCTAAATCTGGCGACGTTCACTCAGGGGAGTCCTAAGTTATGGCGGTTCGTTTGGTTTCAGGTATAGGGGCCTAGGTAAATGGCACATTTAGTGTGACAGACATTATGACCTACAGTGTACACGTATCTACTGCGACAGCTTAATCGCAGATGACAAATGGAATCCTATGCTTTATCAATTGTACGTTAGAGAATTAGGTACTGAGTTTCGTTTTTGACTAGACTTTCGAGCAACACTATAGAGTTTTGGCCTCAGATTCTGTTATGAGCAAACATGTGGTTATAATTAAGGCCACATGGATGTAACTGAAAAAATCGGTTTCAGTCGGTCCGGAATTGGCACAAATATTAGCTAAGTGTAGAATAATTTACCTGTCGAAAAGGACACCATAACATAGATGTACATGTTGTGGTAAGCAATCGGATCTTGCCAAATTTCGGGATATCTGTAGACACTGCAAGACATTAACACACCAAACAACAAGATAAAATTGGAGACGGCAGACTTCGCCCCCGGACTCCACGAAACATACGTGCCGTCTTTGATTCTGGCCTATTCCTTCCTTTATATGAAAATATGACGTCATTCACAAAACCGGAAGTACATAACATATCGCACTATCGTCAGAGGAGGTCCGAGCCAGCGGACAGACAAACCACCACAAAAACAAACAAACGGACAGACAAAAAGGCATACAGGCACACAGATTGTAATACTTTGTACCCCCACCAGGGCAAAGTAAAAAATGACTTTTTAAATCAAAGTAGTACACTGCATAGTATACAATCGGAGGACACTGCAAATCAGATGTAGTATTTTATCCAAATGTTTTGTCATCCGAACTTTCATACACAGCAAAAACATGATAAGTTTAAATAACATTAAAAGCTGATAAACGTATCGTGGATAACCCTGAACAGTGACGCATACTGTCCGTATACGAACCGTATCGGCAACTAAAATTTCGAATTTTTAAAAATCTACGACGACGGACGGCTGCCATCTTCAAAAAATCGAAAAATCGCTTTATCTGGGCAACATTTGGACCGATTGACACAAAATTTCGCACGATGACGCCTCTTGGTCCTTTACACCCTATAAATCATTACAAATTTGAATTCTTAAAAATTCAAGATGGCGGACGGCCGCCATTCTGAGAACCATTAAATCGCAATATCTCAGCATCAGCAATCGTGCGACCGATCGCCATAAAATCGTATCGCATCGTATCGTATTTATTTGAATATTTAACTTAAAATTTGGTAGGATGACGCATATTGACACTCTTAACCCTTAAATCCACCATTAAAATTTCGTTAAAATTTTGCTGTACTAGCAGTTTCGTTCAACATAATGGCTTTCTGATACAGCGAGACATTGGTCGAAAATCACCGTTTTAACCTACGCTAGGAAGATAGGACATTTTCCTGCGATATTCATTATTTGTTGGCGGATGAAATCGTAAGGATGCGCTTGGTGAGACCGCGCAATGAATAGATTGCGCGGATCGGACGAGTCAATTTATAATATTTCTGCTACCAGCAATATGCATTCCACATACCATATGATGTCCCACACGGCGACTATGAGTGCATGCGTCCACGACACAACCAAATTTCGCCATCTCCAATAGTCTTCTCGTCCGACAGCCTTCGGGTAGCCGACTTGCGGTAAAATCTGGCTTAACGTCTGGAAGAATGCGACCGACAACACAATACCGGCAAAAGCGTACGACGTCGGAATCGGCTCCAGGTGTTCGTAATCCACGATTTCCGTCATATTTCTTTCGGTGGTCGACTTGTTGTGCGCTCTAGAGGTGCCAGTCACATACTACCCCAATGAACACCAACAGCCGTCACTCATCAATACATACAACACTCAGTGACATGCGCCATCAGGCCACCGACAAAGACCGACGTACCGAAACAGTGCTTAACGACGGACCACCCCTAAATTTACTACCGACAAGGGCTGTGCGGATCAAATTTTTCTTACTCGAGTACTCGATAAGTACCTAGTTAGAATTCTAGTTTATGATTTTGCATGTGATGTGATAGGCCTATTTGATGTGATTTGTTCCGATCATTGATGTAAAAAACGTTTTTTACGTTTTCGTTTAGGTCACGTTTTTTTTACGTTTTTAACGTTTTTTTATTTTGTCAACGTTTTTATTTTTAAAAAACGTTGGCAAAATCGGCGTGTAAGTAAGCGAAAGAACGGCAACGAAATAATACAGTTTAATAATATAGTACATTCTTCATTTTTCCCGTAAGTCACGGGGGTGTAGAATTCAGTGGGCTGCAAATACTGAAGTACTACATTCAACAAACATTTTTTTTTGGTTTTCTGAATGTTGACGAAAAAGAAAAAGCTGCAAAATTTTGTTGTGTAGTTCGATGCAGTTCTGTTAGGCCTTAGACATTGGGGGTTAAACACAGGCTAGTATAGGTAACGTTTTTTATTCAACGTTTACAAACGTTTTTTTATTTTTGTCACGTTTTTTTTACGTTTTTAACGTTTTTATTTTTATTTGAACGTTTTTTACATCTATGGTTCCGATTAAGTTTAATGATTTTGATAGATGTTTCCTTGTAGTTCGGCTTTTGTCGGAGTTTTAAATGTCTATTTTGGCCGTTGTACGGTTGTACCCTCGCTGAAGTGGTTTTTTGCCAATAATATGACGTCGTAAGAACTTACTCTATTCACAGATATGCGTATGAGGGCTTTTCGTCATAAAGTGATAGCGTTATGGCCTATATTCTAAGTAAGTTTTCAGTATGCCAAATATTATGCAGTTTCCATTTTATGCATCACCACTTATATTAACAAAACCTACTTATAATTATAAATATTGCATAACCATTGCATAGACATTGCATAACCGGAAGCTATCATCCAAGCTGTCATCCAATGGCAAACATTTAATGTAGCTAGCCTACCCGTGTTCAAAACTTGACGACTCTAGATTCAGCCGTTCCAAAGACATAATTGGGGTCATTAAATAAATATTTCGCTCCCCCGTTGAAGATGACCCCATTGAAATTTCGTCAAGATCGTTGGCGAGAGAAAACTAAAGCTATCGTAAGGCGCTCTTTGCGTGATGATAAATTTAGCCGTTTTTAACAGAACATCGACTTATGACGTGGAACATACAGACATACGGATGGACAGACACGGCCACAGAATATACCACGCAGTCTGTGCTAGTTAGCATAGCATCGCGTCAAACGATAAAAAGGCATTAATTTATAAAGCAAACGCGCTGTTTGAGGAGACATTTTCGGTGTCTATCGCTACATATCGCAGAAGCTTTCTGCCCATTATGAACAAGTTTCCGCTGCCGCTGACACCGACAGACCCGCGCGACGCGGTGCCTCAGGCCCGCCGTGTTGTACACAGAGATGTCGACGGTCACTGTGATAAACTGGTGACCGACGACCGTCACCAGTTTATCACACTGACCGTCCACCAAAGTTAACAGCACCTGAAACGATCAGCAGTTCCAAAGATATGTTTGGTGCCCCACCAAAATTTAAATGGTTTACGTGACCTAACCACGCCCTATAATTTCAGGGATGGTTTGCCATCCGTGGGCTAACACTTGCGACCGTCAACCTATATCTACCAAGTTTAAAGTCTCTATCTCCATTCACCACGAAGATATGAAATGCGATACAAAATGTCAAAAATTGGGTGGTTTGTGGTAATTAGGGTCACTGACGGTCACTGGAAATAGCACCATTCAATTGAGCACATATACGAGTTCTTATTAGCGTTCCGTAGTAACTATTTCCGTATCTTGACCGTTTCTGAGATATAAAGAGACATTGGTCAAAAATCGCCGTTTTAACCTACCTCAGCTCTATTTGGCGTCCCCGTTGAGGGTGATCTCGTCGGAACTTTTGCCGAGATTATGGCATCAGAAAACTAGAGTCCCTGCATGGGCTATATATCGTAAGTCGTTGTGTGTGTGATCCTACTTTATAAATCCTGTAGAACTCCAACTTGTGACAGACAAACAGACAGACAGACAAACAGTCTGTCTGTCTGTCTGTCTGTCACAAGTTGGAGTTCTACAAGGATTTACTGACAAACCGACAGATACACGATGACAGCATATACCGCGCTAGCATAGCGTCGCGCGGTAATAAATCATTATTGTTTTTATACGCTGGTATATTCTAAATTCTGAGCCACCCTCTATATACCGGTGCCAGTAATTATTTGGGCCCTCACTCAGAGATTACGCAAATTACGCGTATATGTGTATATAATTGGCCGGTTAAATTCTACTAGATTAGTTTTCCTGTACTCTTTAACTGTAACTATTTGGCGACTTCCCCGTCACATTTGCTGCGGGAAAGTTACGGGGAACAGTAGTGAAACTTGGGGTTATCTAAATTTGACTCGAGTTTGTGGGACGCTGTTACATAATCGTATTTTATGCGTTTCTGTAGCAGTCTGATTATTGTTTTACCAACGAATTTCTACAGTACAGTGTGTCAGATCACTACTCGTGTGATTGTCTGATGCTGCCATCTGTCGAATATTGCGGAAATAGGCTTATTTGCTGACGAGTCGGTCTACGGTATGCATTAGGCACATTAGGAACAACTGTTATACTCGGTACAATCTGCCCGTGTTCAACATTGATGTCCAAAAGTGCACCGTGATGCTATACCGAGCTTCAGACCTACAACATTATACGGGATTAATCCATTGGCGCCCATCGGCAACAACATTTACTCTTGGAAAAAGATTGCCTTCTAACAATTACCAGTTAAATCCAAATTAATTAAAATAGTCAACAGTTGCCAGCAATAATGAAAGGAAAGGACAAAGACTTGAAACCGGTTACTTTCAGAACGGTTCTTAATTGTTGTCGAAAACATGGCTTGCTAAAATGATTTCAGGTGAAATTAGGTGGTCAGCAGTCGTCAAGGTATGAACTTCACCGGCGAGTCACCTGTTGTGCCAGGTAATTCACCTGAATTACTCGTCGGATTACCCAGAGTATATGTGTAGGAAAATTAAGTACTGCACATTTTGGAAATAGTCACGGGGGTACTGGGGTGGCGCTCCAGTGGGTGCCCCCGGTTAGTGGTTTAGGGAGCAAAGAACTCCTCCAGAAGCTGAAAGGATTTGCATAAATCTCCACTTTAACAGTTCAGATTCGGGAGTGTTTAAATGGCGTTTTAAGTCACGAGAACACAACAAATCTACGACAAATCGACAATTTCGGTTCAAAACTGCACTGAGTACAGAACAGTAATTTTACAAATGGTTCGTTTAGGCAGCACAAAACAAAGCTGCACAAGTGACAACTTAACGTTTTCGGCGGCACATTTTCACTTTAAACGTTACAACTGCACCAGTCGTCAAAAACTCGTCATCAACTGCACATCAAAATATGCCCTGGGATTACCTGGAGTGCACCGGAACAGTGGGATGACATGACGAGCGCGGAGCGTGAGCCTAGAATGGAGTCTGGGCCATTTAGACCTAGTTCTTGGCAGTATTTAAGGGATCCACAAAAATTAAACAGGAGGGTCAGTTCCACCAGGATGCCTCATAATTCAAGCACTGACTTGCATCTGTGTTCACCGGAAATTTAGACGTAGTTTTTGAGATATGCGAACAGCCAGACGTACCGACAGACAGACAGACATACAGACGCGCTGATCGCAATACTTTGCACCCATACCGGGGGAAAGAAAAAAACCGACGGCACAAGCATCAATATTTTATTTAATGGCATGCTCGACGTGTCAACCCTTCAGTCTGTCACATTACACAATACACATTCGAGATGGCGTCACGTTTTACCGATGCCTCACGCGGCCTGCGACAGTTGTAATAGCGGAAAAACGAATATAATTGGTCCCGCTTGACTGTCGTAAACGAAAAACGGGCTGTTGACTTTTGCCATACGATGCCACTTTGTGCTGTATCACATAGTGACTGTTGCTTTTTGCGCCGTGTACAAAATATTCTTACTTACAAGATGATGAAATAAAGGTAATGGTTATGTTCAGGACCAAACATTGCTGAGGTCTGCCGAATGATTGTGCAAACTGGTTCAGACGTTTCAACGACATGAATAATCAAACGCCCTAGCCCTAATTTTGGCCCACCCTGTACCAGTCTTCAGTTTATGCATATTAAATCTGACATACATAAAACGACTGTAGCCAGTACCAGCCAAAGGATGACAAGTGACCTCCAAAGGAACACTGCATAAAGTCATAATCCCTTTAAAAAATTTAGGACGCCCTTCGATTTGGAATGGTTGAATCACTTCAAAAATCTGGTACTTGGATTTATCACTGAAAGTAGCTAATTTATGACAAATTACCCCCAAAGGTACGGGGCTAGGATCACGATTACATTTTGAGGCCCTGTATATTTATCGAACAGGTAAAGCTAGGTGTTATAAATCTTGTGGAGTAATTTGCTGTGACAAATATTACGGCTATCATAACAAAATCTTTAAGTTATACCGACAGCGTTTGATCCCTGTGCAACAGCTGAGTTATGTGTATCATAAACATATCAAAAAGGTTCCGTTTTCTGTTGACTAAGAAACCCTAAAAGTTTAGTTACAATCTTTCGCGTTCAACAGCCTGTCGTATACGCGTGTTTTTACGAAATCAGCACCTCCTTTTTAAATAATCCATCAGTTGGGTGGCGTGCTATACTTGAAATTATTATACATGCAAGTGAAACATAACAATGACTTAGCGTTCTCGTTAATGTTCTCGTGCACGATATAGAATCTGTATACAGTACTGTTGATCCACGTATCGATAATTTTACACAATCTACGGATATACCCTAATAAAGTTAAGAAAGAACAATAAAATTAAGCAGTTCCAATAATTTCAAAGTACGATTTCATTATGATTTTCAATATTATGGTATCATGACGAATTCGTGACGCGCCCATTATATCACATTAATGATACGTTTTAAGATTTTAATTTATGTTGTGTTTTTACGTTTGATATTATATTTTGCCAGCGTTCTTTATTTTGAAAACGTTGTCAAAGTAACATGCAGTATTAAAAATTCCAATAACGAGCACTTTCGCAAAAAATCAACAAAATAACAGTTATTTTGTCAGTCAGTTAACCTAAGTAATTATATTAACTCACTTCCAAGCTTTTGTCTACTTACGGGCTACCGGAAACCGTGCTAACGCGCCCTAATAAAGGCAAAATTGCGTTTATTATTCGAGTTATCTTGTAGTTAGACATGTTAAACAGTTGACATGTGATTTGAATATAATACAGGTAACGTTTTTATGCAACATTTACAAACACTTTTTTATTTTTGTCAAGTTTTTACGTTATGTAGCATTTTTATTTCGTTTTTGCATCTTTGGAAAATGAAACGGAAAAATAACTGCCTTACAATGGTTAACAGCAGCAAAGTTAAAAGCATAAAATATCGTCAATTGATGTTATGAACAGACTTTTGATGAAGCTGTTTGGTACTAGCAACATGGAAATGGTTAATATTGTTAGAAGCAGTTTAATTTCGAGCTGCCACCTGTTACCTTGGCTCATCGTACCGATTTTTCGGATAAATTAAATGAACGTGATAACTGTGTCATAAAATGAAATATGTTTATAATAATTCTGTATTCACTGTTCTCTCTTTAGACTAGACCGGTATAGTTTGCTGCTCGCTCTGCTTGTATTTATGCATTTATGTTTGCGTGTCATTATGTTTTTTCCGTTTTGTTTGATTCTACCACTTGTTGGCGAATAAAGACTTATACATATAAAAGGATAAGTTGACTTCTCAAACTAATAGCCTAGTTACCGGTAAGCTGGGAACAGTTCTTAGTTGTTGCCGAAAAAACGTATGTAGAGTGTGGAAAAAGTGCTTTCAGGTGATCAGCCGACGGCGCGGAACGCCAGCGGCTGCGACGCCCGGACACCTGTAGTGTATCAGGTGATAACGTGGATTAACTACTCGACACGGGACGCGAAGTAAATCTTTCAGACGGTCTAATCTTCATCCCGCCGAGATCTGGTGTCCACACCGCGATAATACCATCACCACGTGCTACCGACTCAGCGCGAATGATGAATTTATACGTGAGCCTCGCCTTACAGGCCGGTCCGTTTTTCGGATGTTAATCGGTCGTAAATAAATCCTCATTGCGAAACCTGTCCGCTAGGGCGGCGCACCTGCTGGTGCAAGTTGCAACCACCGGCGCCGGGGCACTGCGGCGTCTTCTTCTGATCCCTGATTTATGATGAATTGGTATTCAGACGACGTAGAGTATTAAGCCACTTAGCAAGTACTTTTTGTAGTCGAATACCTCCGATTTTCAGCAATCTTTAGCAATGAGAATGGACCCGTGAAGCTATATGCAATGTATTTGGCGGCTACACTGAAAAACTAAAATTCTTTGTCAAAAGATGAAAGCATTGGCCTTGGGCTATCAGTAGTTTAGTCATACG
>Ga0209780_1005436_pt1 | contig 10068 bp, 4 predicted proteins | sample WorMetexBAHAMAS2_FD_187384 | JGI IMG/M metagenome (GOLD analysis project Ga0209780, IMG submission 187384) | Marine gutless worms symbiont microbial communities from Max Planck institute for Marine Microbiology, Germany - Inanidrilus exumae... | ecosystem: Host-associated > Annelida > Digestive... | reverse complement strand
TCCCCAGACCCCACCCCCATTTGTAATGACACAAATTAACGAAATAAAGTGAAATAAATTGCACGAAAGTTTTCTATGCATTTCCAATGAGTACCGCTAATCTTCACTCTAGCCGAAAAAAATAAAGAGACGCTTAACTTAATCACAAGTAAATTACTCTTAGAGTTTTAGACATGTACACATAATTTCTTAACGTAGTACGTACGTAGGCCTACTTAAATATACATAATGTTGAGATTGGAGTTAATAAGCAAGTATTGTCATCGTCTAGTAAAAAAAGTAAGTCGATGACATTATATTAGTCATTACAACGAAAGCAAACTCATTTGCAACATAACCTAACTACACTGTTACGCCCGCGTGTAGTACGCGGTATGAGATTGCATTACCGACGTATAATTATTTTCGTCTCTGATATAGCAATATTTGTGCTGAAAAGGAACGTTAAACTCCAACTAACTAACCAACGTATATGACGTGCACGTCGTTGAGTTTCGCCTGATTGCGTTGTGTTGTCGCTAACTCGTTGTCTTCTGATGAATTAACAAAGCTGACTTTTTTCGCCGGAACTTGGCTACCTGTCCCGTGACTGCGACTGAACTGCATCAGGCTATGACGTCTGGATGAACCGTGAGCATTGACACCGGCTGATACACCTTTACTGCACCTGTCCCAACTTCTGATATCTTACCTGTACTGTTGCGTGTTGACACACCGGCTGGTACACCTGCATGTACGCCACCATAAGGTATAGTTTCAGTTTCGATATTAACCCATTTTGCTTAAAGTCCCAAAATGGGACAGTGACTAACGGATTCGATGCCAGGCTGGCTAACCAACCATTTTTAGTGTTGACTTTCGGGCACTCTGGTGCTCAACTCCCTGAATTAGTGTATTTTGGGAAAACTGAGTTAAGACTGTCACACACAGTGATAAACCCGTTTATCATCATTATACATTTCAAAATCTGCAGTTTATACATGATGTTAACGGCGACAGATAAGAAAACGCAAAAATAAAACGGTGATACAATTGACATCATATCGATGTGAGTGATACTGAGAAAGATTGACATCTTTTACCTGAGAAATGTTTCGATGCAATGCTGCGACGGCGTCCTGCAATGCTAGCCCGACGCGCTCCACCACTACCGTCAATATGGCCGCCGCCGATAACGACCGCCATCTTGATGACGTCACGGCGTTCGTCGCGTGACAGCATAGAGTTTATGGCTTTCAGTGAGGCACCCGGTCGACCGTGACCCGGTTTAAACTTCATGTGATCTATGCATTGTACACCAACTGCGAGTAACTCAGCTGTCGATCACGCGTCAACGGCAGTGGCAGGACGCACGGGCCGCTACGATAAATATAAACTTGCACGACAATAAAGACTGACGCTGCTCCGTCCGATGGATATTCTCCCACCGCTGTGACGGTTCAACGCACGCATTGCGAGCGACTCATTGTGTAGCATGTCGTTGAAATTGAGAATAAGAGTTACTTGAGGTCATTGGAAATGTTACCACTGAATACGGAGTATGACATCCGATAAGTAGTTTGTAGTAATGTTTTCTCTATCTCATACCATTTAGCAGATATAGTCGCATGTTTAGTTACAACGAGAGGTAACATAGGAGCTTCTGAGTCATTAACGACCATTTTAACCCACTTTAACTCAGCGTTCCAAAATAGCCACACTACTTCACCGATTCGACGCCAAGCTCGACCATTTCTAATTTTGACTTTCGGGCACTCTGGCGTTCAGGGTTGAGGGCCGAAGTGTTCGAAAGTCAAAAACTAAAAAAATGGTTGGTAAGCCAGCCTGGCATCGAATCCCTTAGTCACTATCCTTTTTTGAAACTCTGAGCAAAAAAGGTTAACGAAGTTTGGCAGGTGAACTCAAAGGAATTCAATAGTCTGCCACAAACGATAAAAGGTTAATGGTCCAGGCAGAGTAATTGGTCAGATTGTGTGTGTCTGTGTGTTCCAAAAGACAATAACGTTTGAAATATACGGCCTTTGATTTCGAAATTTGGTACGCTGGTTCTATTGGTTACTATATAGGTCGGATTTGAAGGTCAAGGTCATAGGTCATAGTTCACGGTAAAATTCGGTAAAGTAGTCGGTGCGACCTCAAGTGAGGGTTTCTAGCTCAAGGTCGTCGAATATACGAGCAGCATTATCGTTAGACACAGTAAAACAACTCAGGTGCTTAAAGTTGGTTTCGTGTGTGGAAAAAAAACGTGCTATGACTTACGACACGGCATTGGTTACTGGTGTAACACGACAGCGATGTGATCTACGTCGATTATTTGCATCAAAATACTCTACCGCAGTCGTTAATCACGTGTCACTGATGTAGACATAAAAGACCCGTGTACGGTAAAAGGTATAGACCTGAACTTCGGGGTACACGGACACTTTACCAATATATTACGTAAGGATATACTCTTACGAAAATCCTAAATATTTAACCCAATTTGCCCAGAGTTATTATTCGAAAATGGGGACATTGACTAACGGATTCGAAGTCAGGCTGGCTAACCGACCATTTTTAGTTTTGACTTTCGGGCACTCTAGCGCTTAACCCTGATCGACAGAGTGCCCGAAAATCAAAATTAAAAATGGCCGGCTAGCCAGCCTGACGTCGAATCTCTGAATTAGTGTAGCTATTTTTGGAACGCCGAGCTAAAGTGGATTAAACCTTGAATAGGTTGCCGCTTGGACGTGTGCGTCAACGTGACTCCTGCTTTGTTCTTATTCATGTGGTCAAGGTACACAGAAATGACAGTTTTTGCTTAATAATGCATGAAAAATGTTCGACCGCCGGGTTTAGCGCGCGCCCGCTGGAGCCAGAGCTGGTTCGCCCAGCGTTATTATGTTGACGCTTTGCGCTGTATGAATTAATTAACGATTGATATTGACACCGCGACAACACTGCTGAAAAGGCAACCGTAGACTATGTCCCACAAATTATCTTGATTACCGCTGGACTTGCCTAGCTCATTATAGACTGACTATTAGAATTCATTACGCATGTTGGTGCACCACCCAAAGCGACTGGCTGCATGCATTTGAAAGCATAGATGTCGAAAAACTATTTTGAAAACTTTTCTAACGTTTTATTTTATTCTGCTAAAGTTTTCATTTAAAAAACGTTGTCAAAGTAGCATGCAGATGCTGAAATTTCAATAAGAAGCAATTTTAAAAAATAGCTGCGAGATAATAGTTTCAATATTAAGACCATTTTCTTCTGTGAGTGGATTGACCTAAAAGACAACATTGGTTCATCGATGACTCACTTCCAAGCGAACGATAACTGCAAAATTGTTTTTTTATAGTTTGAGTGTTTTTTGCATCTAGGCGTAATAAGCGTTGCACATGATTATTGAACCACTTCAGATCAGCGTTCCCAAAATAGCTACACTGGTTCAGGATTCGACGCCAGGCTGGCTAACCGACCATTTTTAGTCTTGCCTTTCGGACTTAGGGTTGAACACAAGAGTGCCGAAAGTCAAAACTAAAAATTGTCGGTTAGCCAGCCTGGCGTCGAGTCTCTTAGTCACTGTCCCCATTTTGGAACTCTGGACAAAAATGGGTCAATCTTTACCGATAGCGGTAATGGCGTCTTTGGCGTTCTGGAATCCAATGAGTCCAAACTGTTGCTGATAAGATGCAGTATCGTAGATAAAGCCAAGTCGCACGCAGTCTGGCGAGATACAGTTAGCGATGTGCTTGACGACATCTTTGACGAATGTCAGAGAAGCAGCAAACGTCTGTTGGTCGTTATGGTTGACCGTGTCGATTACGAATACTAATTCACCTTTTCCTTCACAGCCTGAACACGCCGAAAATGAGTATTTCTACCGAATAATACAGTCTAAAAGCTGGGCGTTGCTATAACTTTTACCTGGATAACTTTTAAAGTGCAAACAGTTTAATCATAAGCTTCGGCTGTATGTTGATTCAGTCTTAATTACACATTTATATAAATTATCATCTCAAAATCATAAGTTTCTTTCACCTCAACATCTTTGTTTACCAGAATGAGATCCGGCAGCAAAGAAAAAACTAAATAAAACTAAATTTACTACCTACAAAGTCAGCAATTAATACAACGAGTAAACAGTAGTCAATACAAGCTTTTGCAATTCACAAATTAGTTCTAAAATGTACCACTTCTCTATTAGGGCCATATTATCAATTTCCCAAAATGAAGTTAGTTTGAACCTTTAGAAAAGGCATTAAATGCGGCGTCGATTTCTTGTTGTGTTGGATGCATCTCTGCTTGATCAAAGAAATCTGATAGCTGATTTAGCTGCAGACAATCGTTTACCGCCAAAGACCGAAATATTTTTGTCAGTTCTACAACAGATCAACCTGCATTACTTTAGTCTATACAGCGTAAGTAAAAAACTGAACATTTTTACTTTAGCTGGCATTTTACTTTAGCTGGCAACTTCGCGGTCCGTCGAATCGGCCGTGCGTGGCGGACAAAGTTCCATATCCATATCCATATGCATATGCATATCCATATCCATATACATTTTATATTCGTATAAATTCCAGTTGACATATCGCAACAAGAGTACATGCAAAGGGGACACAAGAAATAAATGCAATGAATAAAAGACACGGTAAAAATTAATAACAGTCTTTGTACAACATTCTGATTATAAACAAGGTGTCTTTCTAACGGGACGTAACCGTACTGGCCCGCCGTGCAGTGTCGGCCGCCCGACCGCCCACGCGGCCAGCCCGGCGGCGGCCGACCGCACACAAATCACATAGGAAAATAATAAATAAACAAAAACACATTCGAAAGTCTCTTACTTGCATTTTTGGAAAGGAATTTTTCCACGTCATTAAGACTGAATCGAAGTGTAGGATTCTCGACTCCGTACGTTTCTTGGATTCGTCGCAGGGTTTTGCTGTAACGTAAAAGAAACTCTTCCCAGGTGATTCCCATCTCTGTGGCAACCTATGAAAAAGCCATCACTGAGCACACCATTGTGACCAACAGCTGATAAAAATACACAAGCAGACGAAATATTACCAAACATCTAAGAGCTATATTTTAGCTGAACTTTGAACAACTTCTATTACGGTCTTTTCTTCTGCTTTAGCTACGGATGCGTAAAGCCTTGTCACGCTGTTCATGGAGAGAAAGACACCTCGCTAAAATTTAAGAAGTAGCATGCAAAAAAAGTATTACTAACCTATATTGTGTTGTTACAACGAATGTTTGTTTTATAAAACAATGTGTCGCCTTAATGGGACGTAACACTACTGGCCCGCCGCGCAGTGTTACCGTGTAGCAAATTAATATTCCATTAACATTACTGGGAGATTAAGTTCCATTGAGTAATTGGCTTTTAATACTGCGCTACCGGGCATACGCGTGACGGGAGTTAATCTTCCATCAGCGTTAATGGAAGATTGATTTGCGGTAAAAAAACCGGCCCTTAAACTGACATGTAAACCGACCATAAGCTTGATTCTGGCGAGACGCTTTGCCACGACATGACGTCGCCATGCGCGCTGTATTTTGATGGCGGCTGCCGTTTGTCGTTCGTGCTTCAGTCGTTGCCAATGAAATAATCTTCAACACACGGCATAACTCTTTATGAGTTTGGTGGCATTTATAATAGCATATCAAACAACATACATTGACTCTTGTCTGTCAGCGCTCAACGCAAGCAGTGGTTAAACAGACCATTTTCTCAGCAGACCGGCTGAAACAGTTAGTGTAAACTACATGTATATCACAACAGACAGGTCCGGACGTCGAGGATCTCCTGCCATTGTTAAAATTTACATGAAAGTGGTGCAATTTGATACCAATTGCATTCTATGGGTGGGTAATCCACGTGTCCCGGTGCTCCCTGAATCCGGAACATGAAAGACTGGTAGATGGGCGAAGTATTGCGATAAACGTGTCTGTCTGTCTGCATGTATGTTTGTTTGTCTGTTCGTTTATCTGTCCGCTCGCATATCGCCAAATCTTTACGTCGCATGTTCAAATTATACAACAGTTCTCCATATGTTACCTGCGGTCGTGGTTTGATCCTCCTCTGCAATAAGTTATGTACTTCCGGTTTTGTTGATGACGTCACGTTTTCACATAATTGAGCCATTAGACCAAAATCAAGCACTACGTTATGTTTTATCAAGTTCGCTAGATGGCGGTAACGGGGGCGAAGTTACTATATTCGATTGCAGGCTTGTTACTACTATTTATATTAACATTTATATGTAGAACTACTCCATTTTGTATGTTGTACTTTGTATTTTATAACCTCCAGATTTTATTCATTTTGCTACATTTCAATGTTGCACGCACGTTTGATATGCTCTATTAAACAGTAGATCTTATTTACTTACTTACTTATTTACTTGCTTATTTATTGAAGAATCGCTATTTTTGCAGAATAAAAATAAAGATGTGACTTACTCGTAAATTTCGAGGTGAGGCCCGACATTGCCGTCAAAATACATGATGTCAGACGGTTTGTCATCAGAAGCCGTTGCCATCTTGTCGTCACGATGTTCAGTCGCTGAATCACGCGTCAATTGCGCCACCTGGCGAACTAACACCGCATTCAAGAAAGCAGCGGAAAAGATGCAGTCAATTCGATAGAGAAGCACGAATCGCTGAATCGTTGGAATTGCTAAACATTTCAGCAAAATTTTCGCTACTGTCGCTTCTATTGAGTACTACTATTATTATTCCAAAGGCGGTTTTTATCTCTTACAGGAACCGAGCCATTGAGAAAACCTTCTAGGCATTGAAGGCGTCGGAAACTGCCGGTGTTTCTTTGAAATGTAGCTTTAAAATGGTGCAATTTAAAGACATGTAAGACAATTCAAGCTTTAAAATTTGAAAATTTTTTGATAGCCTACAGCAAAATTACTCGGTGCCAAGTTCATAGTTCAACGACTACCATAAGCTCCTGCATTCCTGCATACGTGCTGCCGCTTTCATTATTGCTAAGCGCTGATCATACAACTCTTAATAGCTATAGGCCCCTATATAGGCCTAGTGTCTGGATTTCGCCGTTGAGTTTATCTTTATCCCACCACAGTTATATAATGTTTCCTGTGTTTTGTAGTTCGTTTTGTGTCTGACTTCTAAAATGTGGTGTGCTAATAAACCAGTTTGATTCGAATCAATACGCAACAGTTGGATCGACGATATACTGAAAAAGCGTTGAAATATAGACAGACACCGTAGTCGAGTTATAGAGTAGACGTTTCCTGGTTAGATGTATGCGGTCCCTACTGAAGCGGAAACACAGAGAAGAAGAAATTGCACCGGCTGTACGGGCAACGGAGAGAGAGAGTTTTATTTTCCACAATACAGCAAAACATAAGAACAATAACATAACAATACGGTTACAAGAAATCCGCAGCGTAAGTCCAAACATAGACACGACAATGGCTGAGCAGTTCCATTGACTCGCATAATCGATAACACAATACTCGCCGGTTACGACGACGATGACGACAGTAGCAACAGTGACGCAGTTGCGTTGTTGTTTTGTCGCTCGACGCTAGAACAATAGCGCAGGTCGATTCTTCCGTGTTCGTTGTCTAGCAAAACGAACCGTCGGCGGTAATACGCAGTTCGGACTAGCAACGAGGAGAGGTAAAAGACTAGACATTTGCTCTTTTTAAAGATCCCACCACACCTTGCACGTGTCATTTTATAAAGAATCTCTTTGTGTAAGCATTCATGTGTAGCGTTGTGAATGAGTTCTATAGTGATGCGAGCTGTACGTGTCGATGACGTCAGACGGTTGCCATGGCAGCAGGATAGCATCAGTAGTTATAGAGAATGTCTGGTATCGACATCGCTCGGTATAGTGATGGTTTACAATGCGACGATTGTGCAACATGGCCAGTTGTCATGTACATTTTCTGATCGTCCTGGTCACTGCACTTACTGCAACGAGTTACTATATCCGTCGACAGCTTCTTGTACCGATGGATTTTAAACAAGGCAATGAATATGCACCCCAAACTCGTGGTAATATAGGCCTACAACATTTTGTACTTAAGCCTAGGCCTATGCTGTAATTGTACGTTAATGGGCATGGACGCATGTAGGCCTTGGATCTAAGCAGCTTCAGATTGCCCCCCAAAATTGCCGAAAGTGTTCGAGATTTTAAATCCAATCTACGTTTGCATTCAGATATAATTAGAAACTTAATGAACATCTAATTTTAGGCTACGAGAGAGAAACGCCTGATTCTCTGCAATTCAATCTCGAACTCAAATTTTCACTTTTGCTTCCAGCCAAAAAAAGCTTAGACTGCGTGCAAACGATATTATTTATTCCATTAGCTAATTCGTTAACTGTTATGTCCAAATGAGCAGGTAGTGGTAATCGATCAATGAATCGAAGTCATCACCTGATGAACGATACTGCGTTCCGATTACGCAGAGATATTCGCAAGAGGTCGCCACAAAGCGCTATGTTGTACAGTGACAACAACGTTGACGACAGCACTGTCATCAACCGACTACTAGACAAGGCATGCGGTATATAAATGGTGGCACAAAAAAATCCAAAACCAGGCAACTATAATCACTGCGAGTCAAAAGATATCACTATACATAAGGTGGCAGTGACGTAATTTCTTCATTTATATCTAAGCCAGCTGTTCTGGCCGACATGATGTACGGCAAAAATGTAAACATTTCTACAGCACGTACAGTCAGATCGCCGGTCTGGCGTTAGCACTAAGCTTTTCTAAAACCTAACTATTCAATTATATTTAAATAACTTGACAAATGTTCATCAGTGAACGTCGCATAGTACGACATCATGACCTACAACATGGAGCTCGTACTGTGACGTCACTTCGCCTTATGTATACCCTCGCTCGTGACATCTCCAAATACTGGTTAATTGTCGGAATTCTTTCACCAGTAAATTGGTAAAAAGTGGTCACTATATATCCCACAACACCATAACCCCATTTTGCTCAGAGTTCCAAAATGGGCATCGTAACTAAGAGGTTCAACGCCATGTTGACTAACCGACCATTTTTGGTTTTAACTTTCTGACACTCTGGCGCTCAGCCCTGAACGCCAGAGTGCCCGAAAATCAAAAACTAAAAATGGTCGGTTACCAGCCTGGCGTCGAATCCCTGAATTAGTGTAGCTGTTTTTGGAACAATGAGCTAAAATGGGTTAAACGTGTCGCTGCAATATCTTGTGAAATGTTTTGCACCTTTTGACTAATTGTTTTTTGTGCCTCCCTGTATAATTATTAACAGTATGTATTGGTTTATTTCGTAGCACATATAATATCGCTACTGTCGCATATACCCACCGTACCCACGTGTTTAATTGTCTTTGTTTGCTTAGCCTAGCAAAAATTCTCACATTTTACTAGACCTCAGGAACATACAGTCTCTTTTGAAGCGGGCCGAGTTTAAAAAAAATAAAAGAAATAATTTAGGCACGCGTATATGCGCTGGACCGCTCGACAGAAGGCCAGAAGCAATATCCCTTTTCTCGTAACTGTTTTTAACTGAAAGCAAAATGATGCAAACTGCGGCGATTACGTCCAACTAAAATTTGGAAATACATGTATTTCGGTAGAATTTTCGACAACAATTTACTGTTGGCAAGTTAAGACCGGAATATTGCACCTGTCATGATGATGCGCCAAATTATGCTCATCGAATCTTCAGTTTTGTTGAGGTGTGACAGGAGGATACGATGAACGTATTCCGAAATTATAAAACAAGTTACATGTGGCTGTGTTGTAGATAATAAAGTTGGAAAACTCGATACGCAAGGAACTGGCATTGGGGCGTATCCATGATAAGCGGCAGCAGGCCAAATCAGCTATCATATTGGATAAAGTTAAACAGCGACTTAAAGATGAAGAATTGGAAAAGAAAGGGCGCATCAGACGACGAAGGGAGACGATAAACAAATCCGAAAATATCCGTGACGTTAAAGTAAGACACAGTGATGACGCGGTCGACGAATTACACAAACGAGGAATCGGAATGAAGCGGAGAAAGAAAAATCGGAGAAAGAGCAAAAA
>Ga0209780_1005435_pt1 | contig 10069 bp, 4 predicted proteins | sample WorMetexBAHAMAS2_FD_187384 | JGI IMG/M metagenome (GOLD analysis project Ga0209780, IMG submission 187384) | Marine gutless worms symbiont microbial communities from Max Planck institute for Marine Microbiology, Germany - Inanidrilus exumae... | ecosystem: Host-associated > Annelida > Digestive... | reverse complement strand
TATATATATATATCGGTGTCCAGTGTATTTCTTGTGTATCACTTGATGCTGCATTGCGGTCCATAAAAGTGTGGCAGTTTATTTTCAACAACAAGTCGGTGAAGTCTTAACTGAGCTGTTATTAATTGGGCATTGAACATGTAACTTTGAGGTAATGGGAGACCATAGTCTGTGGGTGAGATTTGTTGTATAAATTTAAATTAGTACAATCTAGCTGCCAGCCATGTGAATTAATAGACTTCTTGCGATGGAGTAGACTAGTTACCATTTAAGTGGAACTGTGTTGTCAAGCACAGCTTATCAGGATCTGGACTATGAAGAGATTTAGCTAAGATTTGCACTGTATTAATCGTGAATGAAGTCCCCAGGCACTCATAATAATGGTAAAACACATCTGCTTCACTTGAACTGTGTCTGGGCCATTCAAAATCATCGGCAATCTTCGCTGCTCTGATCACTGCAAAAGGGATCGTTCAATCGGCAATAACATCATGCAGCAGAAGCATCATTTAGTATGCAAGGCTAGAGTAAATGGTATTCTGAAAATTTCTGGGCACAGGCGATGCGACCTATCAGTAGCGAAGGGGGTGGTGGTACTGCACAGCACGGACAAACTCTCATATTTACGATGGCCTTGCTTCAGTTTGTTTTGTTTTCCCATTTTATACTGGGTACTTACTATGCATAAGCATTTTATGTGAAGTGTAACATTTTTACTATTATCTGTGTTAACGAATCATTTCATCACAAAAATGTAGCAGAAATTGTTAGAGTTGTTGACAGTGGGAGTTGATTGCAGAAGTTAACTGCCACATATTATGGGCCGCAATGCATAAGATATATTAACAGCTGACATATGTCTGTGATGTAGCATATTATGAATGCTGATTGCTATACCAGTAGAGTTACAGTAGTTAAATTTAGAAGTGGATGTCGATGGTTGTGGGTTGACCCAGTGTAATGCAGGAAGCACTCCATTCAGCCAACCTGATGCTGTCTTGAACTGTGTGATAGCAACAATACTTGCTGCATTGTTCAGCATAAAATGCGTGTTTGGTTTTGTTTGAGACCACACTGCCATTCAGACAGAAAATGCATTCGTTGTAACTTGTTCGACCATTAAGAGACAGACATGCCAAAAATCTCTCCGCCCTGCTTATTATGTCGGAGTTAGCAAGTTGAATATGTTTCCTGTTGTTTAGTGTATTGTAGCTTTACGTCATCCTTCAGTAAGTGACATACACGAATAAGAAGTCACAGTTTTCAATTTTGGTTGTGTTGAATAATGATAATTGCAGTTGATTCACTTGCTTTATTAACATTCACAAGCCACAGTCGTGCTCTGCATGATTGTGGCTTGGGCCACCCTCCCGCCCTAAGCCACGCCCCTGGCCAAACACCGTGACAATTGGATTTTAAGATACATACATGTGGAACGTATGGTTAATCAGTCACTCCTCTTTTGTTGACAAAAGCACCTAATTTTACTGTTTATGCGGTTTTTGTGCTGAGAGATTCATACTGTTCTGATACACGTGTTGATATCATGGTGCAAATCATTCATTATGTTTCTGCTGTTAAAATTTGAGTATTAGATATAATGTAAAAATTGACTAAAATATCCATCAAAGTTACTTTGTATGCATTAACTACATGAATATATTTACTGCATAATTATTAATTACCCTTCTGCATATCACTGCTGTTTGCACCAGTATTAAATGTTGTCTAATTTGCCGTCATCTACAAAGTTATTGTACACCTTGTCTGTAGAAAGTGTATGCACATATTTAGTTGGAAATGGCCCACATATTTTCACCATTCCATTCAGAGATGGAATGCGAATGTCTGGTAATACAGCTGTATTATTTCCTTTGCTAGCAATGACGATATATTAATCTAGAGTATGTAGTTGTTAGAATGTGTGCCAGTATTTTTGTTATAGTGTTTAGTTTGTTATCAGTGGTAAGATTAAGTCATGCATGGTAGTTGTATCATTTAGGGCACACGGTTTTGTCTGAAAAATGCTGCCAAATTCCATGGGTCAGCTTATTAAATTCCACTGGTTTTAGTGAGAAAATCATAGAAATTCTGAAGCTCACCACATTTGAGCTGATTTTACTTTCAGTTATTTTAATTTACAAAAATGAAGCTTTGTTTTAAAATGACAGAGGCATTTTTCTTTGGATTGAGTGAGTGAGTGAGTAGTTTCTTAACGGCAAATAGAACAAGTGTGCAAAATTTTTCCTTGATGAATGATGATGATGACTGAAGCCTGGTTAATGGAAGTTGTCTGTAATTCTATATCAGAAGATTTTAAATGAACAGCTGTCAAATGCCTTCAGACAACACTCTAGGCCTATAAAACAAACAGAAACTAAATTAGATTCTCGGTCGAAGCCAAAACTTTCAGTTAATAGGCTTTGATGCACCAGACTGAAAACAAGAGCTTAACATATGCGGAGGCTACTCGAGGAGCACTGTAATCATGCTTTGCTATCACTGCCACTTTTGGTAAACTCTGCAGATGTGCACCAGAAGGTGATGATATCAATCACTGATTGCGTTACCGTATTCCATAGAATTCCACAGAAATGTGGAAATTCCGGAGTAAAAGGCAAAGTCTGAAGCTCGGCTCAATGTTGTGGCCCTCAGAAAACTGGGTCCTAGTAATAATAGTAATATTAATAATAATAATCATATGCACATTTCTAACCCGCTGTAAGGTCGTAACTTCAGAGGTGGTAGCCTTGTTATGCCTTATTTTATTTTGCTACTAAATGTTTCCTTTGCAGATATTTCTGTGAAAGTATTTAGTATCATTTTTGTCTTTGGGAAATTGCATTTTGAGGACTATGACACTTTTCAGCTTCTAGATATCCGTGATTTGGCGCCTAGTAGTCATTCATTTACTGCTAATAATTGCTAATATGGTTTTTAATTAAGAGAAGACAGCTTCTTATAATCGGCTTACTGGCCAGTATCATTCTTTGCTGTTTGTATATTTTTTGTACGTGCTGGCAGTAAATACCGAGTTTTATTATTTTGTCTTTTTATGCATAATGTCTTCAGTGCTTTCACATTGTCATTGAGCAACAGGAAGGATATCAGGCGTGTAAAAATCCCAAAGCGCCTCTGAAGTTACGACCATATGGCGCTATACAAATGTGTATATTATTATTATTATTATAAAGGTTTGCTTCTGTGAGACCGAGCCTATCCTAGTTCTGGAACACTGGGACAAAACTTAGGTATTAGTAATAGTAATAGTGTGCATAATTACTGTTCAAAGGTAGTGACATTTGTTTCTTGAATTGCTGTGGTGAGCAGCGTCTGTGATGAGTGATTGTAAATAACTTGAAGCGATTTATTTTTTCGTACACGTACAAGCATAATTGTTGTTCGGCGTGTATGTGATAAAGACGCGGTCAGTACTGCTGCTGAATGCCTATCTGGGACTAGCCATGAATACTGCAGAACGCTGGTACAGTTTTTGTTGAATCAGTAGCTGGTTATTTTCGCAGTTCTAATAAACATATTGCTTACATGCACCACTGCATAGCCGTAACATTGTACTAATAACACTGCAGCCGCTGAATTTGTGTTGTTTTTCTGTTGAGATCATCGTCCAGGATGTCATAATTGCTATTTTCTCTAGTGTTATTGCTGCCTGCAGTGATTAAATTTTTGTACAAAATGCTGGTATTTTTGTTTCTTCGTGCTTCAGACATTTCTGGAGAAACAGTACATTCGAGTAGATGGTTGTTATTTTGTTTTAGTGCAGGGATTCCCGAATGGGAATTCGCCACAGGGAGAATTTTAGTGTTTCAGGAGAAATTAGGATCACAGATTGGCAGACGGTCGCTGGCATCTTGTCGTCGTCTCTAACACTCCACGGAATAATGTAACTCACCAGGGGGCAGCACGCGACGGAGGGCCAGTAGTGTTACGTCCCGTTAGGGCGACACCTTGTTTAGAATGCTTCTTTTGGGTTGGACAATCTTGGCAAGGGATAAAGGCATTCTCACACGATGAAAAAGTTGCATGAGGCAAAAAAATTGGGAACTGCTACTTTAGTACAGTTAGCTTTAAAATTATCGGCTTTTGCATAAAAATGTGATAAACTAAACTCTGAGCTTCATGAGATGCAGTAACACTGTAATTAAGTTTGTAATTTAAGAAACAAATTAGCTGCTGCAGTTATTTTAGTATTTTGATTGCTGCAATTTTCCTTTTTGCGACGGTATTCTCAAAAGTCTGTATGGATTTTACAATGCAGGCAATTTGCGTGGCATATATTTTTAGATGTACAGTGTCCTGAAGGCATTAGTAGAGTTAGATATTTACTGTTGATTAGTTGCAGAGTTATCATGCTGCGTTGTTAAAGAGAATGACTGTCTTGATGCGAAGTATTATCTTGTAGAAATTGCACAATTTCAATTTCTTTTAAGTAACTGACAGCAAACAGGCGGTGACATACGTAAAGGCATATTAACATACAATTTCTGTGTTGTGGTTATGTTAATGTGTGGTGATTGTTTGGGGATTTTTTGGTATTATTTTGATTTGGATTTGTATCTGATAATCGTAAATTTGAATTTTGCTTACTTGGAATTTGGAAATAATTAATAATAAAATAGTTACTGTCACTGTGTACTGGATATTGCTCAATAAATCCTATTCCACTACCATTTGAATAAGTCTTGTTAAGGAAAGACAATGCGAAGAAGCTCAGCTATCACAGAGTGACTGTGCAGTGTAGCGCGCTATGTTATTTCAAATCTTGTCAAATGCTACACAGTTGTACGAAAATGGCGTTTGAAAAGACCTGCATTAGGCGAATGACTTGAATGTCAATCAAGGTCATTGGAAATGGCGCGATTTGATGGGCCACACCATCACTTCCAATTAGTAGTCTCTAGTATCGACGTCTCTATGTTGCTCCATTTTCGAGATATTACAACCTTTACAGTGTACATGACTGCCTGTGACCTTGAAGTCCTCTTTCGACATGACAGCAGTCATAGGCCACGTACGTTTTCCGATTCGTACATAAACATAGTATACGTCGATTTGTATAGCGCATCGTCGTAAATACCTCTAATTTACTTGTTGTAGTACTATACCTGCCTTTACTCCCCAGCCGCAGAGCATCACCGCCCTTTGGCTGGTACTCATTTTACCGTCCCAAGGAGGATAGAAGGCTGAGTCGACCTGGGTGGTTGGTTACATACCGAAACATACTTTTGCATGACTGTCCCCCTCGGCCTGAAATATGGGGAGACACGTCAACCCTGTCCCCCGGTGGATACTTAGGAGTGGCCTATACGCTCGTTACACGCAAATATTCCATTCAGTCAGTGTTGTACCCTATAGGTCTAGGCCTATACGTAAAACACTCCTGTTTATGGATGGTCCTCGAAGTCGTCATCAATATAGAGTTTTATAGACCGTTGGTAAGTCGATGGTAGGCTGTGTGCAGCTGTGCGCCGCTGTAGTACACGTTGGTATGTATTAATCGCATAATAACGAGTCGAGTTGATCGGTCGGGTAATGACTGCTCGGTGTCACTGACTAGTGTCGCAGCTCATTCATTAGAGCGTCGTCGTTCGATGCGCTTGACTACATTCCAACGAGGCGTGACCGGTCGACAACTGTTTGTTTCAGTCACTGTTTCCGAGTCGTCGCTGCCGCCGAGCGCACATCTGTTGAACGACGGCACAGCTGTCAGGCCGGCCGTCGACCACTAACTCCCTATTGTAATCCGGCCGCAACGCTCCTGCACATGACAGACGGTTGTATATATACGCCGAGAAGTGCCGGCGAGTCGATACCATTTTGAACGGCGGATGTGGGCGGACATCTTGAACGGCAACCGGTTCGTGGAGCGAGCCGCGGTCGGCCGCCTTCGGTTCTTGACTCGCGTTTCGCTTTCGGTCGCCTTCAAACGCATTCTAACGGAGCGCGGGGCGTCGTCTGGCGGTAACCGGGGCAAGCTGCTGCAGCAGGTCGATGCTACGTCATACAGCACCTGCCGCATCGGCGTCGTCGGCATCCTTTGAACTCCGCGAATGTCGCTATGGCAACTTGTTCGTACGCCGAGGCGGTGAAGACTAACAGGAAGTTGTTGCCGTCCACTGCGCGTGTGTGTGGGTGATTGAAAAAAGTTCAGGGGATTTGTGGGCGTGTTCCGATCCTCAGTCTCTCACGACAGCACATCTGTTGACTTATCGAGTGGTTTAGGCTCTTCGTCTTCCGACTGGTTACTTGATTTACGCATAGTCGGGAACTGCGAGTATAAAACTGATGCAAAAGCGTTGCATCAGTGTTAATCAGATTGTCACGGACTAGTAGTCTAGAAATTCTGTCGCTGTCGGTAACTGCGCGGTGATCAGTTATTTAGTGATATGAATAATGAAATTTTTGCAGCGGTATTTAGCGTGTGGTTTTTAAAAACAGATGGCAAGAGATGCGACTTCACTGCCTCTTTTTCAGTCAGCAGAAATGTCGTTTTATAGCAGCTAACTGGAGCAATGAATACCAGCATAGGCCTTAATATTACTTACTTACTTGCTTACTTGTTTACTCACTTATTCCAGTGACTTGATACTTAAGTCAGTGGACCTAAAATAATTCAACCACTGACAATAACGCGACGTGTCAAAATAGTGTCGCCGTCCAGCCTCTAGGTGCATGGCATGATGGCTGACACCGCGTCGCTGCCCACCCTTCGCATCGGAGTTTTTAGTATCTATATTTAATTTCCAGGCAGTTTAGTAAGCTTACTGAGTTGATTCTACATATCGGATTATTAGCAGCACGGAGAACAGGGCATCGCATGTGATTTTTGTAGGCTTACTTATTTATTTACATACTTATTTATTTCGCTCGTCTGCTTCAGCAGGCGACGATGAACGAAATCGCACTTCCACAGCATGCGTACATCACTATATTGTATGCTGATGCTGGCGTTGTTCAGTGTTTTATCAATCGTCGTGAATTATACATTGGCTGTTCTTTCTTTCAGTTTATTGTTTCTTTTGTTATGTTGCACTTGCGTTCTGACACTGTTTTTACCGCACGACGCATATGTACAGCGCGGTATATATGCTATGGCATTGGCTCAGTGTCTGACTGTCTATCGAAACGGTTGAATAAATCGAGCTGGTTTTCAGTACAGAGGCCACCCTCGGCTTATTCTACAATATGTTAAAACGGAATTGGGGGATTTCGCAATAGTAAGGGTACTTCCCTCTGAAGCCTTGTCCCGAACTCTAAACGTAGCTGATTTTCTGTTTTTTACTATGGCGGGTCGACCGTCGCATTTAAATGTCAACCTACAGTTCGACCGCCGCAAGTTATCAGTTTTATCACATTGAGCGTCCACTTTTGTTTGCAACACGTTGGCCGTGACTGCAGTGTATCTCGGCAGAGCCGAGATACACTGGTGACCATAACATGCAGTTTACGACAGAGACATTTAAAATTTTTAAAAATTGTCTGGTACCCCTTCTACGCTCCTTATATTACGAGGTGAAACCCTTTCCCATCGACGCACACCTCTCTGACTCCATTCCATCGCAGTCCTTGCGCTTTCGACTTAAGGTACGTTCACACCGGATGCGTTGCGTCTTGTTGCGGTGCCGCGCAGCGACGCAACATGACGCAATTAACGCATCCGGTGTGACTCCAGCCAACATCACTGCTTATGCCTGGCTTAGTTTTTGTCTTACAGCAATTCTTATAACTTAACAGAAAAGTAGAATTCGATTCAAATAGAGAATGCAAAATATGTCATGCGTTCTTTATTATATTGATGTAGTTCGTTTTGTTAAAAGATGATGTTCACAATAATTTGCAGCTGTAGCCGAATGTACGGGTCATCAAGTTAACACTCTTGAGCTACAGGCCGAATTTATAGTCTGTTAATTGAAATTATCCGTCAAACTGGACACGCAAGTACAAAGTGTATGATGGAAGTTCGAAAGTTCAAGTGGACGTGGGTACGAGGGACCGGCACATCCGGCGTCGATCAGTGACACGAGACGGACGCATCCAGGCGATCCACGGCGGCGATGTCGCGATATGTCACATCGAGTCGTAATTCGAGCCATCAATCTCGCGCCTAATTTGCCACGGACGCCGTGCCAGCAGCAGAGCTGGTCAAGCGGCCGATAATGAGGGTCGTGGTCGCGTGCGGGGAAGAGGTGCTCGCTGATCATGAAAATTTGGTCCGCTCTCAGTCCGCAGTTCCGTTGCCGGAACTGTTCTGCGCGACGCAAGATGTCGACACTGAACGCTGTGAGACAGACACCTCGTTGAGCAGCGGCAGCTGTGACGTTTCTGCGATTTTGGCCACTATACAAGTGTCCTAACTTGTTTGTTTGCTTACTTAAATACTGCAGTCGAGTCACCGCACTGCTTCTAAGTTCTTGGCCAAGAATACGTCTGCAGCAGTCTTCGAAAACCGCAAAACTCCGACTTAATTTTGTTAACAAATATTTCATTCCAGTATTTTCTCAACAAGTTGTATAGCACGCCTACGCCACGCATGTGTATTTTTGTTCATATATGCTAAGTATTATAGGAGAATGCACGTTGTCAAAAGTCAAAACTTCCACATGAAAACAAGTTTGCACCCATGTGCAACGACGGTGAATAATGGGACTTTGGGAGGTTTTCGTCACTTGTGCGTTTATCTCATAAATGTTCGCAATCATTCCAGGTTTTTTCTGTCACATGCTGTTTTCAAACTATAGAGGATCCACATGGGACCTCTGCCATAGCCCACCGCACATGTCCAGTGCGCAGTCAGCGGATCCGGGCAACCGGCGAGCCGAACACGTGATAGAATTAGCAACACAAGACACGGGCGCTATAGCCCAGGTAGGCGTGGTACCTGCCGACAAGTAGACAGACCGTGAAATTCTAAAATATCTCCTGGTCTTCCACTTGCGTTACTACTTTGACTGCCACAAAGTTACGTTCACCAACTTTACTTGCGTAATGGAGTCTCTATTTTAGTCATTAAATTATAGTTATTAGGCCCTATATTTAGCTAATCGCTTTAAAATACTAGCTCATGCTGTACTAATATTTTAGAATTTTGTATTAGATATTTGTCACCACGTTACAAATAATTTTGTCGATAGGGCCCTACTATAATTATTGTGATCTCGGCCTTGCAATGCACAAAACGTTTTACCGAAGACTGCAGCAAATCTGACCAAAACGTACACTGCGTCTCAATAAAAAACAAGATACTTTAATTGACTTTTGATCATAACTTCGGCAAATGTTGACCAATTTTCAAAGTTCTTTCACTAATTGCTTTCGAAGGAAATTTTGTACATAAATGCTATAAAGACTTTCCACCTTACCTTAAGTACGTTACTACACTACCTTGTGAAAATTAGAATTGCTATCGATTTCAATGGCGTCTTGAATGTAAGATATTTTTAGTCCTACAAAATTTATTTCAAAACCATGAAAACCAGTAAACTGCGAAACAGTAACATAAATTCGAAAATAAAACAGAATAAGTAAAGATCGAGTGGATCTTGTCCGAAAGAAGTTAAAGTACAGAAATTATAATAATAAAAACATACATTGTATTAAATTTATCAAAGTGGCATGCACGCATCAGGATGTATTCGACAATCAAATAAATCTCATGTTATGAAGCATCGTAATGAGTCAAGACACGTATAGCCGGAATTCTTTTTAATGGGACAAAAAGGGCAATATCGGAAAATCACTCCGGAGTTCAGTCCGTCACAGAAAAAAATTTATACACTGATCATATACTGCGGCGGGCAACGTGACATTCAACCTGCCCCCAGCTCCCCACATGGCTACGCGCATTTTTAACGACGATGCAGATATTATTTTTGCAGTATATAGGCAATCTGTCAAAAGAGAAGAGAAACCCGAGGAACATTACTGTGGCAGCATTTGTTAGATTGTTGCCATGCGTGCACTGCTTGTCAGTACGAAGAGGCGACGACAAGGTACGTACGATCAAGAGTCGCGTACGTTTTAAAGCCGACTGCTCCGACAGCTGCCGTAC
>Ga0209780_1005434_pt1 | contig 10070 bp, 8 predicted proteins | sample WorMetexBAHAMAS2_FD_187384 | JGI IMG/M metagenome (GOLD analysis project Ga0209780, IMG submission 187384) | Marine gutless worms symbiont microbial communities from Max Planck institute for Marine Microbiology, Germany - Inanidrilus exumae... | ecosystem: Host-associated > Annelida > Digestive... | reverse complement strand
GTCTATGATGTTCTATATGCTACAGTATGTTCTCTGTTGTGGCTAAACACTACGCTATGTCTAAAAAACCGACACTGCCTTGGCTTGATGTAAGTTTGACATGCATTGACCAATTTTGATAATTTTTGGCAGGAATGTTACCAAGAGGGCAGGCAGTCAAATTATGATTTATTTCTCCACTTCACCTAAGTAATGCTTCTGTGCTACCTGGCAAAACAGGGAAACAAGAAAATCACAACTTTTCAGTCAATTGTTGTATTAACTGCTTTGCCAGAGTTCGGCCAATCGTTGCTTGGTTTCTTCAAGTTTGTTGACTTGCAACTTATATTGACGCTGCTGTAAACTCCCTAAATCTTGTAATCAATTGACTTCAGCTCTGGCCTGTTGGGGGCACAGCTCAGGAGAAATGAAGTTGAGAGTTTTTGCGCAATAAGCTGTTGATCTGCATTGTGCACACCATGCGGTGGTGCATGCATGAGCTGTGTTGCTGAAATGCCGATAATATGTCGTTGACAACATGTTTGATAACAGTTAACATTTGTTGAGATGGTGCGATATCCCACCAATACTGTCCATTTACTTTTCACTTGAGGCTCAACAAAGAACAACTCCCACTTTTGACACAGCGACCGACATCACGACAAACGTTGCAAACAATGAGTGTGTGGCACCAGATGGTAGCATGCTATACTCCGTTCCTATGTTTTGTTTGGTGCATACAGTTGATTCTTGTGCGAATGAAGAGCAGTTCAGCTGTGACCAAGTGATAATATAAATGTGTTATGTGTGTCTGTTGGCAAAGCAACATTCAGCGTTTAAGTGAAAAAAATGCAATTTTTGGCTTTCTGTTTCCTCGGGTAGTGCAGAAGCACTAGTTAGGTGAGGTGGGAAAGTAAAGTACTGTTTGACTGCTTACCTTCGTAGCAATATTTATGCCACAAATTATCAAAATCGTTCGATGTTCGTCTAAGTTATAGCAAGCCAAGGCAGTGTCGTTTATTGAGACACGGTGTATGTTTTACCCAAAGCTGTTGTGAGTATTAGTACACTTGTGGATTCTCATAGGTTAAAAGATGCAGCATCCCTTTCCTCGTGAGTCATTAGTGAATCAAAAGAAGTTAAGGCCAGTTGGTGATTTTCTGTGGTTAGTTCCCATTTGTTTGAGTTCCTTTTAGTGCTTTTGTAGATTTTCGTTTTGTTGTATGAGACTGAGAAAAAAATTGCGTGAAGTCAAATAGGTAAAGGTAACATGAATGCAGGAGGAGTTTGACATGACATTGATTGCAATAGCCACTCACTGACTGTGATAAGTGGTAGTTGTTTATTTGTAGTCATTATTGCTCTCAATGAGTTGCTGTTTTTTGATGGTTCAGATGGTACTCCTTGAAAGCGAAACCAGGGTCGAAGAAACCAGACCAGAATCGTGGAGAGCTTGAAGTAACTGCCACATTTCTGGTGCAGCAGAATATATCGCAAAGCCAGTCAAGTTTAAATATTGGGAAGAAAACAAAGAAGTCATTGTCAGTGAGAAACTTGGCACATGCCTTCAGTAAGGGCAGACTGATATCGGTTCTCTGCTTTAATTCCGTCTACTGTTTTTGCTGTTAGTTTTCGTCTAAATGCATCTGTCATTTTGTTGTCTTTGAGGTTATTGCTTTATTCATGATGCTGTAATGGCTGACATCTGCTGCAGGAGCTGCAGATAAGCTTGTTAACATCTTAGAATTCCTTAATTCTTGTAAACGTCTTCTGTTTTACAAATGAATATGTTAAGAAGGTTTAGCAGAAAGTGCAGTAGAGATTATGTATACTGCAGTGCAGAGTATGTTGTTGTGCACTACTTATTTATCGTTTTGTTTTTTTTGTCATTTTTTAAACTTGGGTCCTCCAACAGAGTCTGAGCAACAGTGATTGTCTGGAGGATAAGAGGGAAGATTATCAGAACTGTTCTGTATTCTGTACAGAATATATGCACAGTGATGCACGCACACATGAGCAGTTTTTGCAGTTAATTGTTGGTTAAGCTTTACACCCTGCCAAAGGTTGTGGATAACTAGCAACAACTTGTTGAACAGTGTCCACATCCTTGAGGCTGGTGTAAATGAAATAATATATTGCCTTCATTGCTTTGACACCGTTGGTTGGGCATCAGGAAGAGCATCTGGCCTGTAAAACTGGAGTGATGACTGATGAGGTGCTGGCGTGGATTGAGGTGCAGATGATTGCATATCGTCCAGCTGATGCCACTGCTACCCAATCACCTCTTACCTCATTAAAATCCATATAGTGGTTCTGCCATTCAGGTGCCAGCTTACCCATATTGTCCTGGAAATTGATCATTAAATGGGTGTTTTTTGTTTTAATATGTGTTTTTATTTCGATGGCTATTGTGCCATGACAACGTGGAAATGAAGTGGTTTCATAAGTTGAGACCGTTAACTTCCTGCCTGACAGCTTTGTTTTGAGGTAAAGTTGTCGTGTGACGAGCTGTGTATAGCACTGCAGTTAAACATCACCAGTAAATAGTGGCACTATGTTGCACCACATAGATAAGAATAATGAATTGAAATTGAATGTATTGTGTAAAATTGAATGTTGAGCCATCGTGTGTTGAACTCGGGCAACAGTAGGATGCATGATATAGTCGCGTTTCAAGAAAACATGAGTTTGCCTAGAGTGAAAGGTGTTAAGTTTAAGGTGCATGACATAATAATAAATAGTAATAAATATAATCATAATAACGGGCCAAAGATGATGTGGAAGGAGATAGCTGGTGAAGATTGTGAGAATTTCAATACGGAATATTTGGCGGTTTGTGATAAATAAATATTAACAACGATTTATGAGACAGAAACTGGTGGGTGACAACGAATGAATGACTTTTCAGTGACTGTGGTGCTGTAGTAGTGTCCGCTTGTTGCTGTTGTAGGTGATAGGCTTAGTGTGAAATGGCCAAGTCGACTAAGCCTTGGTATTAAGTCTCCTGAAAAAGCAGATAGCATATCTTGTTTGCCACAGGTATTTTCTGTTTTGTTATTTTAGAAACTTAATGTAATTGCTGCATGTTTGCTTTATGAAGCTCTTTCCTTGCAATTTCGTCTGTTGTTGAAACATTGTTGTACAAGGTATCCGAATCTCCTCTCAAGTAAAATTTGATTTTGTGAGCTTTGCATTATTGCTGCTGTATACAGCTAGTTAAAACTGAGTTATAACAATATCATCATGCACGTGCATATGAAACATAATTGTAATCTGTTGGTGCTTGTTATTAGAGTTTTGTGCAGACGTCATCCATATCTAACTGTTCACAGCTGTCTCCAGGTATGCATTCTGGAAACTTTTATGATAATGAATGTGACAGTAGTTATGCTTGACATTACTTTGACTATTTATGTGCTGATTTTGTGGTTGTTTGAAATGTTGTTTTGGTGAGTAGTCAAAAATAATTATATTTGCCTGACTCGAATAGTGCTACAGTTAGACAAAATTATAAAGTTAAGGTGCAGTTTTTATAGAGCCGCTCAGCAAAACGTGGTCTCAGAAACATGTGAAAGGTATCACCCAGCTGCATGAAATATTAGAATTAATATGTCGGTATGTAGAATGCTGAGTGCTTTGACACATGCTGGGCATGAAGAGGTGACATGGATTGCAGAACTTCACTTCAGCGTCATGCAAAGCTTTCTTTGCAGTACCCATCGTCGTCTTTGGCAAGCACAGAAAGATAGCTCAGTTAAATAAAGACTGCATGTAGCAGGCTGCCTGTACAGTTGTGAGCTGAACTAATTTTTTACTAAATGTGATGCACAACTGCAGACACGTGCGAGGGTTCGGCAACTGACGCTGTCGTAAGAGAAGACGAAGTAGATTTGGCAGCATCACAGCTTGGTCACGGCAGCTGCGTGTTGCCAGCAGCTAACAGCTACGTGAAGGCTGGATCATCAAAAACACTGCTGCCAACTCACAACAGGCCGACTGACTTTGTCCACCATACCAGAGATGCAGGTGCTTAAATGATGATGTTTAGACTGTAAACACTGACGTTTGCCTTGGAAGCATAGACACACATAACTTAAAATGTCCGTTTATTTAGCTAGTTAGTGCACTTTATAGCTACTGTGGATACTGGCATGGCAAAAGTGTAAAGGGGTGCCATACTTTTACAGGAATGTAGGCAGGGTGCTCATCTCTCCTTTCTGAGGCCACTTAGCCCATAGGCGGATGTAGCAAAGAGGTGTATGGCCAGTGTGAGGCCAGAGCACTGCCACTTCCCCTCGTCCAGTACTTATTTTGCATCCAGTTGAGGATAGGAGGCTGAGTTGGCCCGATTGGTTAGTTGCATAGCAAGATGGTGTACCTGCAGTCATCCATCTCAGTACTAACTGGCCTCAGTAGAGAGTAAATTTTATTAATGCAACAAGTGCCATTATCACTAGGCCAAACTGCCCGGCGTGGTTGGTAGTAGTTTGTATAGTAGTTTATATATCTGTGTTGGCTGTCAAAGCAGCGTCTATGCACTCAGAAAAACAATATGTGCACTGTGAGTTCAAAAGTTACACATAAGCACAAAGCTCTGTTATATTAGGTAATGTGTGGTTTGCTATCATTTAGTGTGAAGATGTGCCTGTTGTTTTAGGCAAGTTTCATACATTGGCCAGCGGTAGTAGATTGTCTCCCAAGTTGGCAGTGTATGAGCTGCATGAGCTGGACCAATACAGACGGGCAAGGCAGCAGCGGGAGACGAGTGTTACTGATGAAGACCTGATGGAACAGCTGAAAGATTATGAATGGGAGGTAAACACATATAAGATGTTGGTTTGTGTAGTAGACTGACAGGAAAACTGAATGTATTCCTAGTGCCTTTCGTCTGGACTTTCAGTGCCGTCTGTTATTGTCGGCCTTTTCATAATTTCTCCGCCAGAACTTAAGCAGCTGGCAGGGTGTAGGCGGCCGCGGGATTTTGATGGCGAGACGTCAACGTCGGCGGCCATCAGTGACTCGTCTGCTAGCCATATATCAGGGGCCATGCTAAAGTGTTCAGGGGAGGTGGACGACGAAGTTAGCTAATTACTGTTCACTGAGGTGCCCACCTCAATGCACGTGCAACGCCACTGCCGGCAGGATGTTATGTATTGAATGTGTTTAGGAGCAGTCGCCTGCCCTCAAATCACTGCTAATAATCGTCGGCCATCTCGCCTGAAGATCATCGCTGATCTAAAAATGAGGTCCACAGTGGATTGGTAATGTTTCAGTATCAATACCAAGATCGATTCGAACTCTAGTTATATTCACTGTTAGCTGTTCCCATGGACATTCTAGCAGCTTGTAACTATTTTAATGGTTCCCGTCATTGCGTCACTTACACACCATTATTGAAAGCTGATATAATGCAGAGCTGGCTTTTTCATTTAGTTGAAGTGAAAAATGTGTCTGATATGTGACTAAGGTCTACTGAAGTCTGTCATGAGTCCTGTTGTTAGTACATGAATGATGAAGTCCATCAGCGTGAACTGTGGTGGTTCAATTCCTGGTGTCACTTTATTGTCTGCCTTATTTGTTTATGCAGCGCGTTTGGATTGATTTACTAGGATTTACTACGGCTGGTGCATGAACAGCACACCCAGCTGCTAGCCAAGGATTCATACGTGCGTGACCTTGAGGACTATATTGACGATCTGTTGGTCAAGGTCATGGAATCGCATCCAAAGATCTTACAGAATCCATACATCCGGCCACAGAACCACCGCAACAACAACTCGGTGGGCATCAACTCGGCAGCAGTGTGTGGACTTCCAGCTTCTGCTACTCTGCCACCCGGTGTATATGTTGCCAATCAGTTAAATAAGTCTACCACCGACTCTGACGTGACCACGTCAAAAAATTCAAAAATTAAGTCAAGAAAAGCTAAAGGCAACCGAATCGAGTTACGTCACATCTTTCCAAAGCTGTCGTAGAGCGAGATTTTCTATTTTTTTCATAGTATAAATAAGTGCAGCAAAACTTGCCACGTATAGTAGTTGACAATGATGTTCTTGAAGTTCTTGAAGCGGATTGGAGTTTTTCCAAATTCTCTTGGTTTAGTTATTCAATTACTGTTAGTGATATCTGCTGGTCACAGTAATGTCCAACGTTCTCAAGTTAGCTATCTTTGAATTTAAATTAACTGACATCTTCACTTTTAGTCATTTTCATATACGTCACTGTAAATGACCAAGTGTAGCATTGAAATTCTGAACGATTAGTGTGGCATACAGTGGGTTTTCTGATCTGTTGATTCTTGGCATTAGCATGTTTTGTACGTTTCATTTTGCATTTGATTTACTGGTTTGTAAGTGATGTGACTGTCCCACCTGTATTCAGTGCACAGAGGTCGTTGTCAAGTAGTGAGTGCATTATAATTGTCACGTGTCATTTAATTGATAGCTGACACAGTTGCTGATCTGATGTGGCAATTGTTGCAAAAGTCAATAAGATATTGTGTATGGAAGCAATTGCATTTTTATATGCTGGTCTTTTGACGAGGCATATCTTCTGGTCGCAGTAATATAAAGTTAGCCATCACTTTTGGTCATTTTCAAAAATGCATGACTGTATATGACCAAGTATGGCGCTGAATTTTTGAAGGCATAGTGTGGCATACAGTGGTTTTTCTGGTGTGTTGATTCTTGGCATTTTTGACTGTGTGGCAGCTAGCATCAACCTTGAAGAATTTTTACCAGACTCTTTCAAAACTTGGCCAAAATTTTTATGGGCTTCGTATCTTAGTCACATTTGATACCAGTCAGATCACCACATCTACTCATCTAATCTGGAATTATGGTACTATCAGTGTCAGAATTCTACCATATTAGCAATTAGCACTGTCTCCTTTCTTACTGTTTTTACGTCAGACTCAGTCAAGTATTTATGAGTGTAACATCTTGGCCACATTTGATAACCAGCCAAACACCAAAAGTCTAAATTAGTGTGAGAAGTATTGGTATCAGCTTAATGATGATGGCACATTTGCTTGTAGTTTCACTTGGTCGCCTGGCTGTTGAACTTGTCATTCAGCAGGTGGACACTCCAGCCCTATTCCTGAGCACTAGTGACCTTGTCTGATGCTTTGCAGTGCCCTTGTTTATGCAGTATGCATGCAAATTTGGAATACCTCGCTGTTGCATAACTTATGTTTCTGACAGCCATTGTTAAACAATCAGATTTAGTTTATGGAGCATAACCTCTTACCATTGGTCACTAAACAAATGGTATGAAGGTGATGTAGTGTTTTTGAGCATTGTGAAATGTGGCTTTACTGTATCTGCCAAATTCATTTGTGCGTGTTTGGTTCAGACTTAATTGTATAGCTGCTCTATGTTGGATTTTTGTACTATACTGACTCACATTGGTAACTGTTATTGAATGCAGTGTCAATTCAACATTGTACTGTGCCAGTGCTAGCTTTCAGTTACTGGCCAATTTTGTCATTATGGTTCTGTTTTTATATTTAGCAATTTATGAAACGCGTATTTATTACCGCGCGACGCTGTTCTCGCGCGGTATATGCTGTTGTTGTGTGTCCGTCCGTCTGTCACACGCTGGTATTGTGCCAAAACTGCTAAAGTAAGTAAACGTAAAGTAAAGCAAACATCGCTTTGTATAGTGGATCGTCGTAAACCACCTGTAATGCACTCGGAAATGGCATGTGTTAGAGGGATCACACAGTTTTACCTGCCACTCACGTTTATCCACGAATGGAATGAACCATCCTGCCTTTACTCTGTAAGCATTCACCAGACGGCGCCGCCCAAGCGAGGTAGTGCACATCCGATTACAGCTCACGACTCATTTATTGACCGACCTCGAAAGGATGAAAGGCTGAGTTGGCCTAGTTGGCTGCCCTTGTAGCGGACGCTTTACCCACATTAGTGGTCACCTATCAGCAGCAGGTCAAGTATAGGACAGGGAAAGTTCACCCGACATTCTACCACTGTGCCATGCAACCGTCTAAATGTAGAATCATGGACTCTTGATTTATGATGCCAAAGATCTCGGCGAAATTACACTCGGGTCACCCCGAACGGGGGCGCCAAATAGAGGTGGGGTAGGTTACAGTCGGAGATTTTGGACTAATATCTTGCTATAGCTCAGAAACGGTGCTAGATAGGGACATACTTGCTGTGGAATGCTAATAGGAAGTCATATCCACTCTATCGAATGGCGCTATTTCTAATGACCTTGAGTGACCCCTAACTAACCCAAACCATGATATCTTGACTACCCCCTAGTGGGCGTGGTCAGGGTCACGTGACCCAATTTTTAAATTTGTGCCCCAATCATATCTTTGGTATCGGTGAAGTTAGGCAATTGAAATCTTGTGTAGTAATACACACAGAGGAGTACTCGTGCATGCATGATACACTACCCCTGAAAATGATATGTTCAGAGTCACGTGACCACTTTAAATTTAAGGAAATAACTGATAATATCTCGTTAACGTGGAAGATAAGAGGCATAGTTGCAATGGAACACTAGTACGAAATGGCATGTGGTCTATCGAATGGCACCATTGCCATTGACCTTGAAGGCCACTTTTGCTGTTTGAAACTTTTCTAACTCCCATACCTCATGAAACGTAGCATGAATTTGCTAACATGCCACGTCGCGCTGTCGCTGTGCAGTAGCTGAACCCGTTGTTTTATGCATAGTGTTGATGTGTGTGATCAAACCACAGTATTATCAATGGTGTGACGTCCTCTATGTATTGCATCATAATGACTGCATGTAATTGATGCAGTGTACCATGCAGCATTTACTTTTTGCCGTTTGTGTTGCTGTTTAAATGTGCGTTCAAGACATCCTCATTTATACCAACAACTCAAATAATTATTAGCATTTTTTAAGCTGCTGAGATGGCCATAATTGGTCAGATGAATGTTGCCAGTGTTTTAGTATTGCATCGCACCTGCTTATTGACGTAGAATGTTCTCGTGTGCAATATCTTTATACTGCAGTTTTAGTGTTGCTGATTTTAATACTGGTCATTTTTTGCTTGATGGTATTACTTGCAGTGGGTAACCTAATGCTACTCATGTCTTCCTCACTGAATCAGTATTATTAGTTGCTGATATTTTGCTAATATTTGCGTCGTTTGATGACATATGCTTGCAAATGACTCAGTTGCTGATGTAATTCACCATGTAAGCCAGATGTTGTTGTATGTTTCGTAATTTGTGTCAACTCACTGCAGTATGGGCTGCCACATTTTACATTTGTAAAAATTAGCACTAATACTAATAATGCCTACCACAAATTTCATTCGTCCAAACAAAACGTTCAGAAGTGATATTAACTGCAAAATATGTCACCTTTGTTATATAATCACTGATGAATCCGGATTATTGTGGAAATGCATCCATTGACCTCATGGGGGAGGAACTCCATCCCTGTGCATCCTCGATGTCCCCCTGGACTAAAGCTGGGCTGCACATTAGGAACATAAAAAATACAACCAAATAACATAATTCAACAACTTACTATCAATTGACATGTATTTGTCGTGCCATGCGACCTGTGGTATAGAGGGAAAGGGTGTGCTGGACATTGATTTTGACAATTGTCATATGATCAACATAATTTCTAACAAAAGAAATCTTACACAAATTATACTTTTTCAATTAAATAATTGACCTAATTTCAGTTTGCTTATTTAATCTAAATCTACTGTTATTGTTATACTTTTCTTTTGCAGTTATCTTACCCCAAGAATTAATACTTATCAAATTTTAATATTTATAATTTACAGTCTAGTCCTACCTTATAGGCGCGATATGACCTAAATTGTGCTGAAAGAGCCGTTAAATGCTAACCAACCATTGACCTCACGTATTTTAACTCGAAGTCTAATCACAAAAGACTACCAAACATAGCAACTGTCATTTCTGCCATATTATCTTCTTCATTTACTGACGACAGTAGGGGAGGGAATCCCAGCCCAGTGCGTCCACGACGCCCTCCCTGGACATTGACTAAAGCTGTGCTGCACATTAGGAATATAAAAATAGCAAATAAAATTTTTAAAAAATAAAATA
>Ga0209780_1005433_pt1 | contig 10070 bp, 6 predicted proteins | sample WorMetexBAHAMAS2_FD_187384 | JGI IMG/M metagenome (GOLD analysis project Ga0209780, IMG submission 187384) | Marine gutless worms symbiont microbial communities from Max Planck institute for Marine Microbiology, Germany - Inanidrilus exumae... | ecosystem: Host-associated > Annelida > Digestive... | reverse complement strand
ATCTCAATCGCTTCAGACGTTATAGCACTAATCGATACACCACACACGAAAGTTTACATTGCAACATCGATCGACATTTTGTGTCCCAATTTCGTAAAATTTGGCCGACGGCCGCGGGAACTTGTTTATTGTTCCTGTATGTCTAAATCGTGCGTTGCTTACCTGACAAAAAATTTCACATTTCAGATGTGAATAGGTCCAGTAGTCATTTAGTCTCAACAAGTCCTAAGTGACTAGTTAGGCTGTGGAGACTAATCCACAAAGTCCAGTATACAGTCTGAGCTGAGTGACTGATGGAATGAATGATGGACCATGGCAGATCTCAACCCATCTAATACAGTACCAATCCCATCTCATCTTATACGATCTCAACCCCATCTAATACAATCTCAACCCCATCTAATACGGTCTCAACCCCATCTAATGCGATCTCAACCCCATCTTATAATATGAAGTAGTTAGGTAGCCGTCACACCAAACAACCCAGCTGCAGTACAGTACACCGGTGTCACAGACACAACGTGCAGAATAAGCCAAACCATTAGCACAGTCGGCTAAAATAACATTACTAAAACAAGAAGTACCACACACAAGCCGAACCATTAGTGTATTTCAAGTAGCACATACTGAAATCCTGCAAATGTCACAATACACTTTTGTGCTGAATTACAAGTGGATTAATTTCTGTCAGACAGTGTGTTTAGGTATGAGTTCTGTTGAGTGCCTTCTTGTTGTGAGTTTATTGTGGATAGTGCTGTATTGTGTTGTAGCCTCAGTGAGTTTTATGCTATGGTCAGCCTATCAACATAAGCTGCCGGGCTGTTCAGCGGTAATGTGTCATAGTCTGTCTGTCTCTACATAGCACCGGTCTGTCATTATGAAACACATTTATTCACCAGAACGGTAGAGTAACAGAGAGAGACAATATTTATACAACAGACTAAAAACAGACACAAGCAGTACTGTTGGTTTTAAGAGCATAAAAACAATCAGTTCATCGCAAAGTTCTTATACACGGAACAGCGCAACATATAAATCGGAGTAACATCAAATCCATATGGAGATATACCAACTTTGGTACTCAAAAGGCGAAACTCATGTGATAGTGAGAATAGCTTAGCCATACACCGAACCACATTATTGCATGAGTAAAAGCACCGTTTAATAAAAACCAAGGTTAAGGAAGTCCGCAAGTGTAGACGCTGAGTCAAAAGCATAGTGTGTGCGATTTCTATGGTTGGCCAGGGTGGTACCAGGGTCTTGCCTGACTGGCTGCTAATTTCCCTGATGGGGTGGCGTTATTAACGTTTGAATCATTCGAATCAACAAATGACGAAGTCTTCATTGAAATGTGTGATAAATAAAGTACAGTTTATGTTGGACTTAGTCGAATTCAGTTTAAGTTCAGGGTTTGACTGGCAATGTCAGTTATCATGTTTACTGTGGAAATACTTTAACAAACACTACTAAGTGTCTAACGTTTAACAAACACAGCAGCAAAGCCGTCTGATTTGATTTCAACTAATTCGCTATTATTTCAGTCGATATTTGCAAAGAAGGCCCAGGAACCACATTTGAAATTACTGACGCCTGTGTTGTTTGTGAGGCTTGGATACACTAAGGAAGTCGGTTGTTATTACGCTAACAGCGGCTAATGATTGGTCGAGTAAAACTGATGAATTTCCTTCTTCCATCCGGTGTACCCCCTTTCCTCCTTTATTCTCCCTTTTCCATTCACTTCCTCACCTTTTGCTCTTTTTTACTTCTTTTTTTCCTTTACTTGTTTGCTTTAACCATGTTCTTCTTCTGTCGTCCATCCCTTCCCATTCTACCAGAATAGTCACCACTCTGTTTCCAGGCCAGAGATCGTATGAGGCGACTAAACCTGGGTTTAGTTTGGTTTTGTTCATTATGTGTTATCTGTATTGCTTAGTTGTGATTTATTCTGGTGTTTTGTTGTATTTGGTTTAGTTTAGTCTCGCGGTGTGATAGTTGTCTTTTTTTGTTGTAGGCGCTAGCATAATAATTTAAATGAGCCTCTCGATCCCTTTCCCTTTTGGGTGGCTGCTGAACAAAAAGGCGGCCAGGGTTGAGGTTAATATATCGCTGGCCTTCCTTCACTGGGTAGGGATAGCTCTCCACCCCTGACCATTCGTCTCTGATATAGCCATTATTTGTGCTGAAAAGGGACATTAAACTCTAACCAACCAACCTTGCTGTGTGTGTCTGTCTGTGTGTCTGTGTCTGTGTGTCTAGTGGGAGACGCTGTGGTTGGATGAGGCGTTCTGGCATGTGCTCTTCTCGCTCTTGCTCGCTGTTGTCATGTTTCTCTGGCGACCTTCTGCCAACAATCAACGGTCTGTCTGTCTGTCTATCTCTCTGTCTGTCTCTCTGTCTGTCTGTTTGTCTGTTTGTGTCTGTTGCTTTTTGTCTCTATTTCTCTTACTATACATTACATGACGTTTGCCAGTTCAGTTGATTAGATTTTGGAGTGATTTCCAAATGTGGGGTTCTATCTCTATTTGACTTTTGCTGCCATGAGCATAGCTAGAACTACAAAACGCGTCCAAGGCATATTGTTCTCAACAGGACTCTTGGATAGCACCTCGCGCCTTTGAAGTTACGACCATATGGCGCTATACAAATGTGTATATTATTATTATTATTATTATAATGAGTGTGATACTCATCTCTGGGGCCCACAGTTTCCTGCGGGCCGCGTAAATTTGAGCTGAGGCACAGAATTTATAATAATAATAATAATAATAATCCGATTTGTAAAGCGCCAGAATGTCAAAAGACTTCCGTGGCGCTACCTGTTGCTGCAGAATTTCCCCATTTCCATGGAATTTTGCAGAATTTGATAAAACAACCGGTCACAGCAGCACTAGAAACACACACAGACACAAACACACACAGTCACACACATACAGACACATATATTATTAGATTGCGAATGTGATGACGTAGTACGTAGTAAATAAATTCAGTAAAATGACCTCCTTTCACTCCACTTGTGCTCGTACACGCTTGCTTCTGCTTTTATATCATATGCCTGCAGCTCACTCATAAACGGGATGCTATGGTTAAGCCATGGAATTTGATTGATTTTCCCGCCGTGAGCCGTTAAATTTACTGAACTGAGTCCACGGAATTTAGCATTTTGTCTGCGGAAAACTGTGGGCGCTACTCACCTCTTAAGCGCTCAGGTATGGCATGTGTTAACGAGGGATCACACAGTTTTACCTGTCACCCACATGCTTATCCACGAATGGAATTTGCCTTCCTGCCTTTATTTCCCAGCCACAAAACATCACCACACTTTGGCTGGTACTCATTTCCCGTCCCGCAAAGGGTAGGAGGTTAAGTTGGCCTGGAGATGTCGTGTTGTGTCTTGGGAGTTGGGGCTGTCTGAAATTATTGAATTTTTTCTCTCAGCTAAGTGTTAGTTGGTTTTTGAAATCGATGCAACGTTGCCATGGCTTCAGAACATTACATTAGATGTTAGTCTGGGTTTTCCAAAACAGGTAATTCCCATGTAACCTTACATAAAATTGTGGACCTTTGCACTTCTCAGCATGTTGGCCTCATTGAGCTGTTTTCAACAAAGTGACCGTTTGAAGTTGTTGATGATACTAAGTGAAAGTTTAGTTTGCAGCACTTTGCCATCACTACCTCAGAGCGGGATGATAGCGGACGCTGATAATTGTGGGATGTTGTATGAGCTGTAGTCAAGTTAATAATTTCATTTCTTCTGAATGCAGGAAATTTTGTTGTTTAGCTGTCTAGTGTGTCGTTGTCATGTGACTAGATATGCATATTCAGCAGCTGTTGATGAAGTGGATGATGACTTAAGTGAACAGCTTGTTGTGTCATCATCCTCGTCACTATTACACGGTCAGTCTTGGTCTGTCTGTCTGTCTGTCTGTCTGTTTCACTCTGCCTCACTGTCAGTAAGTTAGTGTTGTGTGGCATTTATTTGTCATAACGTTAACATTTCTGTTCAGTTTTTCTTTGGCAAAGTGCTCGTCAAGTGTTTACTATGAAAACAGTTCAACATCAATCAATCAGTCAGTCAGTCAGTCAATCAATCAATCAATCAAATGGTACATTTTTATAGCGACCGTTAAAACTGAATTATCAGAGGCGTTTCCTACATGTAGACATGCTCAAAGAGCCAAGTCTTAAGACGTGGCTTCAACGGTTCATGAGATGAAGAGAGTTGGTGTGTCTGACAGTCATCGTTTGCATGTTCTAAACTACGCTGTGTGAATAGTGTGACAAGGTGATAACAGTCCACTGCTCACAGGCGCAGTCGACCAGCGATAAACACACACACACACACACAGGGACACTGACACAGTCGTGCACACAGACACAGGGACACACTGGTGAGACGTGAATTAATGTGCTGTGCAGATGTGAAGAAAGTGGGCGGCGGCAGTACTCGGAATGTGGACCAAAAGTCATCATTAGCAGCGAGGAGCGAGAAATATTCACCACACGTTGTACGTATGTTGAGATGAGTCAAATCGTCATTTTCTACTAGAGACTTGTCATATTACGTTGACAACAGTGCTATAGTGAAATGTGTAGACATCATCTGATGTCTGTCGAACCAATCGTTAAGCGACATTTGAACACGTGAATATGCATGAGACAGATTCAGACTGCATTGCTACATTGTGTTCATCTTTGGCAGTTTTCTTAATTGGCCGCCGTTTGGTGTCTATGTTGAGACTGTTGGTCTGGCATGTATTGTACAAGTCTGTGTATGTGTGTAGGATGAAGCGTTGCAGTGGGTTGATGACAACATTCCTTCATCAGCTGGCATTGACGTGTAGGTTCATGTCTATATAATAGCCGCCTTCTGTACTGCGATGTGATATGATAGGATATATGTACGTGCAGTCAACAGCTGCCAGCTTAATCTAGCACATGGCACCAAAAACAAAAATGGGAAAAAATAAAAACAAAAAACAACTAGCTCAGAAGAAATGGTTTGGGTGATAGTCCGTGAAGGCAGTCCGGGCGAAGACGTGAAACTAGGGGGGGGCATAAGGATTTGTGAAAGAGGTAGGTTTTAAGCAGAGAGTGAAAGAGAGAGGGAGTTAAAGAATGTACAGAGTGGTGAATCAAAAAAGGAAGAACTGATAGGTGAAGGAATAGCCGATCACGAGGCTTTGGATAGGGGCGAGTGGGACGGCGAGACACAAAGGGCCGAAGCTTGAGGGCTGAAGCGGTGGATGGGGTTTTTGGGGAGGGGCAGCCACCCCCCCCCTCCCCACAGCTAGGGGACCTGGGGAGCGCTGTAAGCTCCCCAGTGGAGTCCAGGGCATAGCCCCAGCCGCTGTTGATTTTGTTGTGGTTTGAAGCCCCAAAACTTGTCTGGTAACAAGTTTTGCGAACCATCTGGTGGGATCGCCCCCTTCGCCCCCATGGATCCACCATGGGGAACAGGTGAGTCGAAAATGGAGGAACTGGTACCAGAATGAGGTTGACGAAGAGATAAAGGGAGTTGGTTCCAGAGACAAGGTGAAGCATAACGGAAGGAGCGATCAGTTATGTTTAGTTATGTTTATCTCTGAGCCTGAGCTTTGCCAACTCCGGTCCGGTAAAACAGGATTATCTGAAGCAGAGATGCAGGCAAGTCGATGGGAAAGAGTGAGGTTGATGAACTGCATTGAGTCTAGGTGTAGAGTAGAGAGGGCGTGGTCAAGTGTACAGTCACGTGATGCCATTCTAACCATTTGCGTTCTTTCATGTAATGAAATTTGTGTTACTGTAAAGCATTATATTTTCGCTGCATCTTAATTTTGTGACTTTCTAGAAAATTCGCTGCATTTTAATAATTTGGTTATTTTCTGGTATTGATATTCTATGCAGATAAAGTTTCGTTATGGGTAAATTCCAGAAATTTGCATGTGTTTAATTTCTTGATTTTAGTATCAAATTGTGAAAATGTGAAGGTGTTTTGCAGTAGTTTGTGATGATGTGACAGGACGCTGCCTGGACTGCTTGACTCTGATGATGAACTGCGTGACAGACACTATCAGCTGTCTAAGATGCAGTGACGTCATCGTCATCATCATCATCATCATGATGTGACGTCATCGTCATCATCATCATCATCATCATGATGTGACGTCATTGTCATCATCATCATCATCATCATGATGTGACGTCATCGTCATCATCATCATCATCATGATGTGACGTCATCGTCATCATCATCATGATGTGACGTCATCATCATCATCATCATCGTGATCGTGATGTGGAGTGAAGTATTGAGTTACAGCCGTTGATCGCCTCGTCCTATCACTGCACTGATATGTCCTTGATGAGTTACTAGACGATGTGACGTAGTCTGCACCTCACAGAGATTATTTTTCTCACTTATTTTCAACGTGTCACTCACTCGGTGTAATGTCGCTGTCTACACATTCCACATGTTATAGATGCACTTACTTACTTACTGTATTCAGCTGTCACTTGAGAAGATCCCATAATAAGTATGCGTTAGTTCATTGGGTCAGTGGCGTCATCATGCCATATTTCCCCAGCGATCGGTCAAACCCATTTCTGACATATTGCAATGTAACGGTTTTCAAATGTCGGCCGTCCGCCATCTTGGATTATTGATATTCGACATTTTAATGGGATTACTATGACCAATAAGCATGTTATTGTCCCATTACGCTTGGATGGCCAATATCCATCAGTGTGCCCAGTGTTGCGGAGGTATGGCCGTTTTTCGATTTTTCCAGATGGTGGTCGTCCGCCATCTTGGAACCATCTTGGATTTTTAAAAAATTGAAATTTAACTTCTGGATTGGTTTAGAGGCCCAATATGTGTCGCAGTGCCAAATTTTGTGCCAATCGGTCAAACCGTAGTGGAGATATGGCGATTTTGGATTTTTTAAGACGGATGGTGGCCATCCGCCATCTTGATTTGTTATACGCGTGTTTGGACCACCCACGAAGAGTATTTGGTGGTCTTTATGACTGTGCAAATTTTGGCTGGAATCAGCACTGTAATTTTGATAGTATGCAAGTTTTAACATTTTGCACATTAAGCTTGAAAATGTCTATTCACGCACCATAATAGGGGGATTTGACCCCCAAAATGGGGAGCAGTATGAACGAGACCCCAAAAGTCACTTCCTTGCACAGAAACACGTCGTATGATGTATACATCATCAATATCGGTCCACTGGTGCGGGCTCAGCGCGAGCCGAAGAATACCGAGACCACCCACGTTGTCGCAGCGCCACGTGGATCTGCATGTGCTGTCATTCCTACGACGTAGTTATATATTCCAAGTTTCATCGAAATTTGTTCAGGGGTTTTGGAGCCCCTGGGGGGGGCGAAATTTGCCATTTCGCATTATTTTGGCTATTGGCTTGTAAAACAGCTTGTACAACCGTACAAGCCGTTAAGAAGGACTGACGACAACGATTTGTTTAGTTTTTTTCAGTTGGACGAACTGAAGGCAATAATCGTTTTAATTTGTCAACGAAATCATCACATGCTTCTTTTGTTAAGTGTTGTAGTCAGCGTCTTGTGTCCAGAGCAGATTTTTCTAAGAGAAGAGCATGTGGTGCATATATACGTGTAGAATTGAGTTTTGAATGGCTATTTTTATTTGATACGATACTGAACCAAGAATGCATAATTTTTAGGGCTGTTGAGTGGTTACTTTTTTAATCGCGTTAATTGTGCGATTAATTATTTTAATCGTGCGTTAATTGTGGTTTTAATGCACATTTCCTTTGTGTTGAGTTACAGGTGTAGGGGGTAATGAATAACGTCTGAGCATATCAATTAAATTGCATTAGCAAAAAATACCACCATAGAATAGTAAAATCAAACAAAATTTTGAGTAGTGCTGCAACCGGAAAGTAAATGCTTGTTCATTGAAAGAGTAAAGTTCAGTTTTCTTAGAGTTTTTTTATTGCGTCTTGCTACCGGTGTGAATAGTTTGCATTAAATATTTAATGGCATTAATTTTTTAAATTGCGATTAATTCCTTAACGCGTTTGTTAGTGCTTTACCTAATGATTTTATCATCAGTGTGACAGAATTTGTACAGTATATATTGTGTGTTATATACTGCTGAGTTATCATTCTGATTGGAGTGATTTGACTGTCTAACATTCACAAGGCTGACTGACTTTGTCATTTTGACCTTGACTCACGATGTCCGGTGTCGTCTGTCATTGGATCATACTTGTAGCAGAGACGTGATGTACAGGATGCGATTGCTGGCCCTTTGACTCAGCTGTGGATGAAGAGTTAGGAAGGTGGACGTGGGTGATTTGTTATGGTTGGCTTCAATGTCGTGAGTTGTTTGTTGTACTTTTGCCGAGGTGGATGATGGACAGGCTATCTCGCCTGTAAACAGACCTTCAGTGTTTATTCCAAATGGTGTTTTTGTGGGGGAAGAACTGGTTTAACCGAGATCAGAGATGGAACTGGGTCTGAACCTTTGACCCTTGACCCGACCTGACAACCCAGTCAGTGAGCATTGCTAAAAATTTAATCTCTCCTTGACGGTTTACATACAATATCAATAGAGTATATCAGTAGGATCTATATGACGAGAGTTTCCAACGACGTTATAATCTTAATTAGCAAGAGCAGCATTTCACGACGTCTAAAAGTTGTAGCATATAACAACCTCACAAGAAGAATGCCCCTAACACCAATTGATTTTGACCATGTGCCTGTTATTCACCAAGAAAACGAAACCGACCACCTAATGATGTATAACAAACAAAGCAAAAGTCCATTTAAGTCGTCAAGCAGCACTGTGCTTCTACAGTGAATCTGCCGTCCGCACGTACGAACATGCGACTGCTGCTATCCAGCAGTGTGAGGGTGTTGTGGAAAGAATTGGTCTCATAGTTTGTGAGTGCATGTCAAGGTTTACTTGACAAATATACACCGTTCGTTAGCTGCAAACAATGCTACAAGAAACACAACTGTTAAAACTCAAACGAGGTCAAACTCCGAGTCTGACATACTGACCTGATCCGATTCCGACCTGGTCAAAATCGTTGACCCAGTGACCGATAAGCTGTTGTTATTTCTGTGATAATGTCGTTGACACAAGCGTCATGCTGTCACAAGCGTAATGCTGTCACAAATGTAATGCTGTCACAAGCGTCATGTTGTCACAAGCGTCATGCTGTCTTTTTGTAGGCCTACATGTAGCCATAGTTTAGACGTGCTAACTCTGATACTAACAGTCAGCAGTGTTGTTTTGTTCAGGTCAGCTGTTTGCTATATTTGTGGGATTTTTAACGTTCATATAACATTTATGATGTTTTTTCTGCATACATTTTTTGCAGCTGCTCTGTGTAATTTAACGATCTACACCATGTCCGGAAAAAAGTGCAACTATATTTTTCCTCTGACTTTGCCAAATGTTTCATAATTCTTTCACCGACAGAATTAGCAGTAAATTTGTAGTAAAGTAATAATAAAATATCGCAACACCTTTCTACCGTGTGAAATATTAATGTCAGAAAAACAGCAACGACCTGAGACGTGTACGGTGATTAACGATATATCACAAGGTAGTGTAGCAACGTGATTTGGAATTGGTGGATCTTTTACTAATACTTTGTTACCAATTTACTGCTGAGTCTGCCTTTAAATAATGTTTAAAATCCAGGGACCGCGGAACTTATACTGCAGGGACGGCCAATGCCGCCCCAGTTTTTGAACTGGGGCGGCAAATAAGCTATTTTGCCGCCCCAGTTTTTGTGACCGAACGCCTTGCTGCCATTCTCAAAATATATAAGCGTTTAATAAGAAAAACTAAGAATTTATTGAACATAATACAAAAAGCAGCAGACACTACCCGCAACGACCACAACTGCGGAGCGCAGTTTCAGCTGTGTGCGACGTGTGAAAACGTATCTTTGTTCGACCATGTCAACGAAACGACTTAATTCTCTTTGTGTTCTACACACACATCAGACTGAGACTGAATCCTTGGACGTAGACAGTATCATGAACGAGTTTGTGGGCGCCAACGAGCGTCGCCGTCGCACCTTTGG
>Ga0209780_1005432_pt1 | contig 10072 bp, 5 predicted proteins | sample WorMetexBAHAMAS2_FD_187384 | JGI IMG/M metagenome (GOLD analysis project Ga0209780, IMG submission 187384) | Marine gutless worms symbiont microbial communities from Max Planck institute for Marine Microbiology, Germany - Inanidrilus exumae... | ecosystem: Host-associated > Annelida > Digestive... | reverse complement strand
ATGCTATTTGTTTGCATTTTCTTCCATATCTGCTGAATATCTGCAGAAAATTTGAATGTTTAATTTCCCAAGGTAGTGTAGCAACATCCCTAAGGTAAGGTGGATATTGTCATATGGCTTTTATAGCAAATTTCATACGCTTTCCAGCAGTGCAAAAATTTTGAAAATAGATTAAGATTTGACGAAGTTAGAGACAGTTTAAAGGTGGGACGTTTTTTAGACACAGTGTAGTTGGAAGCAGGTGTACTTCAGACGTCGAAGAGAGCTTTGTTGTCCAACCATAGCATAATTACATTTTGATTGTAAAGAACCGAAAAACCAGCGGTGAAAATTAAATAATTTTGCGAAAAAATTTTACTTTGTCAGATAATTTACGGCATTGACTGTACCAAAAAACACCATAGCCAGACTGTTACTGTTTCTGTTTGCTGTGCAGGCAGCGAAGTTAAATCAACAGAAATCACTTTATGAAGCCGTGTTTGATCAGCGTCTAACAGCGGCAGGTCAGCACAACGTGATCTACTGGTGATAGTTTACGATCCTTAATCTGGTCACCATTGAACTGTCATATACTACAGATACTACTTACTATGGCCACCACCACACCAGCACTACAGTGCTACTAATTTCAGCTTCAGGTTACCTAGTGGTAACAGTGTTGGGCACATCAACAAAGCTACTCTACGTCAAGCCCGGTTAATACAGGGATGGATGACCATTCGTGTGTATGCTATCTTGGTATCTAAACAGCTACTGGGGCCAACTCAGCCTCCTACCCTCTGCAGTACAGGAAATGACTACCGGCCAAGGGGCAGGCAGGGGCAGTGCTCTGCAGCTGGGAAGGTAACCGTCTGCCTGACGTCACTCTTGCCGTGCATCGCAGAGTCTGTGGTTTATCCACGTACGGGCTCAGTGGCCTAAGGGAGGTAAATGAGCGCAAAACCGGCACTCCTTTTACCTTTTATGTTTGTGTTGGGCCCGGTCTCACAACAGTAAACTTTTTACAAATGTGTAGCGGGTTTTACGGCCTCAAAAATGCTGTCGGGATAAAGCTGTTGTGTTGGAATAGGTCTGTAGAGATTTGGATATTGCGAGTGAAAGGGGAAACTTTGTCACCAAACCTTTCGTGAAGGCTCTGTCTGCTCTTGGACCTCACTGGGACCTTAGGGGTCCAAACCCTTGAACCCCTAATCTTTGAAGTCTGGGACAGCAGTCAGGGAGGCAGCTGGCTAACGAATGTTCACGTGAAAACGTCGTTCATTAACGCTGTTTATGTTGGAACAGATCTGCAGGAAGCATTCGAGAGAGTCGACCACGACAGAGACGGCGTGATAAACGTGGCGGAGCTGGAGGAGATTGCTTGCTCACTTTATCTCAATCTGTCACACGCACAGGCCGAGGCAGTCGTCTCACGGTTCGGCAGTAAGGGTCAGTCTCAAATGATCATTTTCATCCTTACAACGTTGCTGATTACCGACTGTGCACACAGTAAAACTTTGCTCCGACAAAATCCTCCAATTCTTATCTACCTACAGGCTAAGGTTCAATATTCTCACTTTATTTGTGTCTAAGAAATAGTCTAGATTGAATGCACTTTTTACACAACCTCGTGCGACCCCGGGTTTGTAAGAATAGGTGTGTTCCTTTTCAGACCAGATGCTATACAAGGCAGGCAACTTGGCTTTGGTTTGGTTTATTTTGTGTTATAGTGTCTGCAATTCTACAGGTGCATGTCGGGTTTTCTATTGTAAGATTTAGTTTCTTCAGTATCAGTCTACATTGTATGTGATTAGCTCGAACGAAAGTCTCCAAAATGACGTGCATTTTATGTCGAGTTGAATGTTAAATCTTAACCCAATCCGTCTGTTGAGTCGGCAGTTTTGCAGCGATGCATTTGTAACATCTAACTGCCAGCAACTCTGCATGTTTGAATTCATGGCACTGTATAAATCCTCCTACTGTATTCTATTATGATATGATACGGAGACGGTGTAAGCAACAGCGTTGAAGAGAACATCTTTTCCCTCATCTGAGTGCGAGAGATGCCATCAGCACTGTAAAATTTAACTCCTAACGAAATCCTCCCGTTCTTAACTGGGATGCCTTATTGGGCAACACTATATTTTGCTGGGCTTTTGTCTGTTTCTGATAGGCGCGATAAGCTCTGCCGCGATTTTTTTTCAGAAAATGCATGACCCATCTAGTTGTATTCGCCATTTCTTACCACCCCTGCGTGATCCTGAACTTACCTCCCGGCTCAGAAATGCTTCCACATGTCCTAGACTTCTTAACCAAACCGTTACAAGTCGTTCATCCCCCATGCTCTGTTAAATAGGCCTTGACTGACTTTTATATCCTATCCTTATCACTAACAGTCTGTAACCATTTTAGTTGACTTCTGTTTTCTCTCTGTTTCTCTTTCCCTTTCCTCCTTCCTTCCCCTTTTTACTTTTCATTATGTATTGTGCTTGTTGTTTGTTTTGCTTTACTTCTGTTGTGGTTAAGTCCGCTGGACAGAATTCGTTAGTCAGCCGGCCCTGCCGCCACTCAGAACACTTCGCGCCACTGTATTACACTGTATTTGTACTCCTGTTAATTTGTTTGTTATTTTGAATGTTGTGATTGTTAGCCATCCGGCTACCACGCTAATAAAATGTGAATCCGCATGTCGGCTGAGACACGTTGAGTTGTTTAATGGCTGTTGTGCTGCGCTGTTGTACTTTCCACAGTCAGCAGAACGATGGACTTGAATCAGTTCATGGTGGCACTGTTGCGGGCTGATGAGACGGGTTCATCCAGTCAACATCACCAGCTGAAAGACTGTGGTCGCAGCAGCAGTACCGGTGTTGCCGAAGCCCGCGACGATGTTTCTGACCGCGAGGAGCTACACACCGCATTCCACGTGTTTGACGCTAACAGCGACGGTTTCATCGACGCGTCGGAGCTGCGCTTGACGATGCATGAGCTGACCGGTGACACTTTGACTGACGATGATGTCGACGCCATGATTCGTTCCGCAGACCGCGACGGCGACGGACGAATTAACTACAACGGTATGTTCTGATTTATTCTGGGTCAGAGAGCTGACCGTACTTCTGTCAGGAGTCCGGTGGTGGAGAAGAAAAGGCTAAGGCCAGGTCACTGGTTGTGGTCAGTGCTTTGAGTGTCCTTCACCCGCAGGCCAGGCGATGACGTCATGCCGCCTGCAGTCTAATTATAGCTCCACGGTGACACTGCACGGCGGGCCAGTAGTGTTGCTGGTGTGCGGGACTGACAGTCAACTCTTCACAACTAAGTTGTCGTGCAACGTCAAATTATGTGAGGAATTTTGGTGTCAGAAATTTATTAAAATCAGACAACTATTCCTCAACTGATAGCCAATAGCAATACATACGTCTCGTAGTGAAGAATTTTTAGATGAGGCTCTGAGACGCATTTAGACACTAAATAATGCCGTGTAGTCCTGTAGCAGCATTTTCCATTCTGAAGCATTGCAGGTCATGATTTGGCAATAAGGGATTATGTGAAAGTATGTGCTCTTGTTTGTGTTTGATTTCTGCTACTTTGAGAAAGTTGCGTGTTTTTTACAGAGTTTGTTGCGATGATGCATTCCAAATGAAGCGCGACGCAGCATATTTCTTCAGTCGTGTTTTTTCCTGCATTTATTTACCAGGGCATTTTTATTGTTCAGCCGTTGAGTTAACGTGCATGTATTTTTGTTGCAATATCTACCGACATCAGTTAGTCATTATATCTGTTCATTGTTGACGAAACATATCACCGTTGGAGTCAGCTTGCAGTACCAGTATGTTCGTTCTGTAGTTTTTTGTTTCTAAATGAGACTACTTTCTATTCGTCGACTACATCAATGCAGACTGCAGCTACGGCTGTTATCAATTCGTAATCTAATCATTTAATTAAGTGCTTAATTGTTTCACTGAAATGCGTCCGTTTGTACGTTGCTGATGTTAATGCTTGAAGTTTGCAATTGCAGCGCAGACTTATTCTGACTAGTGTTTGGAATTGGTGTGTCTTGTTACTCGGAATTACGCATATCGTGTGCTGTTTTTTCTACGTATTTCATGTTTGACTTTACGTTATGGAGATGGTTAGGGTAACATTGCTAAAGAGAATCTATCATCTTCTCCCTAATTCATATGTTCTCGTTGCTGTCAGCAGTTCAGGCAGGCAGTAAAATATTGTTCCAATAATATTTCTCCTGTGGTTAACTACAGTGCCAGCTGACGCAGGTTGATCTATATAAGGGCCATAAAACGGCATTTGCATTTTCGATTCGGGATTCACGTGTTAGGCTTTAAGATTTCTGGAGACTTGAACTTGCCTGCATCCAAGTGCACAGATGCCGTTAGATCAAAACTCGAGCTCTTCTTACACATCTCTAGGCACTCCTATGTCATTTCATTACTGCTTTTTGTAGTTGACACAAGTGCTTGCCACCGGAACTGTGACACATAGACAGAAGTCGTATCTCTAGGTTTTAGTCAGCCATGGCGCATCGTGACTTTTTGATTATTGCGCCTTAGAAGATTCTTACTAACTTAATTACTTACTTACTTACTTACCATGGTTGTGAAAATCCGGAAATGTCTAAGACGAACAGTCGCAACATGCCTATTGTAAAGCATCTCAGATCCTTTGTCTTGCAGTTGTCTGTCAGTTTTGATGATGACCCAGTACAGATTGAGTAGAGGTCAAGACTGAATGCCAACGTGACTTTATAGTCTGAGGCGCAGGTTTTTGTCGCGAGTGGCGCAGTGATGGACACTGACTGTAGAATTCTCAGTGGCACGTCGTTCTTTTAATAAAAAACGCCATGAAGCTGGCTAGACCATTGTTTCAGGTTGACTTCCAGATATCACGGTCCATAGCTAACACTTCCAGGCTTGAAGATTTGTAGTCGCCGGAAATCCACGCACTAATAGTACGTGTATCGCAGTATTCGTGTTGTACTGCATTTTCATCAGCTTCGCCAGCAAGGTCACATTTTCTGTGTCGATTTGTTGGTTTTTTGGTGACTGACTGGGACTCCTCGGAAATACGTGGGCAAGTTTTTGTGAAATTTTGAACGGCGTTGGCTTTGGAGGAGGAAATAGTTTGATAGGTCTTTGCTGTAATCTGGAACTATTGCATTACTGGATGTGTACTGCAGCAAGGAAATTCGCTATGTGGAAATCTGTTGACCCTGGTGGCATCTAGAATTTTAGTAAGGGGCTCACCCCCATCTAAAATTCAAATGTCCACTGGATGCAACTTTTGAATATGTACCTGATAACCGTATCGATATTTTGCTGCATTTATTCACGTCTGTTGATTCTTTTTTACTGTTGTTGAGTGTTGTATGCACTGGATAAATGGACCAAAAACTGCTGATTTACAAAGAATATTTTTAACAACTGCATAAAAATTGCATCTGAACCTTTAGTCTTATGATCTATATAAACATTTTCTGAACACCATTTCATTTCTTAAACAGTTGCGTACAGTATTTTGGAAAATGTGCAATTTGTTGGCCCTCCTGTATATGTCACTGTCTTTGGGTTTTTCTGTTATCTGCTGAAGTCAAATTTTGTGTGTATGTGCCGGTAGCATTTCTGCACCGGTTTGTAGTTACTGCAGAACACAGGGAGATGACTATTATTATTGTAATAATCATTATTGTTATTATTATGGCTTTGAGAATGGCAGATGTGAGGAGGAATTGGATGGAGGGATGTCCGGGGAAGATGGGATGGTGTTGCAGAGGATTCTAACAGTTTCGGTCTGTCCAAGAGAAGGCATGAGATTCAGAACAAGTGGACAAAAATAAAGGGAACGACCAGCAAATTCAGAAACATGGTCGTGCATTGTGAGTACGTGTGTGTGTGCCTGGCCAGTTAATGTTGACAGAAACTGACTTGTTTGAATGTTATCCTGAAATGATGGCTGTCAAACAAGTTGTTCTGTTGTCATCAAGTCGTCAACATTTTCACACCGCGTAACTGAGCAAATATGCCGGGGCAGATCCAGGATTTGGGAAGGGGGTTCGTCGGGAGGTCTGGGGTCGGAAGTTCCCAGGTAGTGGGGTTGGGGGCAAAGTCCCCCAGAAACTGATGATCTTCTGAAAATCACACTAGAATGATGTACTCTGTATGAAATTAAAACAGATGACGGTTCTATTTATAGTGAATGGAGGCTTGAGTGGGTTAATCCATACCCAGTTCACCGGTGGATCTGGATCTGCCACTGGCAGATCTGATCTGGATCAGATCTGGATCTGCCACTGGCTGTTCGGAGTGATTTCACTGAGTTATGCAGCTGAGTCTGTGAGTGAAGTAAGTTCCATTGACTGCCAACTGTCCAGTATTACGCTGTAATCGTCTCCGTTCGTCTTTTTTGTCAGGTTACACATTTAGTCAATTTCAGCGGTCGCAGTCAGAGTTATGCGTTTCATTTGGTAGTCATTTTACGTCATTCAACGATGTTGTCTTGTATTTGTGTCATGCTCTTATTATACTTGCTCATCTTGTGCGTCGTCAAACCTTGTACATTGTACAGCTCTGCAAAAGTTTTCACTTTATTCCTAGCGTTGTGCTCTGTCGCGTTTCTTACAACTTCCCTGCTTCATTTTTTTGTTTGTGCGAACTTAAAAGTGCCGTGTGAAATTCGGTACCGAAAGTCGCCAATTGGAGACAGTGGTTGGTGAGTGTTTTGTACTGTGTTTGATACTGTAGTGTTATTTGTAAGTTTAATTTCTAGTCAATCATACACTTACTTTATGAACGAGTCTCTCAGTAAACGACAGTAAAAGACACAATATCCTTCTTTACCACTGAACAGTTTGTAATCTGTCCAATTAGTCAAATCAGCAGTCTGTTACTTTTCTCACACTGGCTCTGTCTTCTATTTACTCAATTGCCAAAAAACAAAACATCCAATCTAGGATCGTCCAAATTGCAACCTATGTTGTTTTTTGAAATTGCCGTTAAACCCGTGAGCAAATTCAGAAGATGATCAAATTTTAAGTGAATTTTTTCGCATACGTATTTTACTTAAGATTTAAAATTCCTTAGTTTCTGAAGACGATTAGAAATCCTTGTCTGTGTTTTTTACCGTCTCACGTATTGGATAATGGTCAAACAAGATGGCTGCGTGCACCTTTGAAACCCTGATGAACAAACCAATCAACCATTACGGCAGTTTAAGTTTATATCAAACGTTTGTGTTTTCAGTCATTAACTTTCACATGGCGTTGGCATGCACGTTGTGACTGGGAAGAACGTCTCGTGGTTCAGCAGATTTGTTGTTACTAAAATAATTACCGTTTGTCTGGATGGATGGTTTTTGGTCCTTGACAGAAAGCTTTCGGCTTTGCGAGGCTAATTTGTTTGTGATATAGGGAACTGTTATGTAAACAATGTTCGTCACAAATGCTTGTTTTGGAATGAAGTCAGAGAATTCTGAGCCATGGGTAGGAAACGTGCGTTTCTAGTGCATGCTTGAATTGTGATCCGTCACTGTGCAATGTACGAGTGCCAATATGTAGCTTTACTGTGAGAAAGTTTTGTCATCTAGTGTTTTCTGACACAAGCGTCTTTTTGAAGTCATTAACGTAGAAACATAGCATAGGTACAACGTCTTTCGACAGTATATGACTAAGTCTGATTTACTCGCTATTTAATATATTTCCTTGTTCTTGTTTAGTACTTTTGTTATAGAAATTTAGTTGATATTTATTAAGTTGATATTTTTATTTGATTCAGTTAAAATTGTACAGGTTGGTAGCCGTTAATTTTTATTGCTAGTATCTCCATGCCCAAATTCTTTCCATGCACATTTTTTGGTTCGTCTCTAGTACTTTCATGTATCTATTCCACTGGTAATGTTCCGAGTTTGCTGTCGTATGCTGTATATGCTTGTTACTAGCATTCTTACATGTAGATGTTGTTGCACAGTTCCCAAAATTATGATGCACGGATATAATATACCAGTAGCGCATAAGATTTGTACGAAGTGACGTTGATTTATAGTTTTTATACGTTTCCGGATATTATGCACCAGTTGCGTCATTCGTACTGTTTTGTATGGCTGTGAAGACAGATAGTGTACACGCATTTGAGAGCGTTGCGTATCTGATGTGGTGCCGGTGTATTCTACGGCTGGTGTGGTTGATTCTGCGGGTTTTTGTCATTAATTACTTCGTGCCAGTCAATAGTCCTTACTGCAGGTTCGTGTGCCGGTTTGTAATTTGAATTGAATGCGATTAACGCATGCATGTACTTGCGTATCTGATTCTACATACAAGCATGTGTCACATTTCGTGTGTTTTTCTTTGTTTTACAATTAAGGTATTTCTGAAAGAAAACTTAATGAGCTCCCATCAGTAGGTGAAAAATTGCATATGCTTGTAACTTGTTATGGGTGTGGATGGGGCAGGTCTAGTACCGTGGGTGGGAGGTCCCCCGCATATTTTCGTGGGTTTTATACCTAAGAGAAGCATTCCAAAGCCAGACCAACACAGAACAGATATCATAGGCCTACAACAAGTCGTTAGGCACGGATATGTTATAGGAAATGAAGAACAGGAATTATGCAAGATATCACATTGAACTGATAAATAGGTCTTGTGGTGGTTGATTAGTTTCCACCCTGTTGTAAGCGCTAGCATAGTAATTTAGATGAGCCTCCCTATCCTTTCCCATTTTGGGTCGTCGCTGAACAAAAATCAACGAGGTCGGGAGGTTACTGTATCATTGGCCATCCTTAACCTGGCAGAACTAAATCTCCACCCAAGACCTTGTTCCCGATATAGCGTATTTTTGTGCTGAAAGGGGACGTTAATCTCCCAGCAAACCTGTAACTTGTTATGTATAGACTGTAGATAATTTTAGGACGTATGGCTGGCATGCAGGCAGTGCATAGATGCGGCCTATTGCCACTAATGCCGCATGTAGCGTGGTCTGTGTGTGTGTGTGTGTGATGGTTACACGAATGTGCTGTGCAAAACCGGCTGAACCGATCGAGATGCCGTTTGGTTCAATTCAAATGAGTTCAAGGAACCATGCATTAGACTATGTTGAGATCCCTACGGGAATGGGCAATTTTGGGGGTTATCCCACCCACTGAAAAGCGTTGGGAGTGACAGTCTATGTAAGCAGTGAAAGGGATCATTCAGTCCTCAATAACGCGACTGCTGCAGCCGACTGCAATGCTCCACACTGGTCGGTTTCACATTACATTGTCCCCTGTCAAAAATCTGCCCCCCCTGCAATGTGGCCTTTCGGAAAAACATGAGAGACAAAAAAGAGAAAAGAGACCCATACAGAACTGTATCGTAACAGCAACACACCTTTTTATATGTTTGTTACATTTTTTGACATTTTCATAGGCCCCAGGTTTTCGTAGGCCCTATAGGATAAAGTGGCCCTGCTGCCGGTAGTCAGTAATGGCAAACAATTGGAGTAGGGAGCCCATTGCCCGGGGGTAAAAACTGTGCCTTTTCCTCCAGTATTTTTGCAAAATGTTACTTTCTCATGGCAAGCTAATGTGTAGTGATTTTATAACCAGAAAAAGTAACGCAACGTTTCTACTCGTCCTACGCGTATTAATTAAAACATCGACAGTGAACGTTGCGGGTATTTTAACGTCCTTCAGTTTTCTTAAATTTGTTCAAGTTACGAGAATTTTGTCAAACTCGACTCACTGTTTAACTAAATGTTTAGTGACTCAGCCGCTCAAAATAGTTGTTGAAAAATATTGGTCTAGCAACAGCAGCGTTACTTAACTGACGAAAAGGTATTCAGAGAGCATCTACTGCATCAAGGAAAAAAGATATCGCGCCACAAAATGTTTTGATGGTGTCAGTCGGCAACTAAAAAATCTGATAAGCTTAATGCTATCGACAGTGGCGAATCCTCAGGAGGACGAGTCCCCCAGATTTCACGCCAGGGAGGGACAGTCATGCAAGTCCCGAATTTTTTTAAACACAATGATACAATAGCAGGTTTTACTAGCCAAAATCTAGGCTGACTGGCTTATGCGTGTAAGACTAAGACTAGTTCAACTACAATAATAT
>Ga0209780_1005431_pt1 | contig 10072 bp, 4 predicted proteins | sample WorMetexBAHAMAS2_FD_187384 | JGI IMG/M metagenome (GOLD analysis project Ga0209780, IMG submission 187384) | Marine gutless worms symbiont microbial communities from Max Planck institute for Marine Microbiology, Germany - Inanidrilus exumae... | ecosystem: Host-associated > Annelida > Digestive... | reverse complement strand
TGTGTGTGTGTGTGTGTGTGTGTGTGTGTGTGTGTGTGTGTGTGTGTGTGTGTGTGTGCATGCAGATAAATCTAGACTCAAAGACGCGAGAGGAGACAGCCGTGAAGATGGTTTCACCAGACCGCATGACGTTTGAAGTTGCACAGAAACGCATTCAGGCGCTAATGGCAAAAGACTCGTACCCGCGATTCCTGCGTTCAGAGTTTTACCGGCACCAGCTGGCCCAGTTCAAACTGTCTCCGACGTTAACGGCGGCGACTTGATGTCTTGTTGTGTTGTTGTTGGTTAGTTTTTGGCATTGTATCTGTTGAACGTGCTTCTCCGTTGCCATCGTAGTCTTTTAAGTGTATCGGCTTCTTAGACTTCTGGGACCAGTGTCCTGTTTGTATATGTATGAGCCAAGCGTTTTTCTGACTGAAGTGTTTGATAAATTAGGCATTTTCTGAAGTGCCCATATCAGAAGTAAGTTCCCTTGGGGCCCTAGATACCTTATCAATGCCTGCCAGCACATAGCCCTGTGGGCTTACTGGTTTGAGTTTAGAGCCTGAGGTATGCCCATAAATCCAATTATGCCGAGGCAACTTTCAAAATTAATACAGCAAAGGCTTTAAAGGTATTGATGTTATTATGTATGTATTTGTTGTTGTGTATAGCTTAGGATTGATGTTACAGCAGAAAACGCTGTTCAAACAGTCAGTTTGGTTTCATTTACCAATTATTTCTTTGGTATCACATGGGCATTGGGGTTGGGACCCCTGGAGGTCGGAGGCATATCCTAGTTGTAACCCTTGTATCTGTGCTGTTGACTGTGCTAAGTTTTATTTAGTATTGTTTGTTATCCAGGGGCCCAATTCACAGACATTATCTTAAGATATGTCCTAAGACATGTCTTAGGACATGAGTTAAGATGTCATAAGATCATATTATGATATGTCTTATGTCAGTTCACAAAAATGGCAACTGTTTTGTGAATTGGTCATAATATTTTCTCGTAAGAAATGTGTTAAATATTGTCACTCATAAGATCGTTTGTGAATCGGGCCCCAGGTCACGTGTACCAGTGACAGGGTTAGCTATGTGTGATTGAGAGTGGGCGTTTTTTGTGTTTTTTATTTGTACAAGTTTGTTGATTCCACAGCTTGATTTGCCCATATGTTACACCCCAGTGTCGGCCAGCATTAGCATTGCAGTGCGAAAGACAGACATAATAATTTGAACAGATGAATTAAGTGTAACTGACGTAGGTGAAGTTGATACACTGCATGGTGGCTGGGCATCACTTAGTCAGATACTGTTGCTGTTGGTTAGCTTGTGTCAGTTTTGCTAAATGTCTTGTTACAAGATGTCACTTGCACTGTCATATAATTTCTGCAGATCTCTTGGACTCCACGGCGCTGTCTAGATGCTTTTATTGTCGTTATTATTATTATTATTAGGCCACATCGCATGCATTGCATAAGATGTGGGCTATTGCTATTGATGGAGTAGCATGGTCGGTCTGTACCATTTTGGGAGCTGACTTTGGTGGGCCCAAGGAACCATGTACTAGATGGGGTCCAGATCCCAAAGGAAAGGGGCAATTTTGGGGTTGTCTGGCCCATTGAAAAGCATTGGGAGACTGCTGCAGTGTGTGCAAAACATGGCTGGACTGATCAAGATGCCTTTAGGGGCTAACTTGTGGGTCCAAAGAACCATGTATCAGATGGGATCAGGGTTTGATGAATCCATTCACCGCCATGGGGCATGAGAAGTTGGCGATTTTGTCACATGGGTGAGCCCTGCGAAATGGCTAAACTATTGAGATGTCGTTTGGGGAGAGCTGACTTATGTGGGCCCAAGGAACCGTGGATGAGGTCAAGGTTGGATGAGTCCGTTTGCCACCACGATGGTTGACAAGTCAGTGGTTTGGGTCCACGGATGAGCTGTACAAAATGGCTGAACAGTTCGAATGGCGTTTGTAAGTTGACTCATGTGGCCCAAGAAACGATGTATCAGATGGCATCAAGGTGGGATGAATCTATTCACTACCGGGAGGGGTGACACGGCGGCACTGCGGCCTTTCCTTACAATTCTTTGATCGCTTGTCATTACTATTGTTAGGTTACTGAGTGACAGTGATCACATTTCTGTGTATCATCTGCCATTTTATTGCTGTTTGCAATACTTTTGGTGGTGTGTAAAATATTAAGTTTGTTTATGGTTTATGTGTTGTTTGTTGGTCGTTTGTTGTTTCTGATTTGTTGAGTTTTACGAATCGTTGAAATCGTTTATACTTATCAAGACTCCATGAGGATACGATACGATACAGGATGGTGCAAAGCACAAAGTGACGGAATTTGTTATGTGTTCTTTGTCTGATTCTGAGATGAACAGTAGACATGCTCTTTGAAATTAATAACAGTTAAATAAATAGGTATGATTTGTGGCATTCTTAAATACCAGTGGCCTCTGCACGACCACTGCCTGCATTGCTTTGGCAAAGCAAGAAGATTTTGTTAATGATGAAATGTTTAGAATTTGTCATTCTTTTTCTCTGAGCCGGAATATTCAAAAGGTTGTGGGTTGGATTTTTACTAAATTTGAGGTACAGGGAACAGTTTATTAGATTTTGGACATAGCCACCAAAATCAGGTTCTGCTCCCCTTTCAGTTTTGTTACCATGAGAAAAGCCGAAACTGCTGCAGATATCAAAGTGATGTCGGTACCATTTTAAGGCTTTTAGAATTATGTATGAATATGAAAATTAGTAGTGACTTTCAAATGACCTTGAAAGCAAGGAGACAGCTGAAACTCTGAAGCTGTGTCTGGTTATTGGGTGAATCATGCTGGTCAGAAGTTGCTGTACTGTATTAGAAGGGGTATGTCTACTGTAACCTTACTGAAAATTCGGGGTTCTGACATTTGCATCCGACTGGTATTGTAAACAGTGAGACAGAGGCACTGTGTTGATACCAAGCACTGGACTTTGTTTACAGCAGATGTTATTCACTGTCACAGACAGAGATGCTGTTGTCATCAGAGTATTGATCTTGCATCACAGTTTTGGCTTTGTGTTATGTAGTTGGTCGCAAGTGCCAAATAGCATGACGTAATTATGTGTTTATGTGAATGTGTTGTACTATTTGTAAGTAAATTAGTAATTTCTTCTGAGTGCAGGAATGTTTTTTAGGCTTGATGGAAGTGTGTTGTCTGAGCACCTATATAGTTTTTACACTGTTCAGTGTCTGTCAGATGTTACTGCATCATGAATTGTTCCCCCGCACTGATGGCAGTCTACCACGGAGCTATGGCTTTCACAGGAGTTTGTCTGTCTCTTTATCTCCAAAAACGATGCAGATAGGATCACCAAACTTGACACACAAATGTTCTACAATGAGTCCCGGATTGTCATTTATTTTGCGGTCAGAGGTCTAGGTCATGAATCTAAGAAACAGTGCCGTGCCCTGTCTGTTTTCCATACGATGTTTCTCTTGTCTGTTTATCCATACAATGTCTCGAAAACCGATGCAGTTTGAATCACCAATAGACATGTTCCACGGTGAATCTTGGATACCTGTTTATTTTGGGGTCAAAGGCACTGTCAAGGTCATGAGGCACAAAAAACAGTCTGTATCGGTCTTCGGATGGGATGCAATGTTGCCTGTTGCTGAGTACATAAGCTGTGTTGGGTTTTCCCCAATGCAATGCCCCACTATACAAGCCATGCTAGTGACATTGGGTTTTCCCTGCATCACTTCCTCGTGGCTGGTGCTGCTGCCAACTGTTGGTTTCCATGCATGGAGTTTTTCAGAGTCAGCAAGTGGCAAAAACATTGCCGGCGTGGGTCATGCCACTCTTGTGAGTGCTGCCTTCTTTTAATTTTCATAACATTACTTATGCTACTGTAGATCTTTGTTGTTTTAGAATTCATATCATTAATTAATGTCCGCGCTCAGCTGATTCAGCAGATTACCTCGTTTTGAATAGCTATATCTTAGTTTTATTGCCACATGTTTTGCTATGCTCCGTATTTTAAATTTTGGTGCATTTCATTAACTTTGCATTGGGATGCTTACGGTCAAAATTTGCAACATAAAAACCCATTTTATGTGGATATTTTTATTTTTGCTGCTGCATCGTTCTGTTGTTGATGATGATGATTAGTGTGGATTATTTTACTGATAGAAGTGGCATCTGACATGTAAAATGCCTCAGTGATACCTGGACAGCGTTTTATATTTTTGTCGGAACAGGCCTAGCCTGGCTAGTCAATGGACCTGTGATAATGGGCGGGCAATACAAAGAGTCTGATGGTAATATTGATTGTAGTTGTGTGCTGTAATGCAAGTCATTGTTGGAACAACGACTGCATATAGACAGACGTATATTAGTTGTAGGAACTGTAGTTTACTGATCACCAGACGTCAGTCACTGTTATCGGCAACTGCACATATTAACGTATGAACACTGGCCATTGTGGCAATAACCGGCGTGTGATATTCTCTGTTCTGGCTGTTGTCGGTCGGTAGATATCGGTGCTGGATTGAAGTAGTAGTGAGTACCATGTCAGCAGTGGCATGCTGGCTTGAATGTCCAGTAATGTGCCAATAGAAAGACGTGTGCATCTGTATAGTGTTATGTAGATTTGTCTTTATAGTGAATGCTGGTGCACTTCAAGGTGGGATAAACCATGACAATTAAAGAGAGGATTATGAAGTGGTGAGAAAAGTTGTGGTAGTGCTGCCGGGATGAAGTAGGGGCATATTGATAGTCGAGTGCTAGAATTGGGGTGCGATAACGATATGGGAAACGGAACACCAAACTTTACCAGTTTAATGTAAAAAAATGTTGTTCTGATAGCAGTCGTTTGAGTTCGTTGGAGTGTATTGACATCATGGGTGTTTCTTTTCATACTGAAATGCACTCTGTTTTACTACAAAACGTTAAAATTTGATGGGATGGAGGGTGCAGGTCTTGTACCATGGGTGGGAGGTCCCTGGGACGCTTATTTTGGTTTTACCTAAGACAAGCATTCCGAAGCCAGACCAACACACAAAAATATTATGCAACAACAGTTGTTAGGCATTCATATATTATAGGAACTAAAGAACAGCAATTACACAAGATATCACATTGAACTAATAGATAGATCTTGTGGTGGTTGGTTAGTTTCCACTCGTTGTAGGTGCTAGCATAATTACTTTAATGAGCTTCCCCTATCCTTTCCCATTTTGGGTCATTGCTGAACAAAAAGGCAATGATGTCGGGAGGTAACTGTATCGTTGGCCATCCTTAACCTGGCAGAACTAAATCTCCACCCAGGACCTTGTCCCTGATATAGCTTATTTTTCTGCTGAAAGGGGATGCTATGTCCCAACCAACCTTATTAACATTTAATGCTTGATCTTGCACGTATAATATTCCTGTTTTGAATAGCCTTTTTTCTGTTTCTGACTTGTTTTTTGTTGTTGTGCATTTGGTCTTTTTTACGTTTTTTGACAGCAACATACAAGAGTTGATTAGCAGTGTTGTTAGTGACGGAATTCTGATTTTAAAACTCAAAGACTTTAAAATTTGCAGAAGTTGGTAAATGTACAAAAATGAACTTATGATTTATTAGTGCATTAAAGGCACTGTGATGGTGTGCTATATAAATAAAATTGATACTATTGGCCCACAATCACTATTGCCATCAGAGTGAAGAATTGATGGCTTGTTACAGCATATTTTAGTAAGCATATTCTAGTCCTAATTTATGCCGTGACTTTTGGTATATTTTCTCCTGTCGCTTGGCATTGAAGGGCTGACGTGAAAGGAGCAACACCCTTTCCATCAAGTGTCCACTAGTGGATATGGAGAGGGTGAGCCCAGTTGGCCTGTTCTGCCTGGTTGAGGATGGTGCTTTTGGCTTCGTTGAGGGCTTTGCCACTGTTGATTGTGCGAGAGGAGCGGAACCTGTACCACGTGTCCCCATATGCTGTCATCCGTGACAGGTTGAGGAAGACACTGAGGGGACTGGCTAATCTAGAGATGGTGGTGTTCTGTTGCTTGGCTCACTGTCATGTTTTTGTTTTGTATGCTTTTAGTCATTGTGCTACTTTCTGCAAAAGTTTTATGTTGCATATGCGTTCGACAGTTGTTGACAGGTTGTTTTTTTCTGTTGAAAGTGCACTTTTATTGAGTCCATGTCAGTATGTAAAGAATGGTGTTTGTTTGTTTGTTTAATTGCCTTCTTACTTATTATTATCTTGCAAATGAAAGTCTGTCTTTTGACTACGATATTTGACAATGGTGGCTGAATATGGGCTTGAGTATATACTGCTGTTTAAAAGCATTAACGAGTTTCACACAGTTTTGCTATTGTAACCACATAACGTCCATTAAGAACGACTTTGTCTGTTAATTTGGGTAATATTTATCATTTACATGTTGTGAGAATCATGTAAATATGTTAGTGTTTGCATTAAGTCGTGGTTATTTTTAGTTGAGACTGATCAGGCCCACATGGTCCGGTACTTCTAGCAACGCTGCACGCACTGTAGGTTTTCTCAGTAAGATATTAATACCAGCAGTGTCTCTTTCATTTTTATAATTGTCTGTCCGTATTGCAGTGAGTAATGCATGATACTATGATATTCCAGTAGTTGCAACAGGAATGGGGGAAATTCTGTGGTAATTTGATGGCTACAAGAATGCAGTGCAATAATGCTATAGGAATGGTACTCCACACTTGTCTTGTTGTTCAAAAGGACACCATATTTCAGTAAGGTGTTTCAATTTATATGTCCCATGAATTTTTGTCCAGGCAATGAAAATGATTTGCTAAATAAGTAGGAAGGCAGTAATACAAAGTTTGCATAGTCAGAATAGTGATAACATCAAATGTACCCAACTTAGCATGGTAAGTTGTCAGTATAGTTAAGGTTGGTTTGGTGGGAAGTAACATTGTGTGCAAACTCATCCCTGTTGATAGTAACGAAAAAAATAATGAATATCAGTACAGAACTGATGAAGTTGTTGCTAAATTAATCTGGCATACTATTTTTTGACTCAACTAGTATAGGTATCATGCCTGAGTGGGTATTAGCACTTCATTGTCTGTATCAATGTAGTTGTTTTTGATGTTCACTTTTTGTGATTATGTTCCTTGCTGATTCGCCACACCAACTATTAACAGTAGCTACAGAACTTACTACGCCTAACTGGACATCTTTAGGTCGACTCTCGGATAGAGTCGGCGTAATAAAGCCGGTCTCAAATGGCCGTCCGTGCATGCGTGCGTACATACGTACGTCCCTCCGTCCATCCACAAAAAGTTTCTTCGATTTCGCTGAAATTTAGCTTGTAGGTAGAGGTCGATGAGTGATGCACGACGGTATGCAATATGACCCGATTTAAGGTCAAGGTAACGAGCCCTTCAAAGTAGGAAATGCGGCCGTTTTCAACAGCGGTATCCTCTGCCGTTTACAATTGCAGCTGGCAACTGACCACAGATTCTTAAACGAGGACACAATCAATATCTAAATTTGATCGGGCCGGATTTTTGATATGCGGCCTAGTTTTTATGTCACGTGACTTTGAAGTTGGCACAAACGTCAGGTGCAAAATGTCAGTGCCCGTATGGGGCTAATTTTATTACAAATTGTACTTTGTTGTGCAACTGTTATCTGTAACTAAGTTTGGTTTAGTATGATCGAATCTTTCTGCCATTTCACTGCATATTAGCTTTGGTGCTTGTATCAGGTTACAACAATTTTGAATTGTTGAGAAAATATGTGAATACAAATTCGCTTGTCCGGAGAGATGATGGAGATGAGGACGGTGATGGTGGGAATTGGGACACATTAATTTATTATGTGACTGTCCAGTTCGTATAACCTTATTTACTTCATTATGCTGTGATTACATTTAGTTGTGTGGTAAAGATAAACACAACTACGGGTAAATATTAATTTTGTACCTGTGTAAGTGTGCGCCATTTGTCGCAGTATTCTGTTGCTGTAGTCAGAAACTGTACCGAAGATTAATCGTACACTGTAACTTTATTACATTCGTTTTTGTTACAAAATACATACGCACTCTTTATTCGATTGTTTCAGCTAAACTACTCGGTGAAAGTAGTAGCATACTGCGAGCGTGCTTTTAGAGCCCTTACTGTATGTTGCCATTGGACTTTGCCTGGCCCTACTGCTGTATATACGTGTCGATCGTTGCTTTCTATGCATTTTAGAGAGATTGTCTGTCCGTTGATGGTTTATTGCCGTTTATCATTAGCATTGCTGTTGACTAGCACGTAATGTTTTTATGTGTAGTATTTTCTCGTTGTTATAATTACGACATAATATACATTATATACGTAAATTGGACGCACAAGCCACCTCGTCATTGTGCTTGGTCACTTCATTCAGGTTATTAGACGTGCATGTGTATATGTGTGTGTAGTGTATTTTTGCTCAGTCGGTTTGTTCGCAATACACTTCTCTGTCGCATGCACTAGATGTGCACTCATAGAAATCTTAGTACTTAGCATCTGCATCCGTCTTGCTCGTTCTTAGTTGTTGTCTCTCTGTGTGGATCCCTTGCGGGTACAAGGGACGTCTCGTCAGCTGGTTGTGACTAGAGACATCTCAACATTGAACTCATTATTGGCTTCATTCTTTCATTTGTATTTCTAATGAATTTTTGTTACGCAGCATGTTATATTTTGCTGTCAGATAGCTAATTTAATTGTCAACTGGACATGTCTTTTAGACTAATGTGACATTTGTCAGTCTCAAGGTCAATTCTGTTACAACACTCAAGAGAAAGAACCATTACACTTAATACTCCCAAACTTTCTACATGCAACAGTCATTTTTAACAATATGCAGTGCACTATATAACCTTTTGATGTTGAAAGAAAAATCCAGCAATCGTTAACACTTTAGCTTGCTTTACTTCCTGTCGTGTTACGTCTCCAAAGTGACCTATTTTATGTCATGTGGGACGTAAAACCTTAACTGAATCACTCAATCAACCTGTTGCTCCGTTTGCCGGCTTAGCGACAGTGGTTTAATTAATAATTAATGATATCACTGTGCCAAACTATTCCTGTTCTTGTACTGCTTGATTGTAACCGTCATGCTGTTTATCCACATATAATCACAACGCCTGTGATTGTGAATAAGCTCTATTTTCTGTTTCTTTTTTAGTGTTGTAAGTACTGCGATAGCTTTGCTGTGTGCGAAGAGCACGAAAGTTTTGAATTTCAGTTTTATTTGCGTTGTTGCCTAGAATACTGGACGAAATATGGAATATTTCTGTCCTGTAGAAGATAGGATGAAATAACGTTGTTGTGTTATTGTTATAATGAGCTCAGTATTTGGATTCCTTTTGCATTATTGTTTGTCGACAAATGTAAGTAACATACATATATCTGTACTATCCACGAGAACTATTTCTGATTTATTGATGGCAGGTTTTGCAACTTACTGTTCTCTCTGGCATTGTATTTTAGCAAGCTCTGTCATGTTTTGTATCATAACATGTATATCATACGTGTGAATGTTCACTGTACAGGAGGAGTCATTGCGTTATCGACATCAGCTGTGAGAAATGTCTAGTATAACAATAATTGTCGATCGCAATGATGTGTTACATTTTGATTCCAGTTATAGATGACTTTCACCTAAACTAAACTGAAATGTCGTTTTGTCTGAAAGATGTATGAGTATCGAATTCTCGGTGGTGTTGACTTTATTACCAAAACAAAACCGCCATCAGCTTCTCTTTAAAAACAGCAAATGTCAAAATTGTATCTGAAAATTCTACGCACAGAAGCTGGCTATTGAATTTATATCGGTCTCTGGGCCTGCAGTATATATCTCAAAATTCTTAATTACCCATGACGATTGGTACAGTGGACATTGGTGGGTGAAATGTTATATTTGATACAGTGAAAGCGCGGCGGAGTGGCATATGATCAAGCACGACATCCGTACTATTCCTTTAACGACATTAAAAACATCCTCAATCTTACACCCAGTCAAAATATACTAAATTTTATTTTAAAAATCAATTTATATGATCAACTATAATTTTTAAACAGAAACCT
>Ga0209780_1005430_pt1 | contig 10073 bp, 6 predicted proteins | sample WorMetexBAHAMAS2_FD_187384 | JGI IMG/M metagenome (GOLD analysis project Ga0209780, IMG submission 187384) | Marine gutless worms symbiont microbial communities from Max Planck institute for Marine Microbiology, Germany - Inanidrilus exumae... | ecosystem: Host-associated > Annelida > Digestive... | reverse complement strand
CGGTAAGAGGAAATGAAGGCACAAGAAGCACAGAGACGCACTGCACTCGCATGAACTCGATTTTAAGACCAAAGGCCAAATACGTTAAACGCACCAATTAATAATTACCGTTCACAGTTATCACTGATCATTTACTATTTTGTATCGGAGGAATAAATTAAATTCGGCGGCTTATTCGACGTGTTAACAATCGACAGCAACATACAGAACTGTGCGTAAATGTATCTACTCGAAATCAGACGTTTAAACATCTGATTTACACATTCGAACTACTCAGACTGACATTAAATGTGTTATTTATAAACATCTATTGGCAGTGCTGTGTAAAATTCGACATTTCAGTAGTTGTGGTAGATTTGTACGAAACAACGCCAAATTGTTTGAAATAGATGCCGCTGTGTGCTTTTAAATGTTTACTTAATTCAGTTCAGGCTGGCTGCTGCTGCTGTCATTGCAAAATGTCTCGCGCTCTCGCCTCACTTTTTCCGACAACTGCTCGTTGTGCCAGTTCGGCGAGCTCTACATCATATCATATCTCCAGAAAATTATTTAACTTACCATTTCGCACTTCGCGACCTTGTATCAGCGCTTGTTGTGCCTGTAAATAAACATATTAACGTCATTAAATGCAGAAAACATAAACAATCTGAAATCTCGCCACATGCAGGCAAAAATTGAAATTAGTCTAAATTTTTTTAAAGTTGCGAATTAAACGCCTTACCATGCTTTCACGCCAGCGCTGTCTATGTGCTGCCATTTCGTTCAGAAAACAACCAAGTCTTTCCGAATCTGTTGAATAACAACACTTTTGCATGCAGTTATTTCAAAGTGATGCAGTTTGCTATCGGTAAAGCAGAGTAACTTGAACGTTGAATGTAAACTGTGATGACTAGCTCTATTCACCGATTGCAATTTAAAATAAGAAAAACAAACGGTCAAAAAATTAATTAAGTAGAAAAATATAAAAATAAGCACAAAGCACATTAACTCATTACACTGTGATCAAATATAAGGCCCACCTTAAGTAGGCCTATAATTAGATTGCACAAACACTGTTATTTAACGACGACGACGACCAGAGACGTCGCCACTCGCCACGGGGTGGACAACATGAAATGTTAAGTGGAACGACGGTTGGGTATGGAAAGTGATCTTTCCTCCCCACTAGAGACGGGATCTGGAAGACGTAGATGCTGTATCCCTCCCGAAAAAAACTTTCTGTGTGAAAAAACTGGTGTGTTTTTAGCGTTCGGAGTGGCAATGACCGTAAATTTAAACTGCACATTCAATTGCAAGAAAATTCTAGCAAGTGAACAGATGGACCAGCTTGGAATCAGTGTCAGGAAGCGGCAGGCTTCACGCTTGACTGATGTTCAATTCTTACTGGAATTCGTCACTCTCAGAAACGCCCTCTGGTGGCAGTAAAGTGGACCTGTCCATCCCAGTCCACCCCTGGCTCCGCCTCCAGGCTCCACCCCTGATTCCGCCCCTGTGCTCATGACGCACGATGATAGTGACAATTAATAATAACAACAGATGACAAACCGGCAAAGACGGCACCTGAAAAGGTTCTGAATACTTATCACACTACTGTATAACAAGAAGCTCAGCTATTGCAGAGGGACCGCGTGACACGCTATGCTAGTAAATTCGTGCTATGTTTTACGAACTATGGGAATTATAAAGGTTTCAAACGGTAAAGAGCATTGGCAATGGTGCCCTTCGATAGGCCACATACGATTTCCTATTAGTCTTCCGTTGCGACTATGTCTCTTATCTTGCACCATTTTGGAGGTATTATCCCTTATTTTCCAACATTTTAAGAAGTCACGTGACTTTGAACACATCCCTTTCGGGAGTAATATATCAGGATTACCACGGTCCATCATGAGTCCTAGAAAACCATTTATTTTGGGGTCAAAAGGTCAAAGGTCAATATCACGAGGCACAAAAAACAATGCCGGGGTAGGTTTTTGCACTCTTGCTTTTTCTAGTATTGTAGCCTATTGTATCGATCGACAACTGCTGTGAATACCTTGAAGCGGACAGCAAGTAGTGGTCATGTTTGGCTGCTGCTGCTGCTGCGTGTCATCATCATCAACGACAGGTTGGCGACTTTCCTGAGTGAAATTCGTGAGCAACATCCAAGGACAGATCGGTTCGTCGCCGTTACAGATGCGTTGGAAGCGACCCAACATCGCTTGCCTGACACACGCAATCTTCGGCTCTGTTTCCACCTACACATCGACGCGTTGCGATAATGTAACAGTCTATTCATCAGCGAGTGGCAGACAAGTCAACAAAAGTAATTAAACTCCTGTACAAACTAGAAAACATAGGCAGTCGTATCGACATGCAGACACATGCAGACAGCAGTAGCACAAGGCCGTAGCAGCAGCAGCACTGAGCACGCGTCACTAGCAACCGTGCGACCCTGAACGTTTTCGTAACCGTGTGACCTTGACCTTCGACCTTGTGACCTCTAGGTCGATGCATGCCGAGCGACTGCTATAGAGTATATGTGTACCGAGTTTGGTGTTGATAGCTTAAGCCGTTTTCCTTTTAGAGCGCGGACAAACGGACAGATAGACAAACAGACAGACGCGACTTAACGCTCTACCTACGCCGGCCGCTATACAGCCGGCGTAGGTAATTAAAGGAAAAATAGTTTACATCCGCTCCGCATATGATTAATGCATTTATTAAGTTTATTCTGTGTTTGTCTTTCTGTCCGTGTGTAGGCCTATGTAGGATGCCAGCAGGGTTTTTAAAAAAACTGTCGATCATTTTATAAAACATTTGAAACTTGGTAGAACTTAAAACAAGGAAAAAAGATAAGATTTTGACGCGGTCGGTATTCGGATTTCCGAAATTAAAAAAATGCAAAAAAATAGACCACTAGAATGAAAACTAGACATGCCGTAGAGAGATAATTTGGTAGTGAATTTCCGTCGATCTGCAATCATTGCGGAGTTATAGCGGCCTGAAGTCGCAAGACGTTAATAAATTTTGTTAAATCTTTGCATGTTTGGGAAAATAAACGACCCCTTACGGCAAAATTTTCACAATTCTGTTACGAAAGTTTTCATTACAACACCGATCGACGTGTTGTGTTCAAATTTCATGATATTAGGCCAACGGCAAATAGGTGAAATTGTGCGTTGCTTACCTGACAAGAAACAAAATTTGCCTGGCTCTGCAGCTGTTGCTACTGCTCGAATTGCGCCCAAAATCTGCCATGGCCAGCCCCGACAATGTACTGAGAGTGCTCCAGATTTCATCAAAATCGGCTCACTTTCGGCCGAGTTATAGCCGAACGCATAAACACCGCCAAAACGCGCCGTAAAGTGAATCCAAATATTCGGATGAAGCCTATCTTCGAGCCGAATAATCAACTCTACATATTCCCTAGCTTTCATAAAAATCCGTCTACAACTTTTTGAGTTATCCCGAGTTATCAAACAGACATTTAAACAGTGTCAACAATTCCTGCACGGAAAGGCTCATGATTAACTAGGTGCGTGGCAAAGCCCAGCGTAAGCCCGCCCGGCGCAACCGCGCATGCAAAACTCAGTGGTTACTGGACTAAAGTTCACCAAACTTTAACCAGACGTAGAGGGGTCGTTGGCGGTGTTAAATGGCGTATCCGTATTGCGATATTCACATCCGTTGTGGAATGCCAGTACACGGAGTGAAGGTGGGGCTTGCCAATTTTCGCCGATTCGCGCCAAAAAATCGGTTACCATATCAACGTCCCTTAAGCGATCGCGAAAAGAAGGTCGGGTGGTTTATGCTTACCCGTTATGTAACTACCCTGAAAATTGTGTGAAGATCGGTCCAGTACATTATGAGACGTGTGGTTTCCAACGGGATCGTTAAAAAGATGAAAGAAAGTCACATGAGCTCTTCAGCATGCGATGACGGGCGAGCTAACTATATTGCATTTGATGTCTTATTATTCCAGTTGATTTCTTGTAAATGACAGGATTTGTTGTGTGAAACGATTATTACTGGCCCGTTTACATATACAGTCCTGGCCAAAAGTTTCCTGACACACCCGAAAATGTATGGTCTCTGAAATTAGTTGGATAATTTTGAAATTTTGCTGTCTGCGGCAGTTGGGCTACGCTTGGGATATTTTTTTGTGATATTCTACGGCAGACTAGTAACGGTCGCTGGTGTCTGTCGTCGTCTGTCGTCTGTCGGGGTCTGTAACACTCCACGGCGGGCCTGCAGGCGGTTTCACCCGCGAAGGCCAGGGGATGACGTCATGCCGCCTCCAGTCTAATTATAGCACCACGGCTGCACGGCGGGCCAGTCATGTCACGTCCCGTTAAGTCGACACCTTGTACTTTACACGAATCTAAAGTCGGCAGTACCTGTTGGCAGCAGGTTGACATGTCATGCAGGCGGCGTCTGACTATCGCCGACACTGTCTGACGTAACGCGGCATCGGTGACTCCAAAACGATGCATCTTTAGAGCGACATAGCGTGCGATCAGCTGGTTTCTCGTCAGATTATACTGCGCATGCGCAACGCCAGCTAACATCCCATCGAGTCTCTCACAGTGGCCGACAAGTCGCTGCTCCATTGTCGCGTTTTCCGCTCCCATCCACCTTCCGCAGCCTACGCACGACTATAAACATACCGACAGACAGGCAAAATCTATTCACATAAGTGCTTTGACGCTGATAGCTCGATGACAGAATTTGATTGATTTAGTTTTACGTCCCTCCCGATATGAAGTCATTTCGGAGACGTCCTTTCCAGCCAACCTTTCGGCTTAAGCTGAAAAACTAAAACAAACGCAACAAACGCAAACATGCATCCGTAACAAAAATATTCTACAACAGAAAATTAACACAAAAAATTAGCCCCGTACGGGACTGACGGTCGACTCTTCAGAACTGACGTTTCTGCCAACTTCAAAGTCACGTGACAAAAAACTAGGCCGAATATCAAAAATGCGGCCCGATCAAATTTAGATAATGTGCTCTAGTTGACGAATCCGTGGTCATTTGCCAGCTCCCATTGTAAATGGCGGAGGAGATAACGTTTAAAAATGGCCGGATTTCTAACTTTGAATGGCTTTTGACCTTGATCTTGACCTTGGATCGGGTCACACTGCATACCGTCGTGCATCACTCGTCGACCTCTGCATACATGCCAAATTTCATTGAAATCGAAGAAACGTTTTGTGGACGGACGTATGTACGCACGTACGGACGGACGGACGGACATTTGAGACCGGCTTTGTTAGGTCGACTCTGTCCAAGATTCGACCTAAAAACTATAGCCAGGTTTCGGTCGCCTCCTACGACTTCCGGCCTGGAAACGGAGAGGGCCTATTCTGGTTTCGGCGCTTCATAAATTTGTCACTTGCTTACTTATTTGGACACTTACCCACTTTCTTACAGCCCGGGACCCACACGGGGCAACAATAAGTCGAACAGGCGAACATACGAACAAAAATCATTCACGTAAGACGAGACCGCACAGATGTGCACTGACGTCCGCCCAGAGTATTTTAAATACATGTTTACGTGAAACCTTCATGAAAACCATAATATTAACAGAAGAAAAAATCAAAATGTTCTAACCGTGCAACAAAGGTCCTAATATGCTACTTAGCTGTTAATCATCCTAATCAATCAATGAGAATCCGAGCACGCAGTGGTTTCGATAAAAGCATTTGACTACTAATGTGATTGACGCCAGTGTACGTGAGCAAGTCCGAGGAGCTCTTACACGCAGTTGATGGTGAAGACGACGCCCTGCTCGGCCTCTGCCAAAGCGGATGCGCCCATTGCCTCGCATACGACCGCCGTGAGGCCCACGATGTCTTCCGCAACCACATAGCCCGTGACAACGACGATGACGATGACGAGGACGACTATAGTGTTCTCTCTGCCCGTTGATAGGCGTCGCAGAACCGTGATCCTGGGAATTCTCAAACTGCAGTTGACCGTCGGTTGAAACGTTCACTATTATCACTACTGAAACCCAACACTGACACTGTCAACGGCTCAGTTACTTACTTATTCACACTCATTATTATGCCGCATCGCATGCATTGCACAGATGCGACCTACTGCTACAGATGTCGAACGTAGCGTGGTCTGCGTGTGTGTGTGTGTGTGTTGATCACACGGATGTGCCCTAAGAAAACGGCCGAATCGATCGAGATGCCGTTTGACGGGCTGACTGATCGGTGGGCCCAAGGACCATGTTTTAGACGGGATTCCAGATTCCCACGGAAATGTGGCAATTTTGGGGATTTCTCAGGCCTGTTAAAAAGCAATGGGAGTCTCTGCTGCGGTCTATGCAGCAAAAGGGATAATTCAATCCTCAGTAACGGCATGACAGCCGACTGTAATGCTCCCGACTGGTCGGTGTCACATTAAATTATCACATGTGAAAAATTCGCCCCCTGCGATACGGCCTTCGACAAATTGATTGACAGCTTATTACGTTCTTAAATCAAGCATATTATGACACTGATTCGATTCTTTCCGTTGGAGACAGACAGAGAGTACAAATTGCACAGAGTATCACACGAAGCCAGATGACAGATAACAGCAGTTTGTTTTTCATGTGGATAATATGTTGACAATAAATAACTATGTAAATGTTAATCTGTTGAATACAAATCGTATAATGCAAAGAGAGCGTTAACGTCAATTGTGGAGTAAAGTTACCTAACCTTCGCCTTCAAGGTTTTCATCCTCGATGTCGTTTTCTATTACGCCCACACCTTCGTCACCATTGACGCCATCTGTAGCGTCTGAAACCATTAAGTTGTTAAATATATAAATATTTTTTTTAAATTAAAAAAAATAAAAATATGTTTTCTGCAGCAATACAATTATAGGTTTTTCACAACAATGGAAACCACGCACAATAATTGTAACATAATTATTTTGCCGTAACTTTATTTAAATTTGCACCTAAGTTATTGTTTGATTTAACGATACCTTCACGCTTCAATCATGTTAGTCTCGAAATCATAGCTTGGATAAACGTACAGTAAGCCTATCCAATAACAGGCCTGTGTACAATAATGCATGCAAAAAGTGGTCATATAAGATTGGGTATGCCAATTAACAAATTGTTTGGCTAACTTTGAAATTTTACATTGCGCAGTATGAATAGTTACTGTGTTACTGTGTCCTGTCTTAAGCCCGCGACACACGGGTCAACACTAAGGACCGAAAATGTCGACCATCCCTGTAAGCTGTCAATATTGGACCGTGTGTCTCGGGCTTTGCGGATATCGGTGTATTTGTTTCCAAGTGCCATAATATGCGTCAGCAGCAAACCTATATTATAATTTTATAGCAGTTATTTATTTCTTGTCGGTCTGATGTATGTCAGTAACATCATTGTCATTGTGCGTATGCAAAACTTTAACTAGAATGTTGGCAATAAACGTGTCAATTTCCAACCTGACGGTCACCCAATCATGTGCAGTTTCGACCGTAAAAACCTCACACTGGGCTACGTGGACTAACAAAAGCGAACGTTAGCAACTAATTTTATAACTTGCAACGCCAACTGTCAATGTCGTTTATTGCTCTTCGCTCTGAATATTCATTCGATGGTAAGTTCATTGCACCAATTCAACTAACAGCACACCGCGGAACCACAGCATGCTCCAAAACGTCTCCATTAGAGTGCCATAGCGGGTTCTCCCAACGGAACAAGAACATCTCCCGGATAAAACCAGCGAGGGGATATTCTAGTCTTATAACATCTTCGTGGAAAAGCAGACGACCAATTATACTGCAGTGTAGAAGGCTTTCAGACGACGGATACTGGACCGAACGCATCTTTACAGTATCAATTCGTCTATGAATCAAGCCCTTGCTTGAACTAACGCGTCGACCTCCATCGCAATAGGTTAATCACTAACTTTGTTTTAGATTTGCTTTTTATGCGCTTTATGAAAACCTGTATTTTATAGTTAACAATAGCATGTAAAATGTGAACAAGTAAAACAAAATACAATAAAGAAAATAAAAAGAACACTCTCGAACCTCAAATAGGGCCTACATTATACTCAAATGCTCAATTGTACGCACTGTGCAACTGTTGTTTACCATTTTACCACAAAGGCGGCAATAAAAATGTTTATTTCGTCCCTTCCCTTTAAGGAATGACGGCGCTTAGTGTTTCGGCACGGTCCAAAACGTAGTGCATAGTGAATTTGATTTTCTTCGTTTCTTACTTTTTCTATTGACATTTTAAGGAAATCGGCATCACGTAGTTTCTTTGTTGTAGTCAAAGCCACGCCGTGCGCGAAAAGTTTTGATACGGTAATGTCGGTTTTTTATAGACAACCAGAGAAAGTCTTTTGAATAAAAGAACATGCGCAAAATATAACAGGTGTTAACGCTGTCGCTAACTCTTATCAGGCGACCATAACGAGACAATGTCGGCAATGCATGGAGAATGCTACTAATCCTCAGTTTTACAGCAATTTTGCTGAATCTGTAAGGTCATTGCGTCACAATAGTGTAACGAGACTCACAAACAGCTGCTGATGTTGTGACCATGACAACCACAGCCGTCACGATCAGCGAATGACATCTTGACGTCATCGTCAACCGAGTACCACAATCTGCGTCTAAGACGATGTTGATTCCAATTCGCTATCGTCACTCTACACCAGCGACTGCCCTCCAGACTCTCCCACTGCGTTTACGTTTCACTGGACTTTCTCATTGCCAGTAACTGTGTCAACGAGTAGGCCTGGCCTAGTCTGTATTGCGCCTTTGAGTGACTGAAGTCCACGTGAAAATGTACATTGCCCGTGTTGTTAGACACAAACACGCTATAGGGTTGTTCGAGATTACGCAAGTAGCCGAATTACTTGACTCCAAAAAATGGTAATTTCTACCATCCGAATGCTCGGTGCACGCAAAATATAATCTAATGTATACGTGTAGCTTCATAATTTAACATTTTAATCGTAGGTATAGGCCTATGCATGGAGAACATTTCTAACTCACAGGTTTTAAAATGTTTCCATTAGCTCGTGTGGCAGATTTGTGATGCCTGCTGCTGTCATTAATACAGGCCACATTAGTGGTCCAGATAGAACAATCGCTCAAATGTGTGTGCGTGTCGGACAATAACTTATAAACAAAATGACCTTTGACCTAGAAATATGGCAGGCTGATTTACTTTGACCGTAGCTACTTGTTGTAAGTAGGGTCAAAGTTAATCAGCATGCCATATTTCTAGGTCAAAGGTCATTTTGTTCATTAAGTTATTGTCCAGACACGTTCTAAGGTCCCAAGATGAAAAATGTCCCCTTTTCGGCTCCAAATGCATGAAGTGTTTTCGTCGTTTGTCGAGTTCGTTCTAAGGTGGTCGGTGCGACCTCGAGTAATGGTTTCCTATTTTACAGCATACGGTTAAGATAGCGATAGCATGTTTAAGTTACATCATCAACGATGTCACGCAACGGTTGCAAGTGTAAAATAGGCCTAACGTTTGTTCTATCGCTCAACAGAGCGCCGTAATTAGCGCTAGAATGTCGGTAGTTAAGAGTTACAAGACGTTTTTCTCATTTACGAATGAATAATCCACTTCCGTTACAAACCACTACTCGTGTATTCCAACGAACAGCCCTAAAACCAATCGATTGCATCTAAAACAGCAAATCGAATTAGTGGATCTTAGTATATTCTGCAGTACATGCGGCAATAACTCAATGTTTTGCAGATAAATTTAGGTTGTATGTTATCGACCTCTAAATGTTTCAAGTCGTACAGCTTTGTCACAATTATTATTAGCGAAATAAACTGCTATCACGAATGTCGTTGTTTTTATTCGTGCTTGCATGTATATAGCGCTTTGCGCCCGTTAATTACAGCGCAATAATGCTTTTAAAGTCTGAGAGGGTAACAGCATTACAGGCTTCAGCGCTGTTTTCTTTTTGGCCTTTAAGAAACGGCAGTGAGTTAAATGTATCAGTACATAATCTGTAAACTGTCAACTTTCTTCTTTGCAATTATGACTACGTTAAAATTTGTATCGATGAACTGTCATGGTTTTAATATTGGTA
>Ga0209780_1005429_pt1 | contig 10073 bp, 6 predicted proteins | sample WorMetexBAHAMAS2_FD_187384 | JGI IMG/M metagenome (GOLD analysis project Ga0209780, IMG submission 187384) | Marine gutless worms symbiont microbial communities from Max Planck institute for Marine Microbiology, Germany - Inanidrilus exumae... | ecosystem: Host-associated > Annelida > Digestive... | reverse complement strand
GCGTTTTATATACAGTTTAGTGTAGTACATCATATGTTTACCACGTCTTAATGTCTGTTGGCTGTGTCCGACATTACATTGCCGTGTTATTGTGGTTTTTGTTTCAGTCACAATTCAGCATCGATCAACAGAAGATGGAATTGTGTACCGCGTCACGGGCAAATGCTTCCATTCCATGCGAAAAAATGAGGCACCTCATAGTTTGGTGTGTGACATTCTTATCAGCAGTGCAGAGACGTGTATCTGTAATGGGACGTGTAGTTGCACCATTGGGAACAGCGGCTGTTGTGGACATTGGATAGGCTTGCTGTTCCAAGTAGCTGAGTATAGCACATTGAAGTTGAGTGCAGTTCCCGATCCAGTTCCATCAACTTCTCTTCCTCAGGAATGGCACAAGCCACGTGGAAAAAAAATTGGTGCTGCACGCGTTGAAGACATCACTCTGTCATCACCAGCAGGAGTTACTAAGTCTCGGGCAGTATCTTCTACTCTGTACAATCCACTTGAGGGGTGTGCAAAGCCGGATTTCCAGACATTTCGTTTACAGCTCGAGCAAATGACTAGTTCATGTCAGTGGCTGACAATGGAAAGTGACAGTGCTAGTCTGGCACAAACAAAATTTGGTGATGTGCCCAGAGGTTGTGTTCTCTCTTATCAGCAGGTGCAAGACCCACTGAACATTTGTAATGTGCCTGGTGTGGAATTTCCGCCACTCCCTGTTGCAGACTTCACTGCTCCAATGATGCGTGTGATAAGTGAAAGCCAGACCAGGAAACTGGAAAGACTGATGGTGACATATGAGCAGTCTGTAGCATTTGAAAAGGACACCAGGCTGCAGACAGAGAGTGCGTTGTGGCATCAGCTTCGACAGAGTCGCATCACTGCATCAAAGGTTGGGCAGGTTTGCATACGTCGCAGTGCTCATGACAAACTGTGTGATCAACTACGACGAAAGTTTCGCGCTACTGCAGCAATGAAGGAAGGTTCACTGCGTGAACCAGAGGCAGCTGTAGCCTATGCAAACATCATGAATGACGATGTCAATCTTTACGCTTGTGGTCTGGTCATCAGCCCGTATTCATACTGGATTGCAGCAAGTCCAGATCGCAAGGTGTACTGTCCAACACGGCAACCGCCGTTTGGCTTGCTGGAGATAAAGTGTCCACAAGCACAAGTGATACAGGATGTCAAGTGTCTGGAGTCAGTGGCAACATCAGATGGTTCTGTGTATCGTCTAAAGCGGTCCGACATTTACTACTATCAGGTCATGTGTCAGCTGGCTGTGACTGGACTGACATGGTGTGACTTCTTCATATACTTGGAGAACAGTACCTGTCATCTGGAGACTATTGACTTTGATCCAGTCTTTTGGTGTGCCGCCCAAGGAAAAGTGGACAGTTTTTTCTTTGGATATTTTCTGGAATAGGCTGATTAATGGCATCATATGAACGCCTGTTAGGTCGACTCCTTAGAGTCGACCTAATAACATGGGTCTCAAATGTTCGTCCGCCCGTCGGTCCACAAAAAGTTTCTTCGATTTCAATGAAATTTGGCATGTAGGTATAGGTCAATGAGTGATGCATGACGGTATGCAGTATGACTATATCCAAGGTCAAGGTCACGAGCCCTTAAAAGTCGGAAATTCGGCCATTTTCAAGGCTGTCTCCTCCCCAATTTACAATGGGGGCTGACAAATGACCACGGATTCTTAAATTAGGGCACAACACCTAAAACTTATCGTGGCCGGATTTTTTTATTTTTGTCATAGTTTGTGTCACGTGACTTTGAGGTTGACAGTAAGTAGGAGTCGACCGTCAGTCCCATATGGGGCTAATTTGTTATTTTTACTGTTACTTTTTACCTGTGTGGCACTATGCTAGCGCCGAACTAGCTGTCCTTGAGTCCGTCCGTCACACGCCGGTATCAGTGGCATAACTACAAATTCGGGGCTTCCCTGCAATAGTTGTAAAACATGGTCATACTCATAGGCCCCCTCCCAGTGATTGAACTTCACGAATTTGAAGTTTAATTGAGCCATAGTTGACAAATTTTGCCCGCAGGTAGACTGTGTGTTGAAAAAATTGGGGGTTGGCACAAGGGCCCTGACCCTCGCGAGCCACCATGTGTTGCAGGGTGTGTAGGGGCAGTTGTTATGCCACTGGCCGGTATTGTACCAAAACGGCTAAATGAGGATCGTTGAAACAACGCAGTATGATAGCCCAGGGACAGTCGTTGGTGGGCGATGTTCCATTTTCCCGAACTTTGTGCTCAAAATGACCCAGCCCCCTTTTGAACACAACGTCGTCTGTCTGCAACGTTTGTGCACCCTACTAAGCCGGTTGAAATTTTCGGCAATTTTTCTTTGCCATTTGGTACCTTGACCATCCGTTGACATCCACGGACAATTTTACGGAGATCGTCCCAGAGGAACCCCTCCGTTGGAGGGGGGGGGTAAACGCAAGAGCGTAGCCAAAAATAGCGATTTTGGAGCTTTTGGAGGCCATATCTGTGACGGTTTTGATGCAGGGTCTCATGCGGGTTCGTCAGCGATAGCTGAGCAACTTGTTACAGTTATTGTCATGACTAACATTTCTCATTTATTACTGGCAGGTCAATGCAGTGTTTGTGTGGTCTCAGAACTTACGTTCAGCCGTATTATTGCTGCGATGCCAATTAGTGGTTCCTTGAATCTTGTGTTAATAAGCACGAACGCCCTTTTTATAGTACCATATTTACTTAGTTATTAATTTAGGTTTACACAACAACAGTGGCTGCAGTACAAACAGAAACATGATGTTATTTATTTACACTGCATAGTATATACAATATATACAATTACTTCATAATACCACAGTATAACTGGATAAAGTAAATGGCTGTATTGCATGGAATGCCAGTGTTCGGCTCGAAGCAGTCCGCTATCTGTACACAAGCTGTTTACTTCTGCATTCAACAATGCCTAGTGTCATGTGCCTGCGACTGAGTGATGTAAGAGCGTTATCTGCCACGTTATTCATTTTCAGTTTCCAATTCGGGTCTGCTTTTCTGTCAGCAGCCAGGCTGCACAGCGATGTTGGTTTACGCAATATGGGACATCTGACGTTGCCGAAAATTTGGGTAATGATTTCGAATCGTTACTAAAAAAGGAAAATGGACATCCCATAGAGCGATAATTTAGTAGTGCATTTTGGGCGATCTGTAATCATTGCTTACTTATGTCAGTCCTGAGTCGCAAGACCTTGAAATTTTGTTAAAGTCTTGTTTTTTTGGAAAAAAAGACCCCTTACGGTCAAATTTTCAAAAGTTCTGTTCCTGAAGTTTTCACCGCGACACCGATCGACGTTGTTACCCACGCTGGCATTGCCACCGGCGTTGGCATAGTGTTGAGGAATGTCTGTCTGTCCGTGCTGTAAAACGGAAAACAGCTTGAGCTAATGACACCATGGTACACGCATACTCTATAGCAGTTGCTCGGCATGCATTGACCCAGAGGTCAAAAGGTCTAAGGTTAAGGCCACATGGTTACGAAAACCGTCACGGTCGCGCGATTGCTAGTGGCCATGCTCCGTAATCCGTAACCCAGTACGCCACTGTGCTACCTGTGGCCGTTGCCGGAATGGGTCTGTACGTTGATGTGACTGCCTATTTCTAGTTGTTTAAATTTCGTGAAATATGGCCAACGGGAATATGGTTTAATCGTGCGTGATATATCCCACAGAAAAATTTCCGCCTGCCTCTCAAACTGTCGCAACTGCGTGAATCACGCCAAAAATTTGCCAGGACCAGCCATCTACAATGTTCTCAGATGCTCCACATCGGTTCACTTTCGGCAGAGTTACAGCCCATCATGTGAACATCGCCAAATCGCCGTTAGGTAAATCCAATATTCAGCCGAAGCCTAGCTTTGAGCCGAACACAAATATGCATATTGCACACCACCACTGCAAGCAGAAAATCACAAAGCCACAGTACATACTGTACAGTGCACAAAAGCATGCAATGTCTCCTACTTTTTGCACACTACATATACACACTAAAGGCATACTGTTTGCCATTTTTATTGTATTCCTCCGAATCTATATCTGTCTGCCAGTCAACTGCACTCTTTGAATAAATGTATTAACAGAGCTGTCCATAAAAACTTTGGTGTCAGGAGTGCTGAATGTATAAATGATGTTCAACGCTTTGTTGGGCTAGAAGATTTAGCAAAACTAGTTGAGAATAGACGTTCAAAGTTCATAGATAAACTAATTGTCTCTGGGGAACATGTAGATTTGTGTTCAGCAGCTGTACATATTTCTAGATGATTTTAGCATTAATAGTGTGTTTTATTGCAAACGTATATATTGTTCGTGTTACACAAACTATATATAGTATCCTTGTCAGACTGTTCAGTTGCGTAGTTTTTTTAGGTATGTGTGTTTGCTGAATCATGTTAGCCATTTAACTTTTTACTATATTTTTAATACTGTGTTTTTTATTCTTCGTGTATTTCATGTGTTTTCACTTGTGCGAAATAAACTATATATACACACAATTAGCAAACAACTGCACAACCGAGTTTAGTTAGTTGGAGTTTAACGTCCCCTTTCAGCACAAATATCGCTATATCAGAGATAAAAGGTCAGGGGTGGAGAGATATCCCTACCCAGTGATGGAAGGCCAGCGATATATTAACCTCAACCCTGGCCGCCTTTTTGTTCAGCAGCCACCCAAAAGGGAAAGGGATCGAGAGGCTCACGTAAATTATTACGCCAGCGCCTACAACAGGGGAAGACAACTACCACACTGCAAGACTAAACTAAACCAAATTCAACAAAACACCAGAACAAATCTTAACTGTAAAGCAACACAGATAACACAATCATAAGCAAAACAAACTAAAGCCAGGTTCGGTCGCCTCCTACGACCTCACGCCTGGAAACGGAGTGGGAAGATTCGGGTAGAAATGGATCGGATGGACAACAGAAGAAAATAATTAATGTTAATGAGAAAAGGAAAAGGGAAAAAGTAAGAAAGAGCAAAAGATGAGGAAGTGAATGGACAAGGGATGAGGAAAGGGGGTACCCCGACCCCACCGGGGTGCACAAGTGAGTTTAACGTTCCCTTTCAGCACAAATATGGCTATATCAGAGACAAAAGGTGAGGGATGGAGAGCTATCCCTACCCAGTGAAGGAAGGCCAGCGATATATTAACCTCAACCCTGGCCACCTTTTTGTTCAGCAGCCACCCAAAAAGGGGTCGAGAGGCTCATTTAAATTATTACGCTAGCGCCTAAAACGGGAAGACAACTATCGCACCGCAAGACTAAACCAAATACAACAAAACACCACAATAAATCTTAACTAAGCAATACAGATAACACATAATGAACCAAAACCAAACTAAACCAAGGTACAATCGGCTCCTAGAATCTCCGGCCTGGAAACGGAGTGGTGACTATTTGGGTAGAAAGGGAAGGGATGGACGAAAGAAGAGAACAGGTAAAGCAAATGAGAAAAGGGAAAAAGTAAAAAGAGCAAAAGATGAGGAAGTGAATGGACAAGGGGAAAATACTGGCAGGAAAAGGGGTACCCCGGCCCCACGCGGGGTAAACAACTGCACAACTTCATTTCACTGCCGACCATCACTGATAGTTTGTGGTTGTGGCACTGCAAACAGAGAAATGGAGTTACATCAGGGGTGGACGAAAATTTGCAAGAAGACAGCACACTGTCCATATTTGATTTATTGAACCAATCATGGACAAGGGGATAATGCCCTGAAAAATGCGGTTTTCTTTCACACGTCGTATTGCACGCTCTACATGCACGCGGTACGTGGTTATGGCATCATTTTCCGCAATTTCTCTGCTTGTGAATTTTCCCCTCGCTGTGAGAAAATGTGGAATGGCAAGACCAACACCACGTTCATCCAAGATTTTCTGAATGGTGAATCCCTTGTCCGCCATGACACAATCCCCAGGCTCCAACAACTCTAGCAATCCACACACTTTCGTTAACTCAACATCACTGATGGAACCCGTGTATAGGTTAGAGACAAATGTGATCGGTCCATGCGGAGCTATGCCAATAAGAGCCTTAAATGTTGTGTGACTCTTGTAGTTAGAGAACAGCTGAGAATTTGTGAGCAACGATGACGGTTTTTGCGTAAATATTTCCGTGCAGTCAATAATGACTCTTACTGAAGGGAACAGCTGTTTCATTCGTGGGGGCATGTGTTCACTCACACATTTCTTGGATGGCCAAATGGGGACTGAACCCAGAACAACATACATTAAGTTAATCCATGCCAAAAAAATTCGGCTGACCGTAGCTACAGACAAGTTGAAACGGTCAGCAATGTCTTCTTCTAACAAACCTGCACGCAGACGGCACAGAGTCAGGAATAGTTCATCACCTAGTGGCAACACACGTCTACTAGACAGCGATGTGGCTGTTACACGCTTGCAATATGGGTATGCCATTTGTTGCGCAGCCGGAGAAAGAAAGTCTATAAAAGACGTTAGCACACTGTAGTTCTTAAAACCAGTGTAAAAGTACAGTTTGTCACTGTCAGTGCTGTAGCGCTGCAATCCAAAGCGACTCATTGCCAACTGCGACCTTGCTGCATCTAATTCCTCCTGCCGGTCAGCCAGTACTTTCAGCAGCTCCAGTGTTGATGGCACAGGTGGTCCATACTCGACTCCAGTCTCCTCAGCCGAAATGGTGTCAGCTGAAGAACTTTCTGACACTGGCACTGCTGCAGACGAACTGGCTGCTGGCCTGCGCACCAAAGTTCGTCGTGTTGAACCATGCATCACAGCCATTCCACTGTACAGCGCAGAGTTACAATACAATTTTTAGCTTACCTGGCATCGCGAAAATGTCTCAGGCTTATGTTTTACTGCTGCGGTTTTCTCTTTCTAGTCTACACCTAATCTCTGTGAGGTCACTTTTGGGGACCAACTTCGAGCTTTGACTGAAAATATCTCTGTAACAGAACAAACTCGTCAATCTACGGGTACTACCCTACATGCCCCCAAATTTGGTGAACTTTGGTCTACTAACTGCTGAGAATGGTTTGCAAGTTTTTCTCCACCCCCTAAAAGTTTACATGCAGGACGACCTGCAGGCTCACATTTGTGACACATTTCGGTGTAATCATATTTGCCAGATGGCGCCTATGGTCGATGCAGATGCCAAGAGCATGGTTAGCGTTGGCGAGGCTGCGTGCCTGGCGGGCTCACTTTGGGCTTTAACATGCATCTAGTTATAATCTGTCGTATGATACTTAATGTGTGCAACATTCTTTACTTTACATGTGTGTATATCTGCTGTGAGACGAAATTGTGGTCATATCAGTCACATAGTCCTTGAAGCAAAGTTGAATTTATTGAATAAGCAACAAAGGGCCAGTTGCAGCCACTAACAATGCCTAGCTAATACAGTATACAGATGCAATACAGAAACATGGAAATACTAAAAACAATTGAATAAAAAAAACACACACACAAACAAAACAAAAAATTCCAAGGTTCAAATGAACACTAACAGACGTATGAATAACACAATGTTGTTTTTTTAATTTAGTACATGTGATTGAGTTTGGAATATGGAATATGGAAAGACTGATGTGATTTTTAATTTTAAAATTACATCAGTCTTTCCATATTCCATATTCCAAACTCAATCACATGTACTAAACGAAGAAACAACATCAATGTTTACCTATTCTGAACCTACTCAAATTAGTTCTCCTCAAAAGGCTTCTGAAACATGTTAGTGACGAGAAGTCAGTAGGTGTAGCAGGCAGGCAGACTCCAGCACTATACTATATGATTACACAAATAAATGTTCATGGGCATCAATACGTGAGTGGTGAGCAAATAATTTAAGGCTATGGCCCCGTGTGCCGGCTTACTACCATCTCAGTTGTAAGACTGTCTTCACTACAACACTGACTGATGTGAAGTCACTTACTGTTTACTGTGTTAAATAGTCAACACGAAGAGTGAAAATGTTATGTTCTCTGTCATCAGACAGCCTTCAGTGATTGGATGCATCCGGCCTATAAAAACCTCTGTCCAGTATTTCCCCTAGGGACGCATTTATGGACCATGACTAATCTGGGAAAAGGTTGAAAAATAGCTGCTTAAGCAAAGGAATTGTTGTTATTGATCACAGACAATATAACTGAAGAGAACTACTAACATAATTATTCAGTAGGTAAGTACATGCGTTATGAATAGATTGGCATACGTAAGATCCAGCATTAAGCATCGTACAGAGAAAAACAGCACATCAAATGCAAACAGGCATATATGTAGCATTTCTGTACCTCAGCAGACCACGAGAATATGCTGGGAACAGCAGTTGGCTTCAGACTGCGCCGAGATGACCCAATTTTTCTGTTGAAGTCTTCAGGCTTGAAGTGCTCAGAGCACACGACAGTCCGTAAATTGACCTAAACAGTAAATGACAACAAATAGGTATATGTCATGTACGATATACTTTGCTGTTTCAGAGAAACCCCCCATTTCACACCAGTATCACAAGTAGCATGCAGATAATAATAAATGGCAAAGTTAAGTGATACGGTTATTTACATCACCCCAGGGGGCAGCGGAAAGTAGTCGAGCGAGGAGGCAAGGAGGAACGAGGCCCGAGGTGCGGAGTGTGGTTCTTGGGCTGGAGGCAGTTAGCCCCTCCCAACCATCTAGAGGGTCTATGGGAGCGGTCAAGCTCACCCAGTGGGGTCTGGGGCGAAGCTCAGCCCGAAATCAATTTTTTTAGTGTTTTTCATCCCACATATACTATCTACCTGGGGTCTAACAGCATTTGACGGCAAAAATTCTGGGGAGGCACGCTCCATAGCGTGGAGCATAAATTCTGAAGAGGCACGAGCCTCCTTGCCTCAGGCTCCGCCGCCTATGCATCACCCATAATTAGGCAACAGATTGCAGTAGCATGCAGATCATAACAGATGGCAAAGTTAAGTGATACGGTTATTTACATCACCCCAGGGGGCAGCGGAAAGTAGTCGAAAGCGAGGAGGCACAGAGGAACGAGGCCCGAAGGGCCAAGGTGCGGAGTGTGGTTTTGGGCTGGGGGCACCTAGCCCCCTCCCAGGGAGCGGTCAAGCTCATCCAGTGGGGTCTGGGGCGAAGCTCAGCCCAAAATCAATTTTTTAATCCCATATATACTATCTACCTGGGTCTAACAGCATTTGACGGCAAAAATTCTGGCGAGGCACGCTCCATAGCGTGGAGCATAAATTCTGAAGAGGCACGAGCCTCCTTGCCTCAGGCTTTGCCGCCTATGCATCACCCATAATTAAGCAACAGATTGCAGTCACGTTACTGGTGTATGCCGTAACTAATTGAGGAGGTGAACTTCCATAAGAACTCTGGAAAGTTGTGATTATATGCGAGTGTTTTTGTGACAGTAAACAGTGTAAGCAGTGCACCTCTGTAAAGGTCATGTACTTGTATGGTCCCCTGCTTAATGATGCAACACATCACATTTCTGGATGGCCAAATGGGGACTAAAACAAGCTCATATGTGGCGACATCACGTGTCAGGCCATACATCCGGCTCCAGCTGTGGATGGGTCCCGGACCAACAGGTGTGGGACTGTGGGTAAACAGACCACAGGCCCACTGCCAGCCACTGGTGAACCCCAACACTGTTGCCGTAACCCTAACCGGAGCCAGCGGTGATTGTTGATGCAGTAGTTGCGAATGGATACGCGTTCAACATACACGGTCAAAGTCGTACGGCTTATTAATAAGCAGTGATCTGACCCAATGCAAGTTCGCCGCGATAACAATGGCTTACCTGAAAAAGTTCGCCTTCATCGCGACGTATTTTGACGATCCACTCTTTCTTCCGCTTCTTATCTTTCGGAAAGCAGTGAAAACTTATCTTCTTAGATGACGTGCTAGCGACTTTGTCGCTATTTCGGCACATCGGTACGCAACAATGCACCATGTTTCTTTGTTTGTTTACAAACGCAGTGGTGTGTCGCCTCGTTTTCGTATCTCATGAATATTCGCTAAGAATAGTGAATTGTTCGAGCAATAATTCAATTC
>Ga0209780_1005427_pt1 | contig 10074 bp, 5 predicted proteins | sample WorMetexBAHAMAS2_FD_187384 | JGI IMG/M metagenome (GOLD analysis project Ga0209780, IMG submission 187384) | Marine gutless worms symbiont microbial communities from Max Planck institute for Marine Microbiology, Germany - Inanidrilus exumae... | ecosystem: Host-associated > Annelida > Digestive... | reverse complement strand
GGCATAAGAAAACTAGAGTCCCTGGGCTATCGTATGGTGAAAAAAATTGCCGAAAACTTCAGCCGGCTGAATAGGGCGCACCAACGTCACAGACAGACGACAGACGGACGGCCGATAGCATATAGCGAACGTGAACGTAAGTATCACGTTCGCTAAAAACTGAAGAGCCAATGGAAAGTCGCCCATCACTCACGTGGTCAGACGTGCATATACGACGAGAGAAGTGGTGACTAGTTTAAAGAAGAGCTATTTGTTTCTATAGACAAGAAACAAGACGACCCGCAGGCTACGCTAGCGCAGCGTATATTCTCGTGTCAACGGAGTAAATGTACTGTAGCATAACTACAACAAATTCGTCTTGTTTCTGTTACGCTGTAGCCTGTCGACGTTGACAATAGAAGGATCGGATCATCGGAGGTTTCCGATGAACAATTTACTAGATAGTGGGTTTCATGAGTGACTAGCACTAGCTGTCTATAGACTGGAGACTGCTACTGCTAGTTACTCCTGAAACCTGCGGGGCTGTTTCAACACTTTCTAGAAACTGTTCATCAGCAACCGCTGGTCCCTCCATTGACAACCATGGCATGCACAACAGACAGTCTTGCCTGGCTAGTGCTACGTCCCGTCCATGCAGAGTGGGAATTCAGGGATGAACTCCCATAGGCCTAATCCGGGTGGGACTTACCAGAGCTCAGGGTGCGAGCTAGTTCACCCACCCTTATGGGGCGTAGAAATATCACTGAATCTAATTTTCAGTCGTTAAGACTAGTGTACTTACCCAAATCGTGATCGGCAGCCGGTCTCTTGCGCAGTCAGCGCGTGCTTTTGGTACGACGCGGGTCAATACATGATCACTTAGCAACAGCATGCAAGGTGTTCAGTGTTCACTCATGGAGTGCGACAACGGCACGTCCCACCGCCATGACGTCGATCGTTATGCTGCAGGCCTATAGGTCTCTATATCACAATATCACCGGTTCGTATGGGGCAAAGCAACTGGTCTCCAGGCGTTCAATGTAAAGGCCTTGAAATGAGAGCGATTTAATGCATGCTAATTAGTAACGCATGACATCTAAAATTCTAGGCCTACTGCCTTACATCACATTACATGTAGTTGTTAGAGTTAAAAATTATAAACACTCGGTTGCTATTTTCCATATCGACCACTCTCATTCTGCGGGCTTCGCGTATTTTGCGACTAAATGTCTATTTACTATAAAAGCTCCGCTACTGCAGAGGGACCACGATACGAAATTTCTCGGGTTCTCAGTTCTCACACCGTGGCGTACAGAACTTATAAGCGTGCCCTCTTGTCATAGTTAGGCCTACAGTACTAAAAATACGAAATTTTTCACCGTCGAAACACGTCAGGCCAGCAAATATTTTGTTATAACAGATCCAGACGCGCAACCTGTGCAGCTTTAAGCTAGGCGAACCGCGCATAACTTATCTAGAGGTGCTAAATTCTTCAGACGCGAAGTCGCTTGGGAATTTGGGAAACCGTTTTTGGACTTTTCTTAACTGGCACGACGTTTAAGGTAAGGTATGCATATAGCGCAGAGCTGCGCAGGTTGCATCTGGATTTAATCTATAGAATAGTTATACTGGCACAGCGGCGACAGCAGTCTAGCGTTGGGGCGGCAAAACAAGATCTAGGTTTGGGGGACGGGAGTTCTCCAGTGGCAAAGCAAGCCTGGGGGACGTAGTCCCCCAGAAGCTAAAACATTTTAAGGAAATTGCACTATAATTTTCGTGGCAGCTTTAACGAATTTACGAATTTCATTGGTCTTCCGGAGAGTGGAGGGTGTTTTGCAATTGCAGCTGTTGACGCAAAGATCTTCCATTTTATCCTGATAAGTCGGGCTCAAAACTAATGATGCGATTTCACCAGCATAACTGATGAACTACACGAAACGTTGGGGCGGTATCTAGGCCTACTACTGTTTGCCGCCCCATTTTTCAATACGGGCGGCAATTGCGGCCCCTGCCCACAGGGTTTCGCCGCCTATGGTCGCTGTTCTGACATTTTTCGACACTTAAAAATTCTTCGTATTTAGTCAGGAATTCAGGACATGCTTGTAAGTTGTGTAAGCCACGCTGGGATGCGATAGAATTTCGCAGAGATCTTTGGCACTAGATAACCATGCAGAATCTTCGGGCTACCTGTACGGCGTTGTTTGCGTGATCCTAGGTTTAGCCGCCTTCACAGAACTCGCGACTTGTGACGGACAGACAGACGGATACTGTACACGATGACAGCAAATACTCAAGCGGCGCTACATAGCGTCGTGCGGTAATAAAATGGTCCGGTGTTTTCAAACAAACATAAGAACGGCTGAATTAGCCTATAGGCCTATGGGAACGCCCGTTTCCACGGTCAAAATAATTTTAGAACAGTGTGGAAACTAACCAACTACCACAAGACCAGTTCATTGTGGCATCTTGTGTAATTGCTGTTGTTCAGTTCATATAACATGTCAGTGTCTAACGACTCTTGTTATGGCCGCCGAAGGCAGCCACTATATTTTACCGCTGTACTTTTTTTATTTCGTCAGCACAGATGAAAGACCAGCCAGGGGATTTCAACCAAACTTGGCATGCAGGTCGGAAGTGGTGTCGATTTGTAAATGCCCCCAAAATTCGGGGGAACTCCCAACAAATTTGGGGGGCAAAAAAACGTCACGTTTTTGACAATTTTTTCGCGACTTCCGCACTCGACACTGCATATATACGGAACGAAACGTCGCATCGACAAACCAAAAATGTTAGTGTCAATCTACAATGTGTTCCCTACAAGGTGATCTACTTTCCGTGACCTTTGATCCAGAAACGGCTCAGATCCGTTGCCGCATTGTGACTCATCCTATGAAAATTCTGCATTTTCCGGCATTGCCGGAACGCCGGGCTTCCCACACAAAGGCCACTGAAACAAGGCCAACCAAATTTTGCCACATATTAGAAGGCTTAAGGGGCTTACTATCCACCGTAAAATTTCGGGAAAATTCGTACCCATTTTTTTCGTTAGCATAGATGAAAGACCAGCCATGGGATCTCAACCAAAAATTTGGGGCGCAAAAAACATCAAATTTTGGATAACCTATTCTGCGACTTCCGCACTCGACACCGCATATCTCTGGAACGAAACTAAGCATGGTCAAACAAAAATGCTAGTGTCAATCTACAATGTGTCCTCTGTAAGGTGACCTACTTCCCGTAACCTTTGACTCAGAAACGGCTGACACAACATTCGTCGGCCATTACGTTGCAACCATCAAAGTTGCAACATCTCTAGTTGTATGATATATTTTCTGTGTTGGTCTGGCTTTGGGATGCTTCTCTTTGTAAAACCCCAAAGCAGCCGGAGGAACTCCCGCCCACGGTGTGACCGTACCAGACGTGCCCCCTCCGCGGTCCACCCCCGGGCGGGTCTCGAAGTATCTATATGTAGAACCCACTGTACTGCGGAACGCGTCTCACAGCATTGCTATGCGTAGCTGTTTAGCCTTTCCTGTTCACAAAATGTCGCGTTACCACGGTCTTTTTAAATACTCTGAGTCTGAAAATGCAATTAATGACGATGCCAACTCCCTGTAATTAAGCAAGAATAATACGATATTGTAACGCGTTACGTAGTTTGTTTACCACACCGAAAAACTACAGAAGATATCAATTTGTTACTAAAATTATACATCAAACAACCAAAACGCCATCCACGTAACAGGCAGGAATAACAGCAAAAGCAACCGTGCAAGTAACAGCATATTTATATATCTTGAAAATATATCGGCGCTGTTTGCAAACAATCCAGAACGATCACCAGTGCATGCCAACAAAAACATAACCGTGAAAATAAAAAAAAACTCACTGCACTTCAAACGGCATCGACAGATAAACATTCTGCTCTTGAAAAGAGAACTCTGTGTAAATTTGTGCATAATACTGACGCTTTTTCGGAGTTCTAATCGCGAGAAAATCCAAGGCGGATAAGAATGACGACTAGACGACGCTTCCTAACGACGAGCACGATTAATTCGACCTAAATTCATCACTAACCTAAATTTGATTCAACCTTAGATCTTTATCGGACGATCTGGGTATGCCTCACCACAGATATAATTAATTACCTAATTATATAAATTGCCTAGCATATCAAAGCTCATTTCTTCGATACAACCTCTGCAATAATAACGACACAATTATGTGTTAAATCTGCAGACTCGCGGCTGTATTACTTGTAGTACCTTACTACTTGTTACTCTCTCAACTCCTTACGCGATGCGGCACTTCTCACGTGCGATACTGATATTCTGCCGACAGCGATCTCTCTAAATATTGGTAGTTGCGATCAGAGGTTTGATAACACTTGTTATATTCTAGTACATGCTTCTTTAGCCAGTCTGTGGATAGTAGCAACATGCCCGAAAATGGCATAGTCGGCTGTGTTTTTCCGAAGCTGGTATACAACGAGACGGAGGGCGACGCAATGCGACGGCTTATTCGGACGTAGTTCGATTTTCTGTAACCTAACGGTATGTGACTCGCGTTGCTAGATTACGATTCCGGGTTATGAATTCGCTATGTGGTCGGCTTATTCGTTGTTCGGTACGCCGCAGAGGATCGGATTAATGACGGCTTCTTCGTGCACTCTCTCTCTTGCTTACTCGCAGTGCTTCTAATCGGTCGGCTGGACCCCACGCGGGTTCGCGACGGACGACTTCGGCCGGTGCGTCTCGGTCTCGGTCGGATTACGATCTTCGTGTACTGACGGACGGCGTCGGTTCCGATTCTGCAAACCAACAGCCACCAAACTAGAAAACGTAGGCAGTCGTATCGACATGCAGAACTACGCCGGCAACGGCCGCAGGTCGCACAGCGGCGTATAGGCGTGCGGAATCTGGGACATGGTCACTAGCAAACATGCGACCGTGACGGTTTTCGTAACCGCGTGACCTTGACTTTTGACCTCTGGGTCAATGCATGCCAAGCGACTGCTATAGAGTATACGTGTACCAAGTTTGGTGTCGATAGCTCAAGCCGTTCTTTTTTGAGCGCGTACAAACAGACAGACAGACAGACGTGACTGAACGCTATACCCACGCCATGCCAGCCGGCGTGGGTAATGACAGCTGATAACTTACACGTACTCAGATTCATCACATTAACAAGCTGATACACACGATGACATAGTACCACCAACACTTCCATTTTAGCAACAGCTATTCGCGTCAGCCGGTTCCGCCACAGTCTTCTTCTCCACCTATCGGAAAGGAAACCTCTGCTCTGGGGAAAAGAGGCGCAGGTTTTGACACCCAACCAACCGTGTCAAAGCACTGACCCAATCACGGAAGATCATGCACTGGCCTCACTGTTTCTTCTTCAGCCACCAATGGACTGCTGAGGTTGCACCCTTTACACTGGCTCTCTGACACTAGTACCAAGTGTTGCGTGGTAGCCTAGCGGTAGGGCGTTGGACCTGCGATTTACAGGTCGCAGGTTCAATCCTGGCCGCCCGCTTTCACATAACATAGCTCTACTCAGCCTTGCATCCCTCCGGGGTTGCTATATCGAGTACCTGCTTCGGCTGGGGGTAAAGGTGGGATTCTCACCTCTGTCGGGTGGCAAGTAACACTGTGTGTAATCCCATACGGCATGTGAGTTTCCCGTAGCAGTGTGGCAGAGTTTCTGCAAACTGCTATACACTTACTTTTTACTTTTTAAACTGAAAATTTAAAAAAAACAAGAAGATGGACTTCGTCACCACATACTTAACCAAGGTGTGACCTTGACCTTTGACCTCCAGAATCTAACCAGGTCCTCAGTAGGGGCTAGTGAATGATGAATATTCCCCGCTAGTTGTCTACCAAAATTATTCAAGCCATTCACGAGATATCATGGTAACTAGAAGACGGGACTTCGACGAGGATGCCTTCTCCACCACATACTTGAACCAAGGTGTAATGTTGATAAGGTGACCATAATTTGGGCACTGCAATCTGGGCGAGCGCTGAAGGCGCGAATTGTAGTGTGCAAGTGCCACAGGCGTGAGCCGCCAGGGGTCCGACTTGGGGATTTGGGGGAGCGTCGTGAGCTCCCCCAGTGGGGTCCAGGGCAGAGCCCCGGCCACCAGCAATTTTGTAGCATATACATATACAATCAGAGCTAATTTTTGGCCACCGATGCGTAATCATATGGCTGCAGAGATGGGCATACCAGGACAAATCTGGGACACCAAGCCAAGAAAAAGACAAACAGGCATCCTGGGAGAACTGCGACTTTTTCGGGACACTTCGTTAAAAATCAGGACTGCACCAGAAAATCAGGGACGGATGGTCACCTTAAATCTTGACCTTTGACCTCCAACGTCCAACCAGGTCATCTGAATGGACAAATGAACAGGACAATAGGACAGCCTAAAAATATACTGCTTTTGCCAATACAGTCAGGTGGCAACTTCAAAGGACTTTTGAATGTTGCTGCCCTTCACAACTGTCAAAGCATTCCACGGAAATTACTTAAAGCTGCAACAGTACGTCACAGTATCCACATATGCCGATCCTACGTCCACACGCCACACGATATTCCATGAACGGTGCATCTGTAGTGTTATGTTTATGTCGGCGCACCTCTACGGTACTATAAATAGAACGTCGCTCTTGACTTCAGTCAGCCTAGGCCTGCAGGCTAGGCTAGGCTTCTTCCAGTTCTATTTATAGCGCGCTGGCTGATTCTCCTGCTGAGTTTATGCTTCTGGGGGAGCAAAGTTCACAAAAATTAGACATTCCCTGCGTTGGACGCCGATGAACCGCCGCGCAAAATTTGACGCCGCTAGTTTTAACGTCGGCGGAGAATTACGTAACCGTACAAACACACACAAAAACAAACAGTAACCGATATGTCCACAAATATCGGCATGTGTGGATAATTAACTGAAGAACACTGTTGAAATCAGCATCTTCATCCAGCACCTCAGATTTTAAGGCGCAACACAAATACCGTGTTATTGTTATTACAAGTATCATTATTAACATTATCTGCATATCTGTAGTGCTCTATTAGACTCTGAACATGTGTCAAAGAAGTCTATGCAACGGACCTTTCAGCAAGCATTCAAAGCTATCAAAAAGTGTGATCTTAGATCTAACATTACAATAGCGTTGATCACATGAATCACAACTATTACTAGTGGACAGAAGTCACCTTACTGGTCGGTATCGTTAGCGGGCAGTTCGTAGCGCATGCGGTTCACACTCCGTAGTTAGTGACGAGCCGATCTCGCAACGGTGCAGGGAACTGGTCGGAAAATCGTTTCCAGTTCTCGTCACCAACTTGATTCTTAAAACCGTGCAGTATCTAAGAGAAAAACACCAATGCAACACACACAACTTCATCACATTCACGACATACAAGTTTTCAGCATGTAACATAGAATGCATATTTTCAGACAGTAAAAGTGGTCAGCCACATAGTAATTTGTGGCATTTGTGACTTCCCTACAATCTTTTACCACACTTCTAGTTCCGAAACGTATCCACATTCCCATCATTCCCCGGAAACTCACACTCCCAAAAAATTGTATAAACGCACCCTGCAAGATTTAGAGTTTGGAAAAATTAAGTTAGTTCAGTTAAGGTTCTACATCCCACTCGACACAGAATAGGTCATTTTGGAAATGTTCTTCCCAGCCAATTTCTTGGCTTGGTAACTAAAGAAACTAAACCCAACACAACAAAAGCAAGCAACACAGGAATAAAATAATCTATAACAACACACACAAAAACACAAAAAATACTAAACCTAAACAAACACACAAAAACGAAATGTAAACCTAAATCAACATGCAAATTTAAGAAGTATTCACATGTGTGCGCATATCATTTTGCACAAATGTCATATACAATACAGCACAGAAAAGTTCTGTTCATTATCCCTCCTAACCTCCAGACAATCATCATAGCTCTGATGCTGTCTATTACAGGAGGGGGATGAAGAATGAAGTAATAACTTAGCGCTAATTAATGAAGTTGATATAAAGAACAAATTCAAAACTCAAAACATTTCAAAATGCAGAAAAACTATTAAAAATGCACTTTAAACCTCACCTTATAGAACATCTCCTTCAGGTCATCGTTGGGGCTGACCCATGATGCGACAGCATCACAGAAGAAGATGAAATCACGTACGACTCCATTCGGGTTTATGTTGATCATGACACAGATCCCGCGAAATGAAGAATCCTTCTCCTCATTGTCACGGATGTTCCGCAGTGATGTACACCTGAATTATGTCATTACATCACATTGTGTAATAGCTGTGGGACATACAGGTGTATGCACAGGTAAAGGTAAAGTTAATGTGCCATGGGAACACTTAAAGGAAGTACTGCAACAGCACACTAAACTCAGTTTATCAAACGGATGCGGTATACCTGTCATTCATGTGATCACTGGCAAATGAAACAGCGCTATGTGCCTCAGTCTTCCCAGCTGAAGCAGAGAGACAGAGAGATGGAAGACGGGCGATGCTACTACTAAACTGAGTAATCAGTCTGCACACGACTGTCATTCAACCGATTCAAACACCACACAAAAGCCAACAAGAAACTACGTTACCATGGTCGAATGAAATCCTGTAGCATCGGTGCCACTTCTTGTGGACATACAAGTCCCAGACGTCCAATTGTTATCGCTGTTAAGTCAACAAAAACACGTCGTTAGGTTGCAACACATTACCATGTGTACAACTTGTTCTAGCTTAATGCACAAAGAAGCAGAGACTCATATGGACAAGGAGTTCCACTGTGAGGGAGCCCATGAGTTTGTGAAACTTTGAGCCAGTGAGAGCTAAACTCAATTAACTGAGCATATGACTGGATGGCAGGCTCGGTTGACAGCCAACGCCTTTAACTGACTAAATCACTATGCCAGGACTCCTGGTAACAGAGCTTACCATTATGCAGAACTCTGCATTCTTCCCTATTGGTGGCCAAGACCACTGCCAGTACTTATTATCCACACATGCCGATAGGCAAAGTGTGAATATATCGGTTACTGTTTGTGTGTGTGTTTGTATGATTACGGATGTCTCCGCCAACGATAAAGCTAGCAGCGTCAAATTTTTCTCGGCAGTTCATCGGCATCCAAGGCAGGGAATCTCACATTTTCGTGAAGTTTGCTCCCACAGAAGCCCAAAATCGGATGAATCGGCCAGCGCGCGGGCCACACACAACGGGATGTAAACATTAGCATAGAAATGTGCAGATGAAAATGTCACGCTAGAGATGCGCCATTCGTGCAATTGTGTGGCGTGTGGATGAAGGATTGGCATGTGTGGATATACGTCAGTCCCAAAGTCGGACGTACTTGTTTCACCTACCCACTAAGGGATAGCCAGGATGGGTTGGCCTGCATGACTGGTTTAAATACCAAGATGGTGTCGGAGTGAAATGGTCACCCATCTCAGTAGTAACCCAGATCAATGTAGAGTAACACGAAGGACCCGAGGTGTCCAAATGTGGGTGAGTTTTTCTACGGCACTGGAGCAACTGCATACCTTCCCTAAACACGACATAGGTACTCATAGCTCTTAATGGGAACTGAAGCCACGTTGCTTCAGTAAGTCCATCACATTAATAACTTAGTCACAGCTTTCCAGTGAAAAATGCACAAAACCCAATGTTAGACAAAAATACAGACGTGATATACAAATACAAACAAACATTGACATGTCATATATGTCATTATATACATCATGATCCATAAAAAGTGCCATTTTATTTTTGACTTATAACTCCCATATTTCTTGGTGAATTTTTATTCTTTCAGTACCAACAGAGACAGGTAAGAGCTTGAGTACATCATAATTTCATCACACTACAACGTCCACTTCATTTGAGTTACTTCATGCATAATAATAATACAATGAAAGGAAATATGTTGAGTACTGAAGACAACAATTTTGATCAAAAGGGGGTAGAACCTAAAAGAGTTCCTGCCTGAAGACTAACCAAGGAATTTCGTAACAAAATTGAAAAGACAAACATTGGCCGATATTCTGTGAAAGTTGTGCACAACC
>Ga0209780_1005426_pt1 | contig 10076 bp, 4 predicted proteins | sample WorMetexBAHAMAS2_FD_187384 | JGI IMG/M metagenome (GOLD analysis project Ga0209780, IMG submission 187384) | Marine gutless worms symbiont microbial communities from Max Planck institute for Marine Microbiology, Germany - Inanidrilus exumae... | ecosystem: Host-associated > Annelida > Digestive... | reverse complement strand
CGGCTTTACTTCGCTCAACGGCTTGATTTGTTTACATAGTGTGTTAGACAAAGCCGGCTCTCAGTCGGTTTTCAAACGCACTTAAAATCCTCGCATTTTCATTCATTCATTCATTCATTCATTCATGTGACAGTCCGACAGAGGTGTTCATTCGTGCGTCCGTCCTGTCCTGTCCACATTGAGTTGAGTTTAGTTGAGTTGGGGCTCATGCGACAATTAATTCAACCGTTGACATTGACGACCAAAATGGCGAGTAAACAGGTGCGTAGCGACGAAAGCAAATGCTATTTAATTTCAGTGGGTCACGCACGAGTGTAGCAACAGTGTAAATAAGTGAAAGTTTAACTGCTTCATTACTGAAAACTACTATTTATAGTCATGTTTAATGCTTCGTCAGATGCTAATCGCAAAACACAAGCCAAAGAAGACACCAGGCACACAGTAAGTGATTCATTACAGACATTGAGACATACCGCAACAGCTACACTCAGCTGCAGGACATGGCAATGTCTCGGCCGAAGGAAGATGTCTCCCATTTCCTATATCTCTTCAGCCAGTCTAATCCAATCCCATGTGGTGCAACGGGCGCAGGAAATCCTTTCTGCCCACATGTCAAATAACATAACATTAAGCACAAACAGCATGATCAACAATCGATGCAATCGTGATCACGCTGGACACCAGCCGTTTTAACGACGCGGCCGTCGGCGAGATGAACGCATAGTGTTGCTAAAGACGCTGGCGCCAGTTTACAATTGGCTGGTGTGATAGCATCAGCTTTCACGTGGTTGTGTCACTCATGTCACTAGCCATCTTCTTCCCGTCAGTAAACAGACGGTCACTGCCAGGGTGGTGGTAGGCAACTGTGTTGACTGTAAGCTGCCTGGTGGCTGATGAAGCTGAACGAACAAAGGTCCCGTCTTTGTTACGGTTTATAAATTTCTCTTAAAGTCCATTACGAGCGTATATAAGCCGCATACGATCGATAGAATTTTTCAGTGTAACAGTGTCTGAATAAACGAGCAGCGTTACACTTAGAAACTATTTGTAATAATAAATGATATTGAAAATGGTAAATAGCAGTCCGTTGTGTGTGGTTTACGAAGTCTTGCCGAGCAAACTGTCATCACTAGCCTAGTTTGGATATAACAGACTTTGGATATGACGGACCTTTTAGAGCAGTCCCCAGAAGTCTGTTATAACGAAGTATTACTGGATGTATTTGTGATTAGTATAGTGAGTGTGTTTTGTGGTGTTAAGTTAATAGTGAGATGCATGTATTTTGTAGAGCATTAATACAGAGGCATCAGGCAGAAGGCAGAATGGTCTACCAGTTGTATGCATCTTCTTCATATATTCTCTACTCTGTCTGTCTGTCTGTCTGTCTGTTACTTATTGCCTAGATGTGAAGACCGTAACCTGTAGCTTTTCTCTCCAGGAAATCATTCCAAATTGTGAACTGATGGAATTTGAAAAGTGTAATAATATGCCATTCACTGTTTTATGCACTTCATGTTTTCATTGAGATGAAATGAGGCTAGGCACCACGCATCAGTTGTACCACGCCGCAGCCCATAGCAAACTGAGACTTGATGATGGGATGCAAAGATAACCCGTGCATTTTTGACTAAAACCATTAATATTTTCATAAATCTGTAAGCATGTAACAGTTCTGTTAACTTTTGTTACACCACCTCTGATGGTTGGTAAGGTGATGTTTTGTACAGTATCTGTACTGCATGCATGGAACAAGAGTAAGGCAGTGAATTAGTCTACCACATATGATACGTAGCCTAGCTGTCAAAAATAGTGTACCAACCGTCACTTTTGTGTGATTGATGATGCACCATTTTTATGATTGAGTTGTGGCATTTGGTACGCTGATGGGGTATCAGTCCAGTTCATGCTGTACCAACTTTGACATACACTAGTTTTTGCTTAGCCAGCCTTATTTCGGGCTCTCTGGGTAGTTGTACAACATGTACAACATGGTTGAAAATGATGCTAGACCCATCAGATAGAGCACGGTGCATTTCTATTGGTGTTCTGTAGTATCGAAGAATTAAGCACAACCTTGCTTTTTGAAAATCAATATCTTGTTACTTCGCTGTTGCTGACGAACCCACGCGACGCACTGCATCATGGCAAAGGGCAAAATTTTTAAACAATCACGTGACCATAACCAGGCCCATTTAGTTGGTGATATGTTGTTGTTTGGTAACATTAGATATAGCCTACCCATGTAAGAAATTCGACGATTTTAGCTTCAGTTATTCCTGAGGTATGTTTAAGGCCTTGAAATTTAAAGTGGATCACGTGACGTGACCCGCCCCTTTTAGGGAGAGTTTGTCGTCCATAGGCTGGGACTTGCTATGATCGATCTGCATACCAAATTTGAAATGTCTACAGTTATTTGCAACAAAGATAGGAAAGGCGACGCAAAATGTAAAAATTCTCGTCTTGAGCCACGCTTTGGGGGACTCCAGTTTAACGCACAGGGTTCATCTGTGGCTTGATGGAAAGCGCATTGTCAACTTCCTATTAGTGCTAATTGAATTTCTTTGTTAGCTCTCACGGCTGAGGCACTATTAAGCGAAATCTTTTGTGAAGGGGTGGGTCACTTTGAGCACAAATTTTAGGTAGATGGGGACGTCATCGCAATCCGTCTGTGGACTGTTAGATAGAGGAACGATGTAGCTACCACACTGACTGACCGACAGACAGACGGACGGACACACGATGGCGTCGCGCGGGTAAAAATGGTGCAAGGTAGGGATAGAGGCCCTAGTTAATATGAAACGCTAATGGGAACTTGTATGTGCTCTACCGATTGGTGCTATTTCCGGTGAGCTTGAGTTATCCTAACTACACCCAACCACCCCATTTTCGACATTTGGTATCGCCATTCATATCTGGAGTTAGAGACCTCAGATTTGAAATTTGGTAGATAGGTTGACGGTAGCAAGTGCTAGCCCACAGATGGAAAACCAGTCAGTGTCTGAGTCAAAATATAGATTTACTTACTTACTTACTTACATACCTGAAAGGGGCGTGGTAAGGTCACGTGAATTGGTAGGCACCAACCATATCTCTGGAATGGCCGATCGTCTCAGGCGCTGTCTCATTAGTTTTCCAGTGATGGTCGTGGGACAACTGTTGATCACACTCACCGTTGAGATCTGTATTCAGCAGCTAGGCGGGTCTGTCAGTGGCAGCGTAGACTCTTGTCAGAGTTGTATGCACAACACTGACGTATGACATGTTTCAACAGGTATTCGATGAAAGGAAAGCTCTCGTTGGCAAATGGGTGCGTTTCTCATTGTACTTGCTGCTCGAAAACCACTTTAGTACATTACTGAAGGTTTTGGAGATAAATGCTTTTGTCTGAGCATAGGGCATATGTCTGGTAATATATCATAAGGATATGTCTGTTTGTCTGTCTGTCTGGCTGTCAGCATTATATTAGCTGTGTGTGTAGATTACATTGCAGCATAGTCATGGAGGATCTTTTGTATCTGCATGTTCATATGTGTAGATGTATCTGTGCATAAGTGTGATTTTAGTGTGTACGTCTGTATGTTTGTGTGTCTGTCTGTCTTTCTACATGTTTAGTTTGCATACTGTCGGTTCAGTTGGTTGGCAGTAGATTCTGTCACAGTATATTGAGGATGAAAGTGAACCTCAGGACGAGCAACATGTCAGCATATGCATATTGCAGTAACTGCTCACTTTTATTACCGCGCAACGCTCTGCTAGCACAGTATATGCTGTCGTCGTGTGTGTCTCCATCTGTCACATGCCGGTATTGTATCAAAATGGCCAAATATAGAATCATGCAAACAATACTGTACGATAGCCCAGGGACTCTAGTTTTCAGATGCCAAATATTTAGGCGATATTCCAACGGGGTCACCCTCAACGGGGGCGACAAAAAGAGGTCCGGTAGGTTCAAACAGTGATTTTCAATCAGTATCTCGCTATATCTCAGAAATGGTGCAAGATACGATATGATATTTACGTGCGCTCAAAAGCTGATGAGATGGCCAGCTTAGTCTAGCGCACGTTACAGTAACGAAAAAATAAGGAAAAACTAAAAACAAAATCCGAGTAGCTCAGAAGAAATGGTTTGGGCAATAGTCCGCAAAGGCAGTCTGGGAGATAGGGACATAGTTACTATGGAACGCCAATAGGAACTTGTATGTGCTCTACCGTTTGTGTGCTATTTCCAGTGACCTTGAGTGACCCTAACTATACCAAACCATTCCATTTTCGACATTTTGTATCGCCTTTCATATCTTTATTGTGAGTGGAGTTAAGAGATTTCAAATGTGATACAGGTAGGTAGGTTGATGGTAGAAAGTGCTAGCTAGCCAACGGATGGCAGAGCATCCATGAAAAGTGCATGGTTAGATAACGTGAACCATTTAAATTATGGTGGGCACCAACCATATCTCTGGAACGGCTGATCGTCTCAGGCGCTGTCAACTTAGTTCGCTGGTGAGTGTCATAAACTTCTGATGGTCGTCGGACAACTGTTGATCACACCCACCGCCGAGATCTGTATTCAGCAGCTAAGCCGAGTATAAGAAATTGTTTACCATATGATGTGATATGGAATACTTAGCATGCGCTAAGCCTCTGCGTCGCGCGGGTCTGTCAGCGGCAGCAGAGACTCTTGTAAACATTGATGAGAAAGAAAGCAGTGATGTCAACCGTGGACAACCACTGATTGGCTTCACCTTTTCTTGACTGACTGCGGAGGCAGTGGTCGCTGCGTCCCAAGTAAGTAAGTAAGTAAGTAAGTTTATTGAAAAATTGTGATCGGGAATCGAATATCTGTATACCAACTTCCTAATACTATCATCCATACAATTATTTGAATACTATCTAATTTTAAAATCCGATTGTCACGGTGTTTGATCAGCGGCGTGGCTTATCGGCGGGCAGACGGTCAAGCGGACGGACGGGCGCAGGCCAAGCCACAATCGCGCAGTACACAATTGTGGCTTGTGTGATTTAAATCAGGAACTGCCTTAATATTGGCCAGTATTGTATTATATTCCTTGCTGTTGATGTAGCTGTGCGGGGGGCTGTGCGTGTAGTTTGACAAGTGGAGTACGTCTCAGCGGCTAGCGGTCATTGATGACCTTGTCCAGCTGTGTCGACCTCATCAGCTGCAGAGAGTCAGTGACGTCATCGCCCAGCAAAAACTCGCTCCCGTCCGGAGTGACTTTACTTACTGCCTGCCGCGGTGCCTGTCGCTGCGTATCTTCTCCTACCTCGACCCACGCAGCTTGTGTCGCTCTGCCCGGGTTGGTTGAACAGTATTGCTCTGCCGTGACAAAACTTATGGTTAGTGATAGGGCTGAGTGTCGCTGTTTCAAACTCTATGGCGGCCGTTAAGTCAAACGTGAACATACACTGCAGTTGTCCATGTTTACCAGGGTGAGCTAACTGTCCGTTAACATCTTAGAGTACATTTTCACCGATTTCTCGCGGACTATTTAACGGATGTTTGCCATCTCTGCTGCCGACAGTACTGGTCGCGCATGAGAACATAACAGAATCCCGACGTCTGCGTTATACAGATACAGAATTCAGTCGTTTTTATTTGCTGTCATTTTTAGCGAACGTGAACTCACGTTCACGTTCGCTATATGCTATCGCCCGTCCGTCAGTTCTGTCGTCTGTCTGTCTGTCTGTGACGTTGGTGCATCCTACTCAGCCGGTTGAAATTTTCGGATATTTATCTTCGCCGTTTGGTACCTTGGCCATCCATTGACATCCACGGAAAATTTTACGGATATCGTCCCAGAGGAACCCCTCCGTCGGGGGGTTTAAACGCAAGAGGGGTAACGAAATATAGCGATTTTTCACCTTTGGAATTCTGTATCTCCGAAACGGTGCAATATAGGGCCATGACTGTAAGTAACTCGTCATTACTATGTCTAGTTGTAAACGTCTGCAGAGGGACCGCGCGACGCCCACGGTATAAATTCCTAGCAGATTCATAAATGCAAGAGTTAATGCGCAGTGCTTGCCTAGCTATCGTTTTGATAAGAAGTCGTATATGAACTATCGACTGGTACCAATATCGGTGACCATGAATGACCTTGAACGGCAAAATGGCCCTTATTTTGCATTATTTCACCGAATTCGTGTACGATGTCGTCGTAAAACAATTGTTAGGTTTACCTCGGTTTCAAAATCTACTTTTGATATATAGGCTATTATCTCTAAATTAATACCATCTGCGCAATTATTCAGCGATTATTTAGGTAAAAACAAACTCTGATAACTCGGTTTGATGGGCATAGGTGCATAGATGATTGGGTGCACTAAATAGGTTACCATTGACGCTTAGTTATAGTAGAAATTAAGAACTCAGTTTAATGGGCGTAGGCTCTGGTTGACATTTGGCATGCTGTATGTCTGAAACGGTGCAAGATAGGAGGCAAGTTGGTAGTAATCACTAATAGAAAGTCGTATATGAGCTTTCGATTGGTACCAAAATCGGTGACCTTGAATGACCCTGAACGGCGAAATGGCCCTCATTTTGCGTTACTTTTACCGAATTTGGTAATTTCAGGGGCGTAGGCCTATTGCATAAAAGTGGTTGACAAAGCCATAACTATGGACAATTTACGATTACTATGTCTAGTAGTAAATGTCTGTAGAGGGACCGCGCGACGCCCACGGTATATATTCCTAGCAGATTCATAAATTCAAGACTTAATGCACAGTACTTGCCTAGCTATCGTTTTGATAAGAAGTCGTATATGACCTTTCGATTGGTACCAATATCGGTGACCTTGAATGGCGAAATGGCCCTTATTTTGCATTATTTTACCGAATTCGTGTACGATGTCGTCGTAAAACAATTGTTAGGCTTACCTCGGTTTCAAAATCTACTTTTGATAGTTTATGACCATATTAATACCACCTGCGCCATTATTCAGCGATTATTCAGGCAAAACAAACTTTGATAACTCGGTGGTTTGATGGGCGTAGGTGCATAGATGATTGGGTGCACTGCACAGATTACCATTGACGCATGTCTGTTTGTCTGTCTGACTGTCCACTCACTACCTCAGAAATTACATGTCTGAATTTCCCCATTTTTTTGTAGATGTTACTGGTGACCGTGGCTCCGTCCTGCTTTGATGATAGTGATGATAGTGTTATGTACTTCCGGTGTTATGGTGATGACGTGATGTTCTATTTTCATATAATGGGGCCAGTGGGCCAGAGTCGTGTTACCTTTAGTCGAGTTCGCCAGACAGCAGCACTGGATGCAGAATTGCTGTCTGGACAGTGCAATATATTTTTAGCGGCGTCCCTGTTTCATCATGTAACCATGCACTGTGGGTTGACTTACAGATTTCGCCATGCACAACAGAATACGTGTCTAACCTACAAATACGCAGAGTTCTATAATATTTACAAACAGTAAACAGTTATTTGGTGTGATGTTTGACCTTTTGAACTGTGGGTCAATGCATTCCGAGCGACTGCTATACAGTATATGTTACCAAGTTTGGTGTTGATAGCTCAAGCCGCTTTCCTATTAGCGCGGACAAACAGACAGACAGACAGACAGACGCGACTGAACGCCCTACCCACGCCAGCGGCTATACAGCCGGCGTGGGTAATGATGTGTAATCACTCAGCCGTCCATACGAGTAACTGTTCGTAATATGAGTGATGCTGCTGCAGGTGTCGTGGCAGTGGAAGTCACTGGTGTACAGCGATGAGTTGTGGCTTGTCCTGTGTCAACGTCTCGGTTGGACTCTTTGTTACACTGTTTCGCCGTTTGACAAGTCCGCCTGGAAACGTCTGTACGTTGAAAACATCGTCTCACTGAAGAGAACTATTGCTCCACAGGTGCGCTGCGTCTTCATCCAGAGATGCCAAAACCGGGTGGTCAAGTAACGTCAGCAGCCGCGGACATGTTCCACGTGGTCCGGACAGAGCCTGACTGCCGAATGTTTTTGACGAACTAATAAGCCTAAAAACCATTATTCTTGTGTACGTTGACCACGTAAAAGAGAACAGTGGGTAAATATTGGAGATTTTGCTATGAGTAATTTTACTGGGACGTGCGTCCTTTCACCATTTTCCATGTGAACGTCCTGTGTCTGGGATGAATAAGCTGGTTCCTGTCGGTGTTCATTCTCCGCTTGTTCTGGATGACAGCTTCTTGTGACAGTGGCACAGGTCCCTTCCTGTTTCCCAGCCAACAGCGTCAAAGCATTGAACTCTGAATCTTAGACTGTGGTCTGTATGGAAATTGTAACTGTTGAACAGTCAGCTTTTTCATTGTTTGCTTTTATGTGTGTTTATCTCTATGTGTCTTCATGTCTCTGTTTTACCATGTGCGTTTTTTTCTTTTTTCTCGGGTGTCTGATTCATTGTCATGTTCAGTTTGTTGCATGTACGTTTGTTACGTGCTCTAATAAAGATCAATCAATCAATCAATCAAGATAGTCGTGCGTGTATGCTACAATTGCTGAGAAATTGGTTTATCTGGCGTGTTTAGGGGATTGAGAAACTTGCCATTAGTGACCGTCCGCCGACGCCAGTGCGACACAGAGAGGTGAAGTCTGGTATTGGCCTGGTGTCGGCAAGCGATCAGAGACCTCCATGGAAAGGTTCCGACCCCACACCACGAGACATCTGGAGACACAATTATCTGGAAAATGAAGATGACACGGACAAAATGATACGGTGAGATGATAGCTGTGAGGTTCAACGTCATTTCCATGAACGTTGACAATGTGACATCGTTGATCTTTAACTTGAGCGAGTATTATAATATAACACTTATTAATTGTTATTATTAACAATGAAAAGATTACAGCAACACATAGCTTGTGACAAACCTAATTCACGTGACGTCTTCCATGAAACTGGCCGTCTTATGTGAAAAACACGCACCTACGGTACGTGAAATTCCGTGAAATCTGCAGTTATTCTCTGTGAATTTCAATGCATATAATTGCACTCGTGAAAGTTTTCAGCTGTTATAGATATGTTTCTATACAGACTTTCGTTGCTGCATGTCGCACTTCAGCGCATAGTAAATTAGTAATTAGCGAGTATTACTTACTTCCTACTTACACTTCAGACGGCTGTGAACACATGAGCAGAGCATGACTTCTCAGACTGATAACTGTCTCACAACTGACGAGTGATGACAAATTTACTATATGATGGAAATAGAAATTATTCAGTTAGTTAACACATTCTGTAACAACATCTCGAAATAAGGGAGGGTAGGGCCCATGAAATTTCTGTAAATTTTTCAAACTCACTGAATTTTCCGTGAAACTGGGCATATTTAACAGAAATCCATCTGAAATATCGCATTTTCCCGTGGTTCCTACACGTAACAGAAGCTGACATTCTACTGATAAGTATCGTCGTCAGAGCAGTTGCTGTCAGTTGATTCAAGTTTGTCTGCCTTTAATGGTACAGGATTCAGAATTGGCTTGTCTAGTTCTCTGCGAGGTAATTCAACGCGGCATTGAGAGCCGTGTGGTTTTGCGTGTGTAGCACAAAGAAGACGTCAGTTGATGATAACCGGCTTCAGCAACAAAGACAACGTCGTCATCGTCATCAGCAACAACAAATGACGGCGTTAATAAGCAACTATGATAGAACAACGACCTACTGAACTGTTTGACCAGCCGCCCACTCATTACGTGTAGCTGCCTGTTTGCCTGGGTTCTCATGTATGCCTCTCTGTCACTGATGTTAGCCAGTCTTAGAACTTGGCCCTGTACCTTCACGCCTTGGCCTGTCGTTGAGTTCTTACTCGTCTTAGTTGACAGTGACAGTGAAAATGTGTAGTGCACGAACGGTCTCAGTGTCTCTCGTGCAGTATGGCGTCACGATCGATGTCATTCACGTGCAAATAGATAACGCCTGAATACGTCAAGAGACAGTGTGTGTCTCTGAGATAGTCTGGCAAGATGTTCCAAACGGTTGAGCCGGATACATTGAAACCAGGGGTGTTAATGGGTCGGAACGCACCGCAACGGCGTTTTTTGCCGCCAGAACGCCTCTTCTGTATG
>Ga0209780_1005425_pt1 | contig 10077 bp, 7 predicted proteins | sample WorMetexBAHAMAS2_FD_187384 | JGI IMG/M metagenome (GOLD analysis project Ga0209780, IMG submission 187384) | Marine gutless worms symbiont microbial communities from Max Planck institute for Marine Microbiology, Germany - Inanidrilus exumae... | ecosystem: Host-associated > Annelida > Digestive... | reverse complement strand
AAATCGCACCGAGTAACTCAAATACCGGCGCTATGTGCTGCGTGCAATGCTGCCGGTAAAACGACAAGACTGGCAACAGTGCTTACAATTAGGGCCATTTTTGTGAAAAATGTGACCAAATTCTGTGGTTTACTGCAGGATAATAACCCACATTCTGTAGCTCACCACAGCAGAGTCCCGTTCGTGAGCTATCTTCTGTTCACAGTATTCAGAGGCTGTTATTGCAATCAGTTATTTTAAATAAAATAAAATTGTCAATTTTCTTTACACAAAATGTGATTAAAGTGATTGGTATGTGATGAACGATGACTGGCCACTGATGTGTGACGGATATGGTTAAAATGGACAAATTGTGTTATTCTGTCGAAAGGTGTCATCTGAACAGCTACCAGGCATATTCTGAAGAAAGTTTATAAAATGCTAAATGAAACCTTAATCTCGCTAGTCACTATGTTATTGGACTTCTCTCTTTTATCTGTATCAAATCTCTAGGAAGCAGTGCACTGATTATTTTAAAAATAAAACAGTAGGCTCTTTAACTTTTAGTTGACAGGCGCTGGTGCAGGACTACTCTTGTACTAATGTTAAAGTGGTCTCCGGTCTTTCTTCCAGCAAAAATATTACAGATTTCATTATAAATATCAATTTATATAAATACTGTAATTCTTAAGTGTGAAATCCTCCAACCGCTAACCACTCTTATCCTTGTACATTTACAAACATAGTAAATGGATAATCTCCTGTTTTAGAAATAATCAAAACTCGCATTTGTTAAACTATAATTTTCACAATATCATTCCTTTAAAGGCACGATATCTGACCTAGATCGTGTCCAAAGACTTTGCTAGCACTATGAGTTTAGTTTTAATAGCCTGTTGTCAAATAAGAATGGGCAACAACATCAGTCACCGGCAGTTATATCAAATCCGAAGTTTCTGCAGAAAACCATGGGCCCTACTTATGTTTATATCTTTAGAACTGAAATTGTTTACTAGATTTGTCCAACACTGAGCTAAAGTTGTCATTTACATTGTCATCGTTGGAATAGTTACTTTAATGAATAGAAACATTAGTCATTAAGGAACTGATATGTTACAGGAACTGAAGAACAGCAATTACACAAGATATCACATTGAACTGATAAATAGGTCATGTGGTGGTTGGTTAGTTTCCACCCTGTTGTAGGTGCTAAATGAGCCTCCTTTATCCTTTCCCATTTTCGGTTGTCACTGAACAAAAAAGGCAACAAGGTCGGGAGGTTACTGTATCGTTGACCATCATTAACCTGGCAACTAACTCTACCAAAGACCTTGTCCCCGATACAGCCTATTGTTGTTCTGAAAAGGGGTCGCTAATCTCCCAACGAACCACAAACTAGCCACATTAAAAATAACACACATTAGGCCCTTTTAGTTGGCAGGTGCCGTTGCAGTGGAGACAGCCGCACTACTGTTTATACATTCACACTACACTGCGTAGTTTGTATAATGCATTATTCCTTGCTCATGTTAACACGATAATCTAAGTAAAATGCACCACGTTGCTATTACATAGTGCTTTGTCAGCAGTGCTATACTGTACGAATCCTGCATACTTCATTTGTTGTCAAGTTATGGCCTGTCACACAGCCAGAATTTCTATGCATACAAACTTCTACCTCACATTAATTGTGTCACTGCGTTACATAGAGAAACAAAAACTTCAGTTTTCACATTCTTGTTCACATGACATTGAATATTCAGAGAAAGATTATCCAAAACATGGAAACTGACGACATGTGCACAGTCCTCTAGTCTTTATACCATGGATGGACAGTCAGTTTTTCGAGGTCACATAAAACACAGATCTACTACATATCGACTGATACTACAGATTTATAGTCGGATTGGATTATGCAGAGAAATTTTGATTACACTTTTTCAAAAATGTATCTGTATAAATTTTTTATGTAAGAAGCACAAAAAGGCAGTTGATTAAATCTCTACAAAGCAGCCATTTATGCTAGCCTCATCAACTTACTTATCTGCAGTGTGGCAGCGTCAAACGATGCTGAATCGAATAGACACAGTATATTGAAACCCACAGTGACTACAAGCATGAAGTGGGCAGCCATTCATCCTTGTTGAGTGAACTAATACTAGTGTATTGCCAGAGTGTTTTCAGTCATAACTGTAGTACTTTAAACTGCAGCTTGGCTACATTGTGTACTTACGTTATACTCAACTACTTGTAATGCAAATGACTGAAAACCATTGATCATTACTGTACATGTATAGGCAATATATTATATTTCACTGTTGTGTGTTATTATGAAAACTTTGCACTGTTAATGCAGCATCTTTGTATCAACATTAAACACTGTTGTGGAACCAATTTGTTGTTAACCAAAAATGCCACAACGGGCAACAGTTTCATAAATTAAGTTGCATCATCGTAAAAACAAACATACTGAACTATAATTATTATTAAATATAGCAGTCACAGACATTAAAATATTAAATTATCCGCAGTGTGAAGAACGCATTGTCAATTTGGAAGAAAATGTCAGCATAAAAAGCAAATACCCTTAGCACTTACTCTGTGCACTAAAAAAATAGTACAAGATATGATAATGACTCTAGGTACAGTTGTCCAGAACAACATACAGAACACTAGAATGTAGCAGCTAGCAACAGTCTAACATAATGTCATAATGCAGTGAGTAATGTCACATGTCGTCATCATCATTTTCATCATCATCATCATCCGAGTCAAAGTTGTATTTCACTGGTTTAGATGCAGCCCGACCAGATCTTGCACGAGGCTGAATGTCGGACAAGTCCGCCATGTCAAATTCATCATCACGTTTGGCCTTCTTGCTCCCACTCTGTATTAACCAACAAAGTGAAATTATTAACCAATAAGGATCATAATGAATGTGTGAACGTTTTAACAAGGTGTTCATAACCTGTGATTTAATATCTCAGTATCAGACCACAGATAATGCTGTTGTAGAAGACCACAGCTAAAATATTTGCCGAAGAACAGAGCATTAAATGAGCTGGCAACATCCTGTGTTTTGTGACCCCGAACCAGCATTAATTATGCTTAACGTGCCAGATACCCTTGCTCTTTTCAGTGTATTACAGTACTGCCGGGCGGGTGATTACCCTTCAGGGCAGCAACGGGATGCCAGTAATCATTAACATGAAGTAATTTTGCTGCTGTAATATTAGTGTACAGATGGAGAAAGTATGATCAGCTCAACTTTTAAATAACTAATCTACTCGGTCATCTTGAGCTACCAGTTGACCACCAATCAGTCGACTGGACTTGGCAAATTTTTAATCGACTTGGTTTATTCAATCATTTCTGCATAGTCAGTATTACTGGGAAATATGAACTTTCAGTGTGAAGGTAAAACAAGACAATTGCACGATGGCAAAAATAAAGCAGTAAAACAATGGAAGAAAAAAAATTGGTAAAAAATACATCCTGTTGCTGACATGTGATCTCACAACTAGCATATTTTTCAGTTTTATAAAAACAATGTCTAAATATTGCCAGTCAGTAATAAACCTGGATGAAGCATTTCATCCATGCTTTGTAAAGATGGTTGGTTGATTACAGTTTAATCGACTTTCAACAATGTTATGTACAGAAATGCCAGACTTCACTGACTGAGCTAACTGTACTTTAATAATACAATAAGAACAGCAGGCCACAGTAAATAGCGGATATGGATGCTTTTCCCACTTAAATATGCAGAATTTCAGACTGCCCCTTGGAATTAGGGAATTTTTGTGTAAATGATGTGGGTTATACTGATGATAAATTATTTTACATGTGCTGGTCATCAAAGATACTATAAACCCCTAAAAACGTCCTTTTTAAGCTAAAGCATATATTGGATAACATATATACTGGCCAATGAAAATGTTAGCTAGTTAGTTGGGAGTTTAACGTCCCTTTCAGCACAAATATAGCTATATCAAACAGGAAAGGTCAGGGGTGGAGAGCTATCCCCACCCAGTGAAGCAATATATTAACCTCAACACTGGCCACCTTTTTGTTCAGCAGCCACCCAAAAGGGAAAGGGATCGAAAGGCTCATTTAAATTATTACGCCAGCGCCTACAACGGGGGAAGACAACTATCACACCACAAGACTAAACTAAATCAGATACAAAAAGAGCATGCATCCTTACATCAAAAATACATATAACATAAAATCAACACAGAAAAACTAAAGCCAGGTTTAGTCGCCTCTTATGGCATCCAGCCTGGAAACGGAGTTAGAATATTCTGGTAGAATGGGAAGGAATGGAAAAGCAAGAAAATAGATGAAGTGAGTAAAAAGGGAAAAAGTGAAAGATACTAAAAGATAGAGTAGAAGGTGGGGAAGTGAAGGGATAAGGAGGGAAGAGGGGATTGCCCCGGGGCACACACGAGGCACCAACGAAACACAACAAAAGAAACTTCATCATGCTGTAACTTGAAACATGGTTAGTATTGCATATCATACCGCAGCATTTGTAGCCTTTTTACCACTGTACTCTTCGTCTGATGAATCACTGAGTAGGACTACAGCCGTCCTCTTTGGTGCCTTCTGGACCTTTGGTTTGGTTGCTTTGGTCTTCGGTTCAGCTTTAGACTTTACCTGTTTCTTCGGCTTGCTCGCACCAAAATCGAAATCGCTCGAACTGTCCAGATCTACGGCTTTTTTCCGACCTGCACCTGCCGCTGCAGCCTTTTTGGCTAACAACACCAACAGCAGCAGAATGCATGACAGACAAAAACTAATTATTAATGCATCACAGGTCAGCCATAATGAATATCATAACATGCACACTTTTTTAGTGTAATAGTTCCTTGACCAACTACAAAGCAAATGGAAAAATGCCAAGTGCAACTGATATTCACTCAACCTAGTAGAATACATTGATTGCAGAGCAGTAAACAAGCAACAGCAGCAAACTTGAGCAGCTAATCAACTGACTGATAGTTTGCTGTATCTCAAATACCTATATCAATATCCAAATGAACTACATCTGTATATTGCCACCTCTACATGCCTGCCACTGATGTGCTGCATTGACGTAAACAAACAATGAATGGTTACAGACATATCAGCCAAAAATGGCGGACGTACGCCAACACACACATAGTTCTTTCACTTACTCGCTCCATTATGTGCAAACGTGACGTCATCCACAAAACTAAGTAGTAAGTAATTGCGTAATGTATTGCACTTCTGTCAGAGGAAGACTGAGCCATTGTCACGTGCAACACGTACAGAAAATGTTGTGAAATATGTACATGTGGTTTTCAAGATATGCCAGCAGACAGACAGACAGACACGCTAAGTGCAATACTTCACACCCCTAGCAGGGGTGCAGTAACTAAAGGGCACAGAATACCAACCTTTAGGCGGAGCATCTGAATCACTGTCCGACAGATCAACGTGCCACGGATCATTAGAAACGTCAGAGGTTGTAGACTTACTCACAGCTACTTCAAAAACTAATCACACACATTTGCATTTCACTATCATCACAACAACAGTAATTCTCTGACATATGATGTAACGACTATGTATTCATCACTGGCCGATGAAAACTGTTACGACACTTAAGTTCTCAATGAAGGATTTTTAATAACAATATAATCACAGTTAGTCGATAATCACTTGGAATTAAGAAAATCAGCAGATATGGAATGAGAGATATTTCAGACTAACAGACGCTATCTATATTACAAAATCGCTCTGTCACAGGTGGTTTAATGCTGTCACATAGCAGCCACGCCACTGGTCGATATATGGAGCTATAATTAGAATGGAGGAGGCATGATGTCATTACACTGAAGACATCACTGCTGGAATTTCCCAAGTCAGCGGCAACCATACCATATGGCGGAGTGAGGGGGAGGGGACGAGTCATAATCATCTGCAGTTATGACCTATAATGAAAACAATGTTTACAAAAATATGTTAACCACTTCTAGTGATATATAGGATGAGATAGCAGTGATGAGTGACCAGTCGTTGGCAATTCAGAACAGTATAGGCCATTAAGTACCATAAATAATTTGAGCCACAAACATCGTTATCCTTATACGTAATACAAAGACTTCTCACCATTACCTGCAGACGCTTTTTTAACAGCAGCTTTTCCATCATTTAATTTCTTAGTTGGTAAACTGCTCCCCTGTGCTTTCCTACAATACAAAACAAACTCCAAAACATATACAACGTAAATATTCGTTAAGCAATAACAAGCACTTGTTTATGTGACGGTTATATGAACAAGTGCTTGTTATTGAACGGCATCTAACAATAACATATTTATACTTATCATGTAAATTGTGCAGGAAATACACAGAGTAATAAATTAATCCGGTATGGGACTGACGGTTGACTCTCCACAACTGACATTTTGGCCAAGTTCAAAGTCACATGAAATGTCGCCTGGGCGTGCAATTACCACATGCACGCCCTGCACCACGTACGCAGTTTACTGACGGATCACATCACTTGGACAATCACATGCAGTACAGTCGCCACCAGGTTAGATTAGACTATTGCAACGCCCTACTGCAATGCGCACCTCAGGCGAAACTCCAGCATGTTCAGTATAATCTGGCAAGGGTCGTCTACCAACATGGGGGACACTGATGCTGTCACTGCACTGCCTTCCAGTGAGGCAGCGGATCACATACAAGATGGCACTGACAGCCCACAAGGTGCGGGCCACAGCAATGCCAACATACCTCAGCGACCTGGTACACACTCGTGCACCGGCACTGTGGTCATTCGACGCTCTGCAAATGGTCATACTTGAACCAACACGATCTGGCACAATCCACCTTCAGTATCACAGCTCCATGTATCTGGAATGCCCTACCTGCTGAACTTCGACTGTGCCACAGAACTGCTTCATTCAAACAATGCCTAAAGACACGTCTGTTTACCCTCAACTAGTCATCCCTCACCGCCACCAGCGCCTCTGTATCTTCGGACTCCACGGCGCTCTACAAATACTGTCATTATTATTATTATTCAACTGTTTTGACAAATGGCACAAGTGTACTCAACCGACAGGTAAAACTGACATAGTATATACTGCATTTGCAACTGCAATATGTGTGTGCTCCTGTTTATCAGTAGCTATTAAATAAATGCTAATATATAAAAAAACGTGGGATCAATCAAATTGTGGCAGCTAGACAACATTTAAGCTGTAATTTCTGAATGGTCAAAACAGAAGCACATCACAATTTGTAGACAAAAAGCAGTAAATGAAACCGACACAAACCGTAGACTCTGAACAGCAGGAGGAGGAGGTTTTGAATACTCATCATCATCATCATCATCATCGGACGCGGCAGGGTTGAAATCAGTGTCTTTTTCTTCATCGTCAGATGAACTCTCACGCTTGTTATGATTATGCACACCATCCCCACCACCACCAATGTCTTCCTCATCATTCTCGTCATCGTCATCACCATCGTCAAATTTGTACTGTACTTTGGAAGCTGCAACCAAAAAATCGACCTAAACGCCTGCTCTGCTCAGTGAACTTTGTTCAATGTCACTCAAATCTGGAGATTTCTCAAGTCAATAACATGATCAGAGCTGTAATAATTAGTGGCAAGTTGTAAATGTTGTTGCAAATAATAAACAAAAACAGTAGCATCAGTACGAAAACACGAACAAAACTGATTAAGATCTTACACAATTCTTGTCTGCACTGAATGGAAACAAACGGGCTGCACTGAATGGAACCAAACGGTTACAACAGTGTGCAAAAACAAAACTACTGACCTGCTGCACGTCTCGGTGCTTTTTCTCGTTCAACAACATTGCCAAAACTGGCATCCATGTCCAGGTCTGATTGATCACTGTTATCAGCATTTGAACTTTCAGAATCCGACCACGGATTGCGTTTCTTTCCCTTCTTCTTTGCAGGGCTTGAAGGCTTCTTTGGGCTGTTAGTACTGATTACAGTCGGCTTCTTTGGTCCGTCTGGTGCTGTCAGCTTTTTCTTACGACCTTTCTTCACAGGCTTTGTATCAGCTGACATACGTCACACAAAATAGCATAGTCAGAGATTAGTATAATTAAAAAGTCCGGCTTCATTAAGTATTACATGCAATGACTGGTGCCCATTTTATTTATGTATTTAATAAACTGTCAATTATCATTATTTATTCTGGACACGAACTGCCACGATATAATAACAGTAAGCATCCAGAAGCTGACCTTCGTCAATGCCGCCAACTCTCTCCGACAGTGGTTTTGCTTCATTATCAGACAAATCATCATCATCTAATCCAGCTTCACGACGTTCCTGAAACAAGGCACATATGAGTGACCGTCAACTACTCATTTATTAAATAATCTTTTAAAGGCAATATAAATGCACAACATGGAAAGCTAGTGTAACAAGCACTACTGTGTTCTATCGAACTCAAGTATAGCTAATACGATAGTCTCAGAAACAATAAGCATCCAACCGACCACATTTTCGAGCCATATTCATTCTTTTGTTAAAACCAGTTGATATAGAAACGGGAATTTGCACATCTTTAAAATAATTAATTCTATTTCCGGTTTCGCGGCCAACCGAGTAGAAAGCCAACACTGATTAATTTAACTATGTTCGGATTTTTGCTACAATCCGTTAAAAAAACATGGCACCTGCAATTGCAAAAATACTAAAATGTGAATTTGCACACACATAAAACTGGACATATATTTCTGGTTCCGGTTTGTCTGAGAAACAATAGGCATCGAGGCAACCACGTTACTGAGTCGCATGCAAAATATATTGAAAAAAGGCGAAGAATTGTGTACATAATGACTAATGAGAAGAGAGATGCACTTGAATTTGTTCAAGAGCGGACAAAATCGATACCAAAACTGAAATTTGCACATCTCTAAGATCCTAATTCTATTTCCAGTTTTGCTGACAGGTGAATACAAAGTCAACACTGGCTGATTTCATCTCTGTTCAGACTTTTTGCAACGAATTGTGGTAAACGTGACACCGGCAATTGCAAATTTTGCGGGACTGCTAAAATCAGAATTTGCACATCTCTAACATCCGATATTATCGTCCGGTTTATCTCAGAAACAACAGAGTGTCAAGCATTGGTTGGAGTTTAATGGTGCTTTCAACAAAATTTAAGTCATATTGCTCCTTTAAGGTCGAGCCGACCACTTTTCCGAGCTGCACACAATTTTTCATGAAAACTGGTATGGAATCGCAGATGTCACAAACGGATGAAATTGGTACTGAATTGGAATTTGCACATCTCCATAATCCGAATTCTATTTCCGGTTTTGATGACCACTGAGTACGAAGTCAGAGCTCATTAATTTCAACTGTGTTCGAAGTGAAAAGTGAGTAGGCAGTCTATACACTATACAGTGCATTGTACAGACGAATATTAGAGGTATTTTGGAAATAATTTGGTAAAGAAAAAGTGGCAGTGATGGCAATTATATTCTTTATCTTCATAGCTGGGTCAAAATAGTCGTCTTTGCATCTCCTAGATAGCTCCCCAGGTCATACACTTATTATGATGCTGCACGGAAGAAGCTCCGTCAAAATCAACAGGTTAAGAAGTACCTTAATCTTCAGTTTCCTTGCAGCTGCAGCTTCAACCTTCGCTCTCAGTGCAGCATCAATAACTGGCTCAACTCGTCTGCCCACGGATGACGGCATTGTTTCTGCCACTGGCATCTTCTTAGGCCTGTTTTTGCCTTTGCCATCACCACTGCCACCAGCATGTTTGCGACTACCAGCTGCCTCATCTTCGCGCTCTCGCTGTTCAACTTTCTGTAAATTGCACAAATCACAACGCAACATCACAATGAGCCAATCAGTGTTAGGATCAGAAATTAGTTACTAAAACCAAGGTATTCAGCACATTTTAGTTTATATCACAGAAATCATCTTCAGGGAAATAATGATAATGGTAATTTGTCCCCCACCTGTGGTGAAGCTTTTAGCAGCAAAAGCTAACGAATAACACTGTACTCAACACAATTATCTCTGATACCGTGGATTACAATGCATATATTATATATATA
>Ga0209780_1005424_pt1 | contig 10077 bp, 6 predicted proteins | sample WorMetexBAHAMAS2_FD_187384 | JGI IMG/M metagenome (GOLD analysis project Ga0209780, IMG submission 187384) | Marine gutless worms symbiont microbial communities from Max Planck institute for Marine Microbiology, Germany - Inanidrilus exumae... | ecosystem: Host-associated > Annelida > Digestive... | reverse complement strand
ATTATGTCAACTGTTTGCTCATGTTGAGAGTGTGTAACGTGTGGCAATTTAGACATTATTCGTTTCTTTCTTTTCTTTTTTTTGTATTTATTGTATTTATTCTTTTCTTGTTTGCTGCCAATTAACTTGGTGAATAAAGTTGACTATTAGTGATCCAGGTAGAGCATTCGGTCTGGTCCGTGTGTGTCTGTGTGTCTGGACTTGATGACCCTTGACTGATATTTTTGGAATGTTGGTTCGTATTGACACTACTAAGGTCAAAGGCATAGGCCAAAGTTCGAGGTCACAAAAGGAAAGCAGGAGCTCAGCACCTGACTGGACGGTCGACGGAGGCTGAAAAGCAGAACTGATGTGGAAACTGTAAATAAGTAACAGCCAGTCGAAAATTCAACGTCGGCTAAAATAAAATGTTGCTAAAGTAGTCGGTTTGACATCGAGTGACGGTTTACTACTTAACTATCTGCAATCAGTATTTTATCCACACACCGATAGGCAAGGTGTGGATATATGGTTACTCTTTGTTTGTTTTTTTGTGTGTACGGTTACGGATTTCTCCGACGAGGATAAAGCTAGCGGCGTCAAATTTTGCACGGTGGTTCATCAACGTCCTTGGCAGGGAATGTCCCATTTTGGGGAACTTTGCTCCCCCAGAAGCCCAAAATCGGACCAATCGGCTATCCATCGGGACGTAAAGTTCAGGGTGTGAAGAGCTACCGTAATCGTGACGCTACAGATGCGCCGTTCGTGAAATCGCGCGGCATGTGGACTTAGGTCGGCATGTGTGGATATACGGCCGTCCCGAGGACGGACGTACTTGTTTTAGTTATCGATCGGTGTGTGTGTGTGATGCGTCTGCTAGCAACCACTATGACCCGCATCCAGTCGATCCTCGCTATCACCAGCAATCTCACCAGCAGTCGCAGACTCCGAAGGACAATGAGACAAAGTCGCACGACAGCGACCATCTCAAGCCCGACGTCCGGTCACTGCACCAGCCGTTTTCTCACCTGTCTACCTGGTCACCTGCTAATTATGACAGTCAACTACCTCCGGCCTTCAACACCTTACAGGTAATATCACCTGCAATTGATATTTACTATCCGATTAGGCCTACCAACTGTACGCAATTCATATACATGTAACCCCAGTGTACCAGTTTCTTAGGACTTCCTGTACAATGCACACAATTAAGTAAGTAAATTATTTAGGTGTAATTATAAACTAAATGTTACAATGAGTGTTTGAAGTTACGTTTTTGAATCCAAAGGTTCTGGGTGCCATTTTCGCACACGTAAAGCGATTGTTGCGAATTTTTCGCATTTCAATAAAAAGATTTACGAAAGACATGGATGGATGATTGTTAAATGTTCATTATTGAATGTGGCCAGTTATGAATTCCTCTTTAGCGCTAACACAATCTAGTTATTGTTGTCGCCGTTAATAAATAAATAAATAAATAATATACACAGTTCTGTGCTGCCGTAATCACATAATTACGGTGACGGTGTTGTTAACGGGTTAATTTGTCGAGGAAACGTATGGCGACTCGTATGGCACGTGCTGTGATAAATACGGAAATTGTTGTTTGATACTGAACTGGTTTGTGTAGAAAACGCTACAAGAAATTATCGATATATTCTCAGTTGTTTTGTGTTCGGTATTTAGTTAATATTAATTAAGTTCTTTTTACCCAGGCCGATGGCGCTCGCGGGGATAAGGTTTTTGTCTGCGTTTGTCTGTGTGTCTGCTTTTTTCCGCACGATATCTAAAAAACTGATGCAAGCAGGATCACCAAACTGGACATAGAAATGTTCCACGATGAGTCCCAAAAACTCATTTATTTTAGGGTCTGATGTTATATTTTGCGCTATTTACCCACGCCGACGGCAGTCAGGGGGCAGGGTTTTGGGTTTTTACCGCCGTTTGTCTGTGTGTCTGTCTGTTTATCCGCACGATATCTCAAAACCACTAATGAGCCAGGATCGCCAAACTTGACACAGAAATGTTCCGCGACGAATGCCGGAAATCCATTTATTTTGGGGACAAAAGGTCAAAGGTCAAGGTCACGAGTCACAAAAACATTGCCGGTGTGGGTCTTTGCACTCTGTGAGTGCTGGCTACTTCTAGTTTGCATTATTTTCGTTACCTCAAAAGTGGGAGGTGTGATACCCTACTTCACAAAGACGAGATATTCCTACGCTCAACTTCCGCCTAAAAGCACTCCTATGGTTGACAACTGACGTCTGCATGACGTTCTGTCGGACGGCGCGGCATCAATATGCGATATGGTACGCAGGACAGTGACCGCGGATCGATTTTATCTCAATCTTCAATGATCCCGTCACTGATCTATTCTGCCCCGCGCCCCTCACCGGCAACGTATAAGCCTGCGATGCGTCATCTTTCAGACAAACAGACGCACACGCAGGCGTCGATCGTAATGTTAAATATTCTGCCGCGATCAGTCAGTCAGTCCACTTAATACAAACGTTGTTCGCCATTGCCACGCGATAGATCGATATATAAGTATCTTGTATTACGCGGCCGTTCCTTTTTGACTCTAAGACCGATGTCACACGTGCGATTTTGTCGCGCGTCTTACACGATGGCGGCGTCGGGCGTGGTGACATTGAAGCATATCTACGCTGTGTCCCATAAAAAGGATCCCCTGCATTTTATAGCTGTAACTTAAACAAGCACTGTCCCACTGGAAACATTTTGGGCAGAAATGTTAACTAGAAATTATAGCATTCAAAGGCCAGTTTACCTTTCCCATCACCTAACTAATGCTTCGGCAAAACACCGCAGAACTCAAAAGACATATTTTTACTCAAATTCGCATTACTGTTTTCCCACGTCGTTTGTGATAATTCAGTACAGTGAGACTATTGTCGTCAATTGCTTTGCATGACGGCTGGTCGACGGACCGCGGTTCTTATTAGCCGAACCGGAAGCGGAAATGGAAAAGCTGCTGCGGCGTAATCCTCGGGCGAGATCAGTGGTTATCGATCGTCGATTGCGATTTGCCGGTGCGCGCGGCAATCAGGCGTTCATTGAAGCGCGAAGCGTGCAGAACTACGTCGTCCAGCTGGCCGTGGCAGGCACTCGGCGATGAGATGGCGAGACGCGCGCAAAGCCGAGATCCGGCGAACGTCATTGCCGACGGTTTCCGGACAATATGGTAGCTGGATAATGGACAGATTACTCGCGCTTCTTGATCGTATTCGAAGCGTTTGGGTCTGGCGGCCTTGTCGGCAGGCAGACGTTAAATTATTTCACGAAGGCGTCAGGTCTCCTACCCTCCACTGTCATTACCCTCTCCACTTCCTTCCTTTTTACCTATTCTTTTACGAAGCGGCCCATTTGAGAGCCACCTGAGTTCCGGGGGAGTGCGATGAGTTCGGCTAGTGGATCTAGGACGAAGTTCAGTGTATAGTCGAGATCAAACTACATTAGATACGCTTGATCATCCGCATAATAAATATTTGCTGCAGACCCATTGGCGAAGGTATGATCCAGCAAATAATTGTGACATCTAGAGAGAGGTGGTGGAGACAAAAATTGTCTGCCGATGCATTGTACCTTCTACAGTGGGTCCAGTATTTTCAATATCCGTGGTCCTGTGTGTTAAACAACTGTACTCATCGGCTAAATTGTGCCTATACTGAACTGCCGGAAATAGCTGATTAGGAACCGGATCCCGTTCAGGAGGTGCAAGATCCCAGAGTACCAGGAGTCTCAGAGCGGGTCTAACATCCGACTGGATCTTGGCTCAGTTTAACCGCTGCAGAACAGTTTTATCTTCCACTAGTACGCAAAAGCTCTACCGGTCGTATAGCCGCTATGCCCACTTGTTAAAAAATCCCGTCGCATTCGGCGGAGTGCTGAGTTGGAACTGGGGATTATTGGCTTGTATATTGACGCCTACCAAAGTTCGAAATTTTTTGAGGGCAGAAAATTACACAGACTTGATTGTCTATATAGCATGAAAAAGAAGGATACTACGGCTGCCTAAACTGTCTGCGTCGAGTCCTGTGCACAGTGGACATGGTCCGTAATACGGTTTCGGCTGCTGAAATTGCTGCACGTTCTTTACCGAACTCGCTGTACGCTGTTTCGACTTATAACTGTCTGCACAGTAACCGCACATTTATCCCGCGGGAAGTCACGCGGGCCGGCCTGATTCAATCTCGTTCCGGGACAAATATATTTGTTATACTTATACTGAAATACATTCATTTAATATCGCAAGACGTGCAACGGTGACAGACGCAATATAGTAATGAAGGATTGCGCACAAATTAGCAGATAAAAATAGTCAAAATACACTTGCTTCAACTTTTTCCGAGTACAAATCACTTGTTTAAAACTTCGAAACTAAAAAAATCGTTTCCGTTACAGTCCGACGCCGATGCGTTAACAAATTATTACGTAAAAGCATTATTATCTTATAGTGTTCTGTGCTCTTCTACGTACAAGTTATTTGCGACTATTGCGCCAGAAGACATTTAACGCCCTCCATATTGTGAGGGTAAGGGTATACAGCCACGCCTTTCAAGCTACTGAGTATATTTTTCGCATTGCATCACGTACCGTACAAATGTCCATATACAGGCTGGCACAAAATATCGGAGTGGTTTTATGGAGCTGCAGCTTTCTCTATTGTTAGATTGAAAGCAAAGTAGGCTACAAAAATCACATGTTCAAATAATGAAGCAGTGAGAAAATGTAAAGGTTTATTACGAGTAATCTCTGCGTGTAACGTAGAAATTAGGCCGTAAACAACGTAATTCTATCACACCTAGTTCTGAATAAGCATTGTTATTTTATGCTAGAGTGACTGTCGGGGAGGGTAAAGGTCCCTTTGGATAAGCGCCGTCGATAGTCGTCGAAGCTTTGTTAGTAATTGATTTCCGTTGCTCGCACAGTTTGTGGTGACGTCACGCGACTTGCGGTGACATAAGCAGATTGTGCGTCGGCGGCGCGACATCCAGCAAACGCTATCCACGATCGCAGATCCAATGACGTCACTCAGTGACTCGCCGTGGTCACGTGCTTTTTGAAAACCATGTGACCGCCGCATATTCAGTAGCTCATAAATATGCGTCGTTTTTTTGTTGCACATGTACTTTTGCTATCAACCAATTCGGTGATAACGGTTTCTGTTTTAACGCCATCATCCTTACAGCATCTGCGAAGTTAATTCGCCCCGAGCTGCACTTCGCAGAAAGCGGCATCTTGAACTCAACATTCCAAAAATTCACGAGGCAGTACGTATTGGTTGCATGAGTTTTGAAAGCTGGCATTCAAATGTTCGGAAACACTTAATGAAATATCTAAAAATTGCGGTAAGGACGATACTGAATATGTATATTATGTGCCGGTTGTTTACCGTTAGGCTTCCAATTATGCGTTCGCTATTGCTGTTCAAAACGCTGTATGTAGGCCCACGCGTAATCCACAGTGGTAGTCTTGGTGGTTAGGGCGTCGAACTGCGACTCAATGGTCGTGAGTTCGATCCCCGGCCGCCACACTATCAGTCGGTTGGTACTGGGATGGATGACCGTCTTCGGTCGGGTATACCATTTCGGCATGTAACCAGCCATCCAGGCCAACTCAGCCTCTTACCCTTTATGGGACGGGAAATGATACCGGCCAAAGCGCGATGCTGCGCTGCGGCTGGGGATCAAAGGCAGGATGGCTCATTTCATTCGTGAATAAACGTGTGGGTGGCAGGTAACACGTGCCATTCTGAGCGCTTTAGAGGTTAGTATACTCACGAAAAGGTGCTATACAAACGTCCTGTCTTAATCTTAATCATTCGTAGTTAAGAAAGTAGCGTTACTTATCGCATGTCATATGATCGCAAATTGTGTTCATAAACCAAAAGAATGATGGTTAATAAGGGCGGTCGCAGCCCGGGTTTTTGGGGCAATACGAACGTTTGCTTCGGGCTTCAAGAAGCCTCGCCCGCAATGGTAGGTAGGCCTACAGTTACGACTGTATGGCGCACTGGTCAGCTATAAAATACATTCGTTCCAGACTTTGGAATTCTTTGTCTCCTGACATTCAATCTTGTTGCTCTATTTACTCAATCAAAAGAAGTGTAAAGTGGCAATATAATGAAAATTATTTATTGCTTCCTTCTGTTTTTCGTTTATTTACTATTTGTTTTTTTCCTTCCCCAATCTCTTTGCTTTTGGTTTTAATATTGTCATTGTAATTATTTACGAAGTTGGGAGCTGAAACTCGCAGACCTAACACGTGTTTATCAGCTCCCATTAGCATCATATTGTTTTGTGCTGCTGATACTGCTATGTTGATGTTGCTAATAAACCACTTACTTACTTACTACCGAGAATCTCCAGACTGTCGTCGCGAAAGTGGTGTGTGGCTTGGAAAGGAAAGGGTTTCGATAGACCATGCGGTCGGTTTTCTGAGCTGATGTCAACATTTGCGTATCGATTCGTAAAAAGACGCTTCAACACGCCCACACGTCACCCATATAATTACGAGCACAATATCGCTCTGTTTTGTTGCGCGTTCCCATACTGTTGTTTGCACGACCCCGTAACCCCTGGGGGTACTCGGCGGTCAGCGGCCGTTGTAATTAATAGGCACGGTTGTGAGCCCCCTATGTCGTTATGTTTGTTTACGTGCCTATACTGAATGCCCGCTACAGTGGACTTCTTTGTAAAGACGACGGGCGAGTTACTGGGGTGTGACCGTGTCCTTCTGCCATCGTGTGGATTTATCGCACGGACTTGTATTCATGTCCATTCAGTGCATGTAATTCAGTTGTAGTGATCGAGAATCGGTGACCACTGACCATGTGTCACTGGACGGCCATTCTGTTGTCAAGTGACGACTACCCGTTTGCCTTTGGCGTCGACGCGTCAGTAAATCGATGGGGGACATTCCATACAAGCTCTTCAAGCGGGTTCAGGCACTGCCATGCCAGAGGTTTTTGATGCACTAAGCCTAAATGTCAGTATTAGGGTCAGTGTCAATCGCGAATTTTTATGGCACGTGGCGCTGTATACGGTAGTAGACGTTTCTAAATCACGCCGGGAAACTGTCAAAAGAAGGTGTTGGATCACGAAGAGTGTCTGGTAGCAAGTTCCAAGCCATCGAGCCAATCCAATGTCATGTGACGGACGAAGGAAATTCTCTCTGCTCGCAAACGGATGCAGCTATACAGAGAAGGCCCGACAACCAAACATCGAACGCCGGTGATGCAGTATGAACTGCTGGCAGTCCCGCAGATTGTGCAACAGTCAACGTCAGGGATCGATATGCAACATTCCATCATGTACCGTCATTTGCCTGCTCTGTATATTGACCATATTGACCGTGCAAAATAGAACAAAGCATAAGTCTTAGTGACGAACGTTAATGTAATAATCGCCAACTGACCAACATGGAGAAGGCAACCTAGCCTAGGTTAAATATTGGGCGATTTCCAGGGACGTGTCTCCCTATGCTCCTGCAGTTGACGACTGTGTCGTTTGCTAGGCCAAATATAATTAGGTGTGCTTTATGTTGTATTTCTAACGAATCAACTGTTGAAATACAGGAAAGCAGAACAGAGGGGCAGATCGTATGCGAATACGAATGGACAATATAGGAGAAACGGAGTGCGAAGGCGAGGCTACGGCAAAAAACATAGCGTAGAGTTGGAACCAGATCACCGGGTCAATTTAGGTCGGGTCGGGACACGGGTCACAGTCTCATACCCGTAGTTTGACTTGTTTTAGAGTTATGTAATGTACGCATTTATCGTAGTAATGTTTGCAGTAAATTACACCTTTTACCTAGAAGTGAAATGTTGTATCTTTTTGTCAATAGTTCGTTACTTTATGTTGTTATTGTTTTGTCGTTTGGAATAAGTGGTACTACAGTAAATGTAATCTGAAACACTTTCCAAGGTATTTGATTTCCAGAACGCTCAGGTCGGGCTGTGTCACGGGTCAAAACTTTAGACCAGTTCTATTTCTGGCACATGGGCACTTTTTCGCCCATTGCCTGTCGTTGCCCTCAAACGTTGCCAAAAGTTCTTTTAACATTTGTGGCTCAGACAGACTCGCATTGAACCATTTATGCTTAATTTTTAAAATATCCTGAGTGAACCTCAGAATCTTCCGGCGCTGTCTCGATTTACTGCCAATTTCTGACCGTGTTGAAAAACATTGAATCGTCCTGTAGCGATTGTGAGAGCAGAGGAAATAATTATATGGGGGCGAAATAAAATACTGAAACAGAAAATGCAGGACTAGCTCTCGATATATATTAGGTAACGCAGAAATGGCACTGCTTCATTATTTGAACATGTTTAATTTGTTCCGACTTTGTCGAAAGGACGAAATTTCTTTCGACATTGTTGTCGAAACCGGCAACATTGTTGCCAAAGACGGCAACAATGTCGAACATTCGACTTTGTCGAAAGAATCGTTTGACTTGTATAGTATCCGACAATGATGCTTCGACACTGCTGCTGGTATGGACCGGGCATAAGATGCAGACAATTGCTACAGATGTCGCACGTAGCGTGGTATGTGTGTCTGTCTGTGTTGGTCATGCGGGTGTACTGTGCACAAACGGCTAAACCGAGCGACATGCTGTTTGAGAGCAGATTCTTTTGTGTCCAAGGAACCATGTGTTCGATAGGAGTCAAGATCGGACGAATCCACCCGCAGCCGCAAAGGGTGACAAATCGGCGATGCGGCCTTTTGCCAAGTTACTATTAACACCTGTTTTATCTCCGAACAGTTCGAGCACATATACCAAAACTATCTTTGCTTCCCATTCTTTCTTTGCACTGTTTAGTTGCAATGAAGCACGGGATACTCAGAACATTCTAGTAATTTAAACTGCTTTGAATTAGAATAAACTGCATTTATCTATTCGGATGACAGCCAAGAATAGACATAATCAGTTTGCCGTTCGGCGGCTTGGTTAAAACAGGCTGAATACCGAGAAGAGGTCATTTAATCAATGAATTCAATTAGTCGATAAATCAGCCACTGGGCCAGTCAGAGCGCATCAGCCGACGAGCACCGGAAGTAGTCGGTTTCGACAAGATGGCGGCGGAAATGGACATCACGCATGCGCGAGTCGTCGCACCTGCGGGTGTGAAGTCGGTACTCGTTGTTCATCAATCGCTGCACGTGACTGCCAGCGGTATGAGGATAACATCAATTCCGATCCACAATCTGCAGTTCCATTGGTTAAAAGGACAATCTCTATTTGCAGATCCGAATTTGCAGTCATATCCGTTGGCAATCCACACAGCTCTATGGGCGGCATGCAGTCGCCGCCGTCAAATTACCAGTCATGCATTGCGCGAGTCACGTGAACCCTGGAGCATGTGACTGTGATGTAGTATTTCCGGTCAATCGCATTAGTGGTCAGCAGCGTTACACGTTAATCGACATGCTAATGGCAGCGTCGTCATGCAACTTCGACATCTAGCCGGCGATAACATCAAACACCGTCCGTGTATATTTCGACTCCGAGAGGCTAGCTGCCTTCCTTCATCTCAACTCAATAACCCGTTGTCTTCACGTTGTGAATTGGTTTAAGATGCTGCAAGGTATCGCGCCTACGCGCTCTCCCTTCTTCCCTTCCGCTACGTTGAGTTTTCCGTTTAGACACACGCACACACGATGCATGCTAGCGTTAACTAGCCGAACTGGACACAACGATGCTACCTCTGTCGTCAGAACTATGCCGCTACTGCTGCTGTCAGCTATACCGCCCAGTGCAACAAATCACGTGACTGTAGGTTGTAAGCTCCGCCCAGCGTTACAGCGTCTGGCAAATTAATAGTATAGATTACAGCAATAGAGTTGTGCCTATCGACTATTTTCGTGGTCGACTAGTCATCGACTACTGCGTCGACTAGTTGATTATCCCCGTAAAAGACGACATAGTCGCTGAAAACTGAGCCAAGAATTAAAATGGAATAGAATGTTTTTTTTCCAGATTACACACATGCAAAAATGGCCGGTCGTAAAAGAGAAAGATATAAAATACAGCCAAGAATTTCAGTACCCTTTATGCTGGAATTGGAATATG